>ERZ827440.3769-NODE-3769-length-11102-cov-2.419299_pt1 | contig 11102 bp, 9 predicted proteins | sample MGYA00519774_ERZ827440 | MGnify/ENA primary metagenome ERZ827440 (study PRJEB31778, sample SAMEA3449302) | human gut metagenome | biome: human gut; feature: human-associated habitat; material: faeces | place: United Kingdom | collected 2010/2012 ... | reverse complement strand
TGCTCCAGAGTGTTGACTCCTCTTATCTGGTCAGCATCGTCCATCGGAACAGCGGAAGCCGGAAGCCCCATTTTCTTTATTATCTCTATCGCATCCGGAAGATAATACTCTCCCTGGGCGTTGTCATTTGATATCTGTGACAGTGCGTCCTGAAGTGCTGCGCAATCAAATATATACATGCCCGAGTTAACTTCCTTCACAGCCTGCTCCGCTTCGTCAGCATCCTTCTGCTCCACGATCTTTGCCAGGCTGTCACCGTCCCTTATGATCCTTCCATATCCAAATGGATCATCAAGCATCGCCGATATTACAGTTACACCATTCCCGCTCTCCTTGTGGAAATCAAGTGCTTTTCTGAGTGTATCCCCTGTCACAAGCGGTGTATCTCCACAGAGTATGATCACATCCCCATCACGTCCAATAAAATCTGCAGCACACTTTACCGCATGGCCTGTTCCGAGCTGCTCCTCCTGAAGCGCATAGTCAACCTTCACATCGTTGACACTGGCAGCTATGGCTGACTTCACCTCGTCTGCCTTGTATCCAACGATCACACACACCTCGTCTGCACCCGCCTGGCGCGCCGCTTCTATAGAATAATATACCATCGGTTTTCCCATCACCTGATGAACTACCTTTGGCTTATCTGACTTCATTCTTGTTCCCTTGCCTGCCGCAAGTATAACTGATTTTACCATTATTATATCCTCCATATTCTATCTGGATCTAAACAGATACATTCTACTTTATACTATATTTTTTTACAAGACCATATAAAAAGAGCCAATGCTATCAGCTTGGTGACTTACGCCTCTAGCACTGGCTCTGAATGTCTATTTGAGACTGGTATTACTCTTCCAAAGATTCCTGATACTTTGAAAGAATCATACTCTGCAGACGCTCTCTTGTAGCTGTATTGATCGGATGAGCGATATCTCTATATTCTCCATCCGCTGCCTTTCTACTCGGCATCGCGATGAACATGCCCTTCTCACCCTCGATGATCTTGATGTCATGCACAACAAACTCGTCATCGATCGTAATAGAAACAACCGCCTTCATCTTGCCTTCCTTCTCAACACTTCTGATCCTGATATCAGTTATCTGCATCTGAATTACCCCCTTAACCCTGACACACATTGCGATCCCACACGCAACTGTCATTTGTACTACTTATACCGTATGCATCCTACAACGCATATCTGAAATCCTTCTCCACTATTACCTTGATGTCCTCAGGTGTTCCCTGATGTACTGTGTTCGCGCGGAGTGTATCCCTGCTCTCCACGATACAATTCTCGATGATGGAATTATCACCGATGTTGACATCGTTAAGTATGATCGAGTTCCTGATCACACAGTTATTTCCAATGTATACCTTCTTGAATATAACTGAGTTCTCAACGGTTCCGTTGATGATACAACCGCTTGCTATCAAGCTGTTATTTACCACCGCATCTGCATTGTACTTTGCTGGTGGGAGATCATCCACTCTTGAGTAGATATCCGGATGCTGTTTGAAGAAGAAGTCTCTTACGTCCTTCTTGAGGAAATCCATATTAGCTCTGTAATATGACTCCTTTGTTCCTATGTTTCTCCAGTAACTGTCCATCTTGTATCCGTAAATTCTCTTGACACCCTTATATCTCACGAGAATATCTCTTACGAAATCATTTCTTCCCTCGTTGGCACATGTCTCAAGGAGTTCGATATTACCCTTTACAAATATCTGAGCTGTCTCAGGAAGAACCAGATACACACCGCCACAGATAGCTGCTACCACAATAATGGCTACAAGGATCTTAACAAATGTCTTCATAATTATCTCTCCTATCCACAATCAAATTCATCAATCGATACTAGAACAGTTCTTTCTCAAGCTGGAATATGAAATCCTCAAGGAGCTGCATGCGTTTGCTGTACTCAAGTCGTCCAGCCTCCGTCTTACATCTCTTGATCTTTGGTTTATTGATCTTATAAAAATTCTTGATTCTGTAATATGCGCGCTTATAGCTTGCCTCGTCCTCTATAGCCGTAGCCATGGAATCCCACAGAACACTGATCGCTCCCACTTCATCCAGCAGGTCTGCATCCATAACTATCCTGCACTCAAGTGACAGATCTGCATCAGTATCCTTCTCCTCATGAATCATGATTATCTCGCCTATCTTGGCTATCTTCTGTGGATCGACTCCCAGACTGTCAAGATAATTGACAGCTATCTCTGCTCCGACCTCCCCATGTGGTCTCTCGTCATCCCAGCCCACATCATGAAGAAGTGCCGCGAGAACTATTATATCCAGATCTCCACCTAACTTCGACTGAAGCTTTATCGCCCATCTATACACCCGCATAGTATGTTCAAATCTGCTCCTGAATGGATAATTAGGCGGCCTACCATTAACGGCTGTCTGTTCCTTTACAAAATCAATTACTTCAGCGTAATTCATATCCGTTTCGCCCCTTGGAAATCACTATTCTGCAGCGCATAATAACACTGCAAAAGTATCATACTTGATGATAACATCTTTTGTGGGATTTTGCTATATTTTTTTAAATTTTTAATAAATAATGTTAAAAATAAAAAAATCCATGCGATCTTCCTTCGAAGCGTCACCATAGACGTTACCTCAGCAGTTAACTCAGCCCAGGCACCCTCACGGCACACAGGAGATTCCCCTTAGTGCTGCTTCGTCTCCGACCTGACACGGTTCGAAGATTCCTGTTGCGCGAGACCCAGACATCAACATCACTTACTGAGGGCAGCCCTACAGCGGCCACCCCTCAGGAAGACCATCACCCCTGCTATAGCGGATTGCAGGTACAGGGCGCCGCTACCTCCCCGGTTGCATGGAAACTTTAAAACATATTTAATTGGCTGTGCACAAGATGCACCGCAGGCTACATTATATCTGACATGCCGCCCGCCGTCAAGCATTCTTCGCTTTTCCCTGTCTCAGGTCGCGAAAAAAGCTCTTCATCATCTCACTGCATTCATCCTGCCGCACACCACGTATAACCTCAACCTGATGATTGAACTGTTTCATGTCCAGCAGGTTTATTATGGAGCCCGCACATCCGGCCTTGGGATTCATACATCCTATCACCACATTTGGGATACGGGCCTGCACTATGGCCCCGGCACACATCTGGCACGGTTCAAGGGTCACATACATTGTGCACTCCTCCAGCCGCCAGTCGCCGAGCTTCTTTGACGCCTGTTCTATGGCCAGTATCTCCGCATGTGCAAGTGTGGTCTTTTTCAGATTTCTCTTGTTGAAGCCCCTTGCGATTATCCTGTCATCGTGGACTATGACACAGCCTATCGGAACATCGCCATTTGCATAAGCCCTCTTTGCCTGGGCTATGGCTTTATCCATATACTTCTCATGGATACGCCGCTCCTCCGGCGTCAGCTCATCTATATTGGTATCTTCCATTCTCTTTATCCTCTTCTTCCTATCTTATATCCACTATCCAGTAGCCGAAGCTGCCGGTCTTGATATGTGTCTCCTTCTCCGGCACGAATCTGTCAAATCCAAATATCCCGGCAAGGTATTTCTCCCTCGAGGAATACACCCCCGGAACTCCAAGTATGTAACTGACGCGGTCATCATCTGTGGAAAATATGACTTTGCCAAACATCAGGTATTTGTAGCTGTAATACCCGTGTGTCAGGAAGCTGTTCACCCCGAGCTTCCAGTTGCACATGTCCAGCAGACCTATGTCATTCGGGGATATCTTCACGCTCTCTATGACGCTGTCCAGTCCGTCATCCAGGGAGCTTCCCGGAAGAAGTGGCAGACGTTCATAGTTCTCAAACATTTTGTCTATCGCCGTTCCGGTCTCGGAGGTCTCGACCTCATCAGAACATACAGGCTCCGCCGGTGCAGCACAGCTCTCAAGCTCCAACTCTGCCGTGACCGTATCTGTTATGGAGGCCTCTCTCACCGCCTCGCTCAGTTCCTCAGCATCGCGGACCGCACGTTTCGCATCCCACATTCTGGAATAATCTATCACACTGTCCGTCCAGGACGAACAGAATATATCGCTGTCGTAATACTCCTGCCCCATATTTCCATCCGGCTGTATACGCCTTATGACGATACCGGCAAATGCAGTCACAGGCCGTCCGCTCTCCATGACATCATCCCAGCAGAATGAGAAGCACTCCTCACCGTGTCCATTTCTGAGTCTCATCTTACCGACGAGCACCGGCAGAGGGATCATCACGGGTTCATTTGTCTGTTCACCACCCACTGCGCCTTCGTCGGCCAGCGTCTCCCTGTAAATGAACACGCCATAGATTTCCTCTCTGCTGTTCATTCCGTTTCTCAGTCCAACCGTGAGTCTTCCCGTTCTCCCCACCTTTGCCACCTTGGCAAATCCTGAATTTTCACATTTGTATCCGTCGTGATACCTGTAAATATACGATATAAATCGGTTCCAGTACACCATAGATAATCCTCCTCTCCCTTCCGGAATTCTGCGTCCTTTTCCGGGGGCTTTATCAATTATCTATGATTCTGTCTCACCACCTATGACATTATTTGTCCGTGAGAATGTCGCTCAAAGCTGCAAATTCCGCCAGGCTCAAACTTTCTCCACGGATATTTGCTGATATTCCAAGGGATTCCAAAGCCTTTGCGATCTGCTCCTTGGCAAATGACAGCTCTCCGCTGTTGGCTATACCATTCTGGAGAGTCTTTCTTCTCTGGTTAAATGATGCTCTTATCAGCCGGAACATGAGCTGCTCGTCCTTCACCTTGACCGGCGGCTCCTGGTATCTGTTCAGTCTGATGACCGCTGAGCCCACACCCGGTCTCGGTATAAAGCAGTTTGGCGGAACATTTGCCACTATATACGGCTCGGCATAATACTGAACTGCCAGGGACAGTGCTCCGTAATCCTTGGTTCCCGGGCCCACCTGCATGCGGTCCGCAACCTCCTTCTGCACCATGACCGTCACCGAGAGAAGCGGCACATGCTTCTCGAAAAGTCCCATGATGATCGGTGTGGTTATATAGTATGGGAGATTCGCAACCACCTTGATAGGCCTGCCGCCATTTCTCTCCTCCACGATCTTGTTGATATCCACCTTCAGTATGTCATCGTTGATGATGGTCACATTGTCGTACTCCGCAAGGGTCTCGTCCAGAATAGGGAGAAGATTCTTGTCTATCTCCACCGCCACAACCTGTCCGGCACTCTCCGCAAGATACTGGGTCATAGTTCCGATACCCGGACCGATCTCCAGTATAAAATCATCCTTCGTGATACCCGAAGACTCAATGATCTTTTCCAGAACATGCTCGTCGATCAGAAAATTCTGACCAAACCTTTTCTGGAAAACAAAATGATACTTTTGAAGGACTTCAATGGTATATTTCGGGTTACCAAGATAAGGTCTGGCCATATTTTTTACCTCTGCTTTTCTGTTTATTTTCAGCTGAAATCCTTTTCAAGAAGTACGGTGAATCCATCACGGTCCACACGCTTCTTGGAACGCTTGAACAATCCGCTCTGAGCTCTCTCCATAGCCTTATCCAGCATGGTCTTCACAGTTCCGATGCACATCGGCTGATCTTCCTTCTGGTTGATTCCGATCAGATTATACAATGCAAGCATGCCCATCTGATCAATGCGGAATCCATTTTCCATGGTATAAACCTTGGCAAAATTAACAAGTTCATCATTTGTAAATACAGGAATATTGATCATGGATGTAAATTTCTTCGCAAGTTTCGGATATCTTGCGATCAGCTTACGCATGCCGATCTTTTCATCCTCAAGGACCACGATCATACTCTTTGTATTTCCATTCATTACTTCATCAAGCTCATCTGCTGTTTCCTGGGAAAGCTGGTTTGCGTTCTCAATAACGAGGAAACCTCCTGCAAGCTTGGATGCAATCTCTGCAATATTTTTTCCGTTAAGGTCTTCCGCAAATATGTAGGCAACCTTGGATGCCTCAATATTCAGCTCTCTGCAGATTGCCGGGATAAGGCTTGAGATCAGTCTTGTCTTTCCTGTTTCTCTGCCGCCCATAACGATCACATTTCCAGTCTGGGAAGTTTTGTCAGCCGCACCTTTCTGTACATCGCAGAGTACATCCACCAGCTGCTCTTTCATTCCCGGAACTGCTACAAAATATGTGAACAGCTGCTTCTCTTCATCTGTAAGCTGTCTCTTTCTGGAAATAATAGTGTTCGGATTGATCTCCGGCTGCATATCCTCGATAAAGCGCTCCAGCTGTTCTTCCTCGCTGAGTTCTTCTTCCTCATCGTCTTCTTCCATATCTTCTGTAAGACTTGAGATAAAATCATCCTCTTCATCGTCTTCCGGCTCATCTTTGAATCCGAAATCATCGTCACTGAATTCTTCTTCCTCATCAAGAGGTGTCTCATCTTCGACAGGTATCACAACATCGTCTGTCAGTTTATCCGCTCTGCGATCGTCACTTTCATCCTCAAGAGAAAAGTCTTCATCCTCAAGGGAAAGATCCTCCGGCATTTCCTTAAGTTGTTCCTCTTTTTCCAGATCATCAAAACCGTCGAATTCGTCCTTGGTATCAGGCTTCTGCACGCATGTGGGACCATTCAGGAATTCTGCTTCCGCAGCCTGCATATCTTCTTCTGTAACCGGCTCTTCATCTTCATCCAGAACCAGATCCGGAATTCTCCTGTGCGCCGACTCACTTACATCTTCTGCCTGCTGTGCGGAAATCTGTGCCATGATATCCTCAATATCCGCTGCATCCGGCTCCTCCGGAACAAATTCATCTGCCGCGATATCCAGATCTTCTTCGTCTTCTGTTTCCTCGGTTACTTCTGACTGCTGTACATCTGGAGATTTCTCTTCCTCCGGAATATTGATTCCCTGCTCGCTTGCAGCTGCAAGAATGGTATCTTCCAGATTGAATTCCTGCTCTTTCTCAGGTTCCTCGTCTGCTTTTTTATCCTTGGCAACTTCCGCCGCGATCTCATCAATGCTTCCAAAAATTCCGGATGCGTCCGGAATACCGGCAGCGCTGCTTGCATTTTCCGGATCTACATTGATCATAGACTTCGGGATCTTAAGCTCCGGCATACGGATCGTTGCTGAAAAATCAGGCTTGCCGTCTTCATTAAGGGGAACTCCTGAAGTTTCATTCGGTTCCTCCACGGAATCTTCCTCAACGATCTCAGAAACACTTTCAGCTAATTCCTTTTCCGTCGCCTTCTCTGCTTCCGCCTCTTCCGCTTCCTGATAAGCTTCTTCCTCTTCGTCCTGCGGTTCCTGTGTCCGGGCATTTAACTGTACGGTTCCGGCAGACAGATTATCAATACCGGATGCCAGAAGTTCCTCACCATCTCCAGCCTCAGCAGTTTCTGCCGCCTCTTCTTCAGAAGCGTCTTCTTCGGACTTTTCTTCTGTGGCAGCAGTCTCAGCTTCCGGAGTTTCCTCCTCACCAGACTCCTGATCTGCAGAATCCTTGGCAGCTTCAACAGCTTCTGTCTCAGAAGTTTCTTCTGTGTCATCCTGCTGTTCTTCTTCCACGTCCTCAGTTTCTTCCGCAGCCTTCTTATGACCACCGAAGATATCACGGATTCCCTTGGAAATCTTCTCCTGGAAAGTCTCTGCACTGTTCAGATCACGCTCGTCATCTACCTGGATCGTATCTGTAACCGGTCTGGACTCCTCATATTCAGTTTCTGTAACAGCTTCTGTTTCCTTGCTCTCCCTGATCTCCTGAGCCTTTTCCGGCGGAATCAGTTTCGGGATAAAACGCTGTTCGTATTTCTCTTTTTCTTCTCCTGTGAGAACTCCCATACGCTGTTTCAGGTCAAGGGCCTTCATCACATAAGTTCCGTCATTGAACCAAAGGATCATCTCATTGCAGAGATCCAGGCACTTCTGCTTGTCTCCTGCCTTGTAATAGAGTTTGGCCAGTTCATAGGACCAGCGCTCTGTAAACTCTTTCTCCTTATATTCCTCAAGAATACGGATCTGTTCATTCAGAGATGCATTCTTCGCTCTGGCGATCTTATATTTCAGTATATACTGGCTGTTATCATTACCTGCCACTTCTCTGTATTCATCAAAGAATTCTGTGGCTTCACTGATCTGTCCCATTTTCAGGGAAACTTCGATCAGACGGTAAAGTATGTTCTTGCCGATCGTCGCTCTGTGATAAGCAAGAAGAAAAATTTCCTTGCTCTCTTCATAGCGCTTGTTGGCCGCGTAGATCTCGCCCACTACACAAAGGGTACGGACGTTTTTCACACGACGCCAGTCAATGCTGTCCACAATCTGCATGGCGCCTTTGTAATCCTGGGTCTCGACCAGCTTATTGATCTGTCCCAGCTTAACGCGAAACTCCTCTTTATCCAAAATATTCACCAACTTTCCATAATCAGAATCAGTTTACCATATGCATACGGGCTTGTCAAAACCCTTTAGGCATATAAACATGCCCCTTTATCACCTGAAAAACCCTGTTTATCTCAAACTGATGACTGACAAAATCATCCAGTCCTGTACAGGTGATCAAAGTCTGAATATCATGTATACTTTCCAGAAGATAAGTCTGCCGGTTACTGTCCAGTTCCGAAAGTACATCATCCAGAAGAAGCACCGGAGTATCCTTGATCTTCTTTTTTACAAGATAGATCTCAGAAAGTTTCAGAGAAAGAGCTGCTGTCCTCTGCTGCCCCTGGGAACCGTATTTCCGGATATCGATCCCGTTTACCTTTACACAGAAATCATCTCTGTGCGGTCCCACAGATGTCAGCTTCATCCGAAGATCCCTGTCCCGGTTCTGCGCCAGTTTCTGTTCAAACTCTGCTGCAGTTACACTTGGTTCATACAGGATCTCCAGTTCTTCCAGCCCACCGGTCAGACCTTTATGGAGGCCTTTTGCAAGTTCATTCAGTTCTTCCACAAACTCTTCTCTTTTTTCAATGATCTTTTTTCCGTAATCTGCCATCTGCATATCCCAGATATCCAACGTACTTTTTAATCCCGGGTTCATATAACAGTCTTTGAGAAGACGGTTTCTCTGGTTCACAATGTGATTATAGCTTGCCAGCTCCGTGATATAAACTCCATCCAGCTGACAAAGCTCTGAATCCAGAAAACGTCTTCTCTCGCCCGGTCCATTCTTGATAATATTAAGATCCTCCGGAGAAAAAAACACAAGATTTACCACACCGAGCAGTTCTCTTGCCTTGCGGATCGGCAGCCCGTTAATGGCAACTCCTTTTGCTTTGTTTTTCCGGAGGTGCATGTCTATTTTGTATGAAAGATCGCCCTTTTTTACCATCATTCGGATATGGGATTCCTCATTCTCGAAGCGGATCATTTCCCGGTCCTTGCTTCCTTTGTGGGATTTACTGGTTCCGGCCAGATAAACCGCCTCCAGAATATTGGTTTTTCCCTGGGCGTTGTCACCGTAGAGAATATTGGTTCCCTGATCAAAATTCATCTCCAGCAACTCATAATTCCTGAAATTATTCAATCTGATGGATTCAATGTACATTCCTTCACCCAATTACATAAATATCTTTTCCATCGTAGGAAATCGTATCTCCCGGATGGATCTTACGGCCACGGCGGTTCTCAACCTCACCGTTTACCAGAACAAGTCCGTCATTGATCGCATATTTTGCCTCAACGCCGTCCTCCACAACTCCTGCCAGCTTCAGAGCTTGGCCAAGTTTGATAAATTCGTCTTTAATTCTGATCTCCAATTTTTTTCCCTCTTAAATTTTCTTTCCTGGATTTGGTTAACACTTTCCAATATATTGCTCAGTGGTGGTAATTAAATACCCCCATTCCCGGCGTTTTCCAAAAGGTGGTATTTTAAATTACCTCCTTCTGGCAGTTTCCGGAGTTTATCCTTTAGTTATCTTGTTTTTGTAATGTGCGTGACCAGCGGACACGCGCCGCCGGCCACATGTTTTTTCAGCATATGGAGAAAAATCTCCTGCTGTCTTTTTGTCCATTATATTGTACAAACTATTATCTTGCCTGATTCTGGTTGATATTTACCGGAAGAATCAGATACGTGTAATTTTCTTCATCATCACGGATAAAGCAGGGAGCTTTCGGGTTCACAAGATAAATTGTTACCGTTTCATCATCAATAACACGAAGGGCATCGATCAGGAATTTCGGGTTAAAACCGATCATAATATCTTTACCCTCTTTTTCAATATCGATCTCTTCATTCATGGAACCCATTGCAGAATCGATCCGAAGTTCCATATCATCATCTGTGATATTAATGATAATTGGTTTCTTGTCACCCTCTTTTACGAGAAGTGTTGCACGGTCGATACAGTCTAATAATTCACGCTTATTAATCTTAACTTTTGTATCATAATCAGAGGAAAGCATCTGCTCAATCTTGAAATACTCCCCTTCAATCAATCTGGATACAACTGTAGTATCATCAAATTCAAATACAATATGATTATTTGTAAAATAAATATTTACATCACTGTCTGTCTCTCCTGACAGAATCTTACTTACTTCCACCAGAGTTTTTCCCGGAACCACTACTTTTTTAGGCTCATATCCATTACGAAGTTCTATTTTGCGGATTGAAATACGGTGTCCATCCAAAGATACCACTTTCAACATATCCTCATCCATTTCGAATAATTCACCGCTCATTAACTTATTACTGTCATTATCAGCAATAGAGAAAATAGTCTGACGAATCACTTCTTTTAAAGTAAACTGAGATATTACAACTGGTTTTTCTCTTTCAATATAGGGTAAATAAGAAAAATCTTCTCCTGATTTACCTGTAATATTGAATTTTGATTTTTCACAGGTAATAAGTGTCTGGAGATTTTCATCACTTTCAATTACGATCTCATTGTCCGGAAGTTTTCTGACAATATCAGAAAAAATCTTTGCATCAAGCGCTATCATTCCCCTTTGGTCAATTTGTCCTTCGATGATCGTTTCAATGCCAAGTTCCATATCGTTGGCTGTTAATTTGATGATATTTGTTGTGGCATCAATTAATATACATTCCAGAATAGGCATCGTAGTTTTTGTAGGTACCGCTTTGGAGACGATGCTGACTCCTCTTACAATGTCGGATTTTT
>ERZ827440.3763-NODE-3763-length-11117-cov-3.931116_pt1 | contig 11117 bp, 5 predicted proteins | sample MGYA00519774_ERZ827440 | MGnify/ENA primary metagenome ERZ827440 (study PRJEB31778, sample SAMEA3449302) | human gut metagenome | biome: human gut; feature: human-associated habitat; material: faeces | place: United Kingdom | collected 2010/2012 ... | reverse complement strand
CCAAGCGGACAGTGCCGCCTTGAGCGCCGCCGTTTTGCCGCCGCGTGAGCCGCCCCAATTCAAAACCACAAAGGAGCGCTGCCGTATGATTCGCAGTAAGGGCGCGGCAAATCCAGCAGCGAGGATGAATCTGAAGCGATAACGACTCCGGTGCGGCGCCACAAGCGTGATCCATCCTTTCAGACTGCCATTCTTTTCGTAAGCATTTGCCCAACGCCCCATGCTGGGATGGACATCCAGAACGACATCGTTGGCATGCCACGGCAGAAAGCCGCCGCCGGTCTGCCAGCCGAAGCTCTCGGCGCTCTTGACGGTCTGAATCACGTCGATGTTCTCGCTTTCCAGCGCCGCAAGATAGCTGACCACGTTTTTGGCGTTTTCGCTAGTCACAGTTGCACCCAGACGTGCCAGCTCAACGATGTTGCGGGCGACAAAGACTGTCGTGCGTGGGAAAACCGCCTTGTGCCACTTGTCATCGCGCTTGAACGCAATCTCGATCTTTTCCTCGCCACTTTCGAGCGATTTGAGTCTTTTCGTGATGATAATAGGCGTCCTACAGATCAAAATCGAATCAAAGTTTTTGGGATCGAGCCATTTAATTCCGGTATCGTCGTAATGCCAACCTTCAGGCTGGCGCAAATGCAGGGGAGCATCTTTGATAACTACGGGAATACTCGCAGCAAGGTCAATCCTCTTTGCACTGTGCAGTGCGGATTTGATTTTCTCGGCGGCTTCTTTTCTGCAAGATTTTATGTAAAGATCGGACGGGTCCTTGGCGCCGAACTGATGGCATGACCATTCAGACACTTCGCCTTCAAAATCGGCTTCGCGCAGTTTGCGGGTCATCTGCTCGCGGAAAACCTGACCGCCTTGGTCAGGTTCGATATGGAGAAAGAGTTTAAGACCACGGAGCTGCTCGGTCCATTCGAGTTTGAAGGTGGATGCGCCCGGCACGCCAAGTGCCGGCAGTCCGAGAAGCCAAAGGGTCTGAGCGTCGCTTTCGCCTTCAACCAAAATTACATAACCGACTTTCCGAATTTTGTGGATTTTCCAAAGTCCGTACAGCATCAATTTACCTGATGAATTTTGAGACCACTTAAAACGGCAAGAAGCCGCCGGAGCATAGCGTTTGCGGGCTAAAACTTCGTTGTGTTCTTCATCGAAATATGGCATGTAAATCCATGCTTCCCCATTACGGTCATGGCCGCATTTCTCAATCCCGAGATCCTTGCGAACCCATTCTGGGTCGAAACGCTTCTCCAAGCAGTAATCCTGCACCGTGTAGGTTTGCTTTGGCTTGACCGACTTTGCCGCCGGTGCGCTGTCCAGTCCCGCCTGGTGCAGGATTTCCTTGAACGCCTCTTTGTTCGTCAGCCCGTGCAGCTGTGCATACAGCGACACATAGTTGCCCGACCAGCTGCAGGAGAAGCACTTGCACTGGCCATTGGTAAGATTGGCCGAGAAGCTTGGATGCTTGTCAGTGTGGAAAGGACAACTGCCGTGCAGTTCGTTTCCGCTCACCTTAGCATTTGGGATCACTTCCAAGAAAAGCGGGCGGTAGTCGAGATGATCGTCTAAATTTATTGGCTCATTCAAAATTAACACCTTCTTTGACATATTCATTAAATTCTTTCGTCATCGAATAGCAATCGAGAGTTTTCGATTTTTTTTGCGTATAATTATATAAATACGCAAAAAAAGCTTTTTGTAGCGCATAGTTCGAAAATTTAAAAGGTTTAGTTAACCTTCTAATTCAACTATTCTTTTTATAGGGAGAAGGTGTTCATTTTTGGCGCAAGTTCGCTGGTAACTTTTTGAAAATTTTTTTGATGATGTTTTCTGAGTCAATATCGAATGAGATCAGAAAGACGTTTTTACTGTCTGAACAGAATTAACGCTATGGCGCGGAGTCTCAATTTCGCTGTGATTGCTTATAGCAAGAAAAACGCTCGCTGAGGATTTGCATCCACTCAGAGAGCGTTTATGTTGATAGTATCTGCTTTTTAAGTTCCTGTTTACCATTTGGCTGCAAACACCGAATAGTGATACGCTGCCGTTATTCATCGGCGCAAAACGGTAATTATATGTCTCTGGTAGTGCACACGCAAGTATTGCAATCTGCGCTCTGAACTGCAGCAGACAAAACGGCTCTAATTCTCTCGAATCTTTAGCAGACCGTTTGCTACTCAAATTTGAATCGTTAAATCTCCTTGAAATGTATAATGAGCATTAGATTTGCCAGCAGCACATAGTGCGGCAATCTGTGTATTCATGTCCTCATTATAATTTTTTTCATCCACGCTGACTACTAAAATTTGAGGCTTCAGAATTTTTTGAACATACTCCGAAAAATAGCGAGAGTTAATGCCATGGTGAGATAATTTTTGGAGGTGGGGGGTTATAATGTGTCCACACAATGCTGCGCGGAGAGTCTCATCTGTACTGTCTCCCGCAAACAGGGCTAAATCTTCTTCATTTCTTTTAAGTAGCCAAATACTACTGTCTTCATTACAAGTTTGCTTATGAATATCTAACGCCCATTTCATTGATTCTTCAGTCAGATTTTGATCACACAGTGCCATTGCATATACTACGGAACGCATGGTACTGTTTTTCAGCGGATACAGGCATTCCAGCATATAATCCCCAAAGCGAAACATCCTCTTAGCACATTCTATTGATGAAAGCAGCTTTGCGCCAGAGCGTTCCAAATACTGGAAAAATTTGTGGTATTCTCGATAGTATTCCTGAGTCCCAAACACCGGATATACACAATCAGCAAATTGAAGATCTCCACAAGGAGCAACTGCCTCTCGTACAGCAATTTTATCCACTAAGTGGACAAAGCCGCCAAAATGATCCTGATGCAAATGCGTCAGAATTAGCAAGTCAATAGTATTAATGCCACGTCCAGTCAGAAATTCTAAAAGCGGACGTCTCCCTTTATAAAATTTTCCACCACCATCAATCACTACACAGCGAGAACCATCTGGCGTATCCAAAAGCAGTACTGTACAGTCTGCTCGCCCAACATCAAGAATATGAAGTTCACTCATATGGTCAGCATCACCTTATCACCTTCGCAATATGCATTATGGTTTGCGGCAGCGCACTTCCAAAAGCTTGCCATCTGCACAGTTTGTCAGTATCATGCGCACCTCCATGCCTTGATATTCAACTTCCTTTATGACCGCCCGAACCCCATCATATTCACTGGGAACAATTTTCAGGTCTTCAGGTTTAACAGGATAGCAACTGGTTTCACGGAACACAGGCGCAATGCTGTCTCCTGGCCAGTGTGCCGTAGAAGCGGTAGGAATAAAGAAATTGCCTTCCCATACACCAGAAATCAAATTAGACCGACCAACAAACTTTGCTACAAAGGGAGTTGCAGGGTGACTGTATATTTCCACGGGTGTGTCGACCTGTTCAATCCGGCCGTGGTTCATCACTACTATTCGATCAGCTAAAGCAAGCGCTTCTGACTGATCATGCGTCACATAAATCACTGTCACTCCTGTTTTTTGGTGTAATTCTTTAATCTCATGCCGCATTTCTACTCGCAGTTCTGTGTCAAGATTTGATAGGGGCTCGTCCATCAGCAACAAGTCAGGATTTACCGCCAAAGCGCGTGCCAAGGCCACGCGCTGCCGTTGACCTCCAGAAAGCTGTGCAGGAAGACGTTTTTCCGTTCCAGAGAGACCAACCATATTGATTAACTCACTAACCCGCTGATTGCAGTTGGAACGCATTTCCGCTGAAACGAATTTACTGTTTTTAATAGGGAAGGCCACATTTTTTTGTACGCTCATATGAGGCCACAGTGCATAGGACTGAAACACCATACTAATGAAGCGCTCATTAGGAGGAAGCACATAATCCCGATTAGCGACCACCTGCTTTCCGATGCGAATTTCTCCAGAAGTCGGGCGATTAAACCCGGCCAACAGTCGCAATAATGTTGTCTTTCCGCAACCGGAGGGGCCCAAAATCGCAATAAATTCACCATCCTCAATTTGAAGACTAATGTCATTCAAGGCTTTGAACCCATCAAAATCCATAACAATATTGCGAATTTCCGTACTCATGATTCATTCCTCCCAACTCTTCTGCGCAGGACTACAGAAAGTCTGCGATTCACCAGCACCAGTAGCAAGATGGTTATGCACACAACCGAAGATAGTGCGCAGGCATACGTTGTATAGCCTGCAGAGGTATAGTTGTAAATAACAACGCCAAGAGTCTCAGAGCCAGCCGACCACAGAAGAGATGATGTGGTCAACTCTGTCAAAGCGTTCAAAAATACCAAACCCATGCCAGTAACAGTGGCTGGGAAAATCAAGGGAATAATAACGAAAATCCACTTTTTCAGGCTACTCGCCCCACATATTTCCGCAGCTTCCTCCATGGAAATATCAGTTTGTAACACTCCGGTTGTGCTGTTGCGGATTTGCAAGGAAGTAAAACGAACCACATAGGAAACAAGGAGCATAAACACTGTGGCATAGATTGTCCTGTTAATGATAGGAAGTGGCTTTGCCCATGTAAGAATCAGTGCCAAGCCAAGAATGATTCCAGGAATGGAGTATGGTACAGAAATAACACCCTCCACAGCGCGAATTAGATGAGAAGGACGGCGAACCATCAGATATGCTACAATTGTACCCACCACAACACAAATCAACGCTGTTGCTACCCCCAGAAAGATACTGTTACGGATAGCATTGAAGCTCTTTGGATTACTAAATACAAATGCAAAATTAGAGAAGGTCATGTTGTCCAATCCATAGCCGCCGCCAATTCCTTTCATGAAGGAAGTCAGGATCAGTGTCAGCATAGGAACAAAGTTGATGAGTAGAATCGCCAACCAAATTAAGAGCTCTACCACGATTCTCTTTCGATGAAGGAAAAAGCGTGGGGTCAAATCTTCCAAGTCTGTCTGCATAGTCTGGAACATTTTAGCCACTTGCCACAGAACCAAAGAAGACACAACACCAATCACACCTAAGATCACAGATTTAGCAGATGCATTGGCAAAACCGTTGCCGGAAAAAGAAATGATGGACTGATAAATATCCGTAGAAAGGACAGTAATGCGGGCCGGAATTCCCAGAAATGCCACCGTACCGAAATTATCCAGGCAAGAAATAAACACCAGCAAAAGTCCATTTGCCACTCCTGAGAGGGACATAGGAAGGGTAACTTTAAAGAAGGTTTTTATTTTATTGCAGCCAGAGATTGCAGCTGCAAGTTCCATATCTGTGGAGATTTTTCGAAAAGTCCCGAGTGTTAGAGTGTAAATTAACGGGTACTTTGTGACGGAAAACACGAAAATAATGCCCCAGTAAGAATAAATATTAGGCATAGATATATTAGGAAGGATTCTTTGCAACAGAGTCACAACAAGTCCCCCTTTAGCAAAGAACTGCATCCATGCCAGAGTAATGATATAGCCAGGGATAACAAGTGGAAGCAATAGTGCATAATGAATCAACTGTTTGCTTCGTATATCAGTATAGGCTACAAAATATGCCATTACAACGCCAATGACGGTAGCAAAGAAGGATGAGAGCACATTGATGTAAAGTGTATCCCAGATCACTTTCAGAGTTTTCTTATCCATCAATAATCTTTTGAAAATCTCCAGACTAAAACTGCCATTTTCCAGAAAAGCTACTTCGGCCAGTTTCCACAGGGGGAGAAAAAATAGTCCAAAGACCGCAAGAAGTCCAAACAAAATCAGAATGTATAGGATCACAGAGCGAAGTGAGAAACCTCGCCTTTTTATTATAACAGATTTCTTTTCCATCCTGCACCTCTCTTTCATAGTTCGAATTCGACCATAGGCCATAATATAACTGGGGCTGCTCTTCAAAATGCCACAGAGGAGCAGCCTCGCATTTATTTAGAGGTAAAGATTAAAACCCAAACATTTCAGAGAATTTTGATTTATCCGCCTCGCGGGCCTCGTAAAGCATCTTTGCATCAGAAACCAGATTAACACGATCCTCCACAGACAAACTGCCCGCAGGGAGTTCCAAGCCCTTGCGAATTGGTGCCTTACCAATCAATGTGCGTCCTAGCGTTTGAATCTCTTCAGAGAGCATAAAATCCACAAATGCCTGCGCCGCAGTCAAATTATCGGTGGTACTGGTAATACCGATAGGGTCCGCAGTGGCAGGGACGCCTTCTTTAGGATAGACAAATGCCAAAGGAGATCCACTGGCAGCAGCGGCCAGCGCATTGGAATCGCAGGCAATGCCATATGCATTTTCGCCGGAAGCCACGGAGGTGATGACGCCTCCGTTTCCATTGACGACCATCATCTCATTGTCAAGTAGCCCCTGATAAAATTCCCAGCCAATACCATTTGTTCTGGTCAGTTCCAGCAAAGCATTGGCTGCCGTTCCCGAATACAAAGGATTGGGCATAACAGCATTGCCTTTTGCCTCAGCGGTGAGCAAATCTTGCCAGCTCTCCGGTGCGGTTGATACCAAATCTGTGTTATATACAATACCCATAGCGGCTGGGAATGTGCCATAGTAATAGCGTTCAGGATCTACAAATTCAGTATAAATATTATCCAGTTCAGGAGAGTCATAAGCTTGCAAAAGACCATTTGCTTTCAGCCCCTCAAAGGTGGGAGCATCAGAAACCATAATCAAATCAGCTTGCAGACTGTCAGTCATTTTTTCAGCCATAACTTTACTGATAACTTCCTCAGTCCCGGAACGATAGTACTCCGCATTTGCATCTGGATACTTAGCATTGAATCTGGCACACACTTCGGAAATAAATGCGTCCTCTGCAGATGTGTAAATCATGAGATCTCCAGAAACTTCGGTAGCTGCCACAACCGTGGAGGTGTTGTCGCCTTCGTTGACAGAAGGGGACTCGGCTTTCTTGCTGCCACAACCTGTTAGGACGTTGGCAGCCATTAATAATGCAAGGGACAGGGGAATTAGTCTTTTTCTGCGAGTCATAGTAGGGTCTCCTTTATGTGTTCTTGAAGTGCTTGAGCAATATGAATAATCACTTGCCATATCGCGCAGAAAAGAGTTATTTATATGGGGCCTATAAGATAAATAACACATTAGAATTTTTCTGCGTATGTAATTTAGTATAGGGCGAGAATGTAAACTATGCGACCGGCACTGCGTGAAATAAAAGTAAAGTTTTTGGAATTCACGCAACACACACTGCATTCCATCTGCTACTTACTAAAAAAGCTTTTTTCTTTTCGATTGCTGTTGCTCGGGCGCCAACATGGGAAAAATCTGCCTCCGGCAAGCCAGCACTGTTCATGCCGCAGGCATGTGAATTCACGCAAAGAAAACACGCAAAAACCGCAAAAAGTATGCAAAAATGTACGTGCAAGCGTTTGACACAAGAAAATTGTATAAAAATTGTTAGAATCATGAATTGACGCTCTAAATGAAGGAGGACTATTATAAAAACATACAGTTGCAATACGCAACTTACTCCGATATCCGATGAATGTACTCTTATCGGAGTAAAACAACCAGACATACTGCAAAGGAGGATGTTTAATGAAAAGGTTCCCTGCAAAGGTCGTGTCACTGGTTTTAGCTTTAGCAATGTCACTGTCCCTGTTGACCGTAAGCACCGTCGCTGAAGAAAATGGATGGTGGACTGAGGAAATATGGGACGCAGAGACGTTGATATCTTTGGGGGCCAAGCCGCCCCTGTTCAACAGAAAAACAGGCTACTATGAAATTGAAACGCCAGAACAATTGCTGTATTTGTCTGGCAATTGGAAATCTACTGATACCAATGGTGATGGTCAACCGGACGCCCCGCGTAATGGACATTACGTATTGACAGCAGATTTAGACATGGGGCCACTGATGAAGAAAATCGGAAAAACGATCACAGAGGCATCCGGTAAAGAAACAGATGGCTATATGTTGCCGCTCTCTGCCAATAAGAAGGAAAATGCGGATAAGACAGACGGTTGGTTTATGGGTACGATCGATGGCCAGTATCATACGATCTCTAATCTACGCATCTGCCGTCAAAACGGCAAATATACTGGCCTGGTAGGATATCTGGGCAACGAAACTCTTACCACACCGACGATTCGGAACTTGGGCCTGATTAACCTGAAGATGGAAGGCAAAAAGTCCTGCGGTGCTTTTGCAGGCGTTTGCTTTGGCACTGTGGAGAATTGCTTTGCCACTGGTACCATCAAGGCAAAGGAAGCTGTCGGTGGCTTAGTTGGAAAGTGCGAGGGTGAGCTGCGCAACTGTGTATCCTACATGAAGGTAAAGGGCAAGTCGTTAGTAGGTGGTTTAGTTGGAAACATATTAGGTGGTGCAGTAGAAAATTGCTATGTTGGAGGCTCTGTCACGGTGAGCGGAGGCAAAGCCTCTGCCGGCGGTGTTGCCGGTACATTCGCAGTAGCCACTTATCTCAGAAACGTGGCTTCCGTCATTCGTGAGGTCAGTGGAGATGAGGGCGCATCTGATATTGATCGGCTGGTTGGCACACTGGAGAGTGAGAGCGGCACCAACATCACTAACAACTATATCTGGGAGGGTGCAATCCTGAATGGCAATGCACCCGTAGAGCATCCTAACCGCTCCATTGCTCAGGTGGTCTCTACTGAGACTTTGATGAGTAGGTCTCTGTACGAAAAAAATCTGGGCTGGGAGTTTAATAAGATTTGGAGCTGGGTTGGTACTTCTGCTCAAGGATATCCTATGTTGACAGGTTTTGTGAAGGCGGGGAAGGCGCCAGATCTGCTTGAAGAAATTCTGACAGATTTGACGATAAAGCAGCCTGTGCTACTGATCGATGACCCTGTAGTGAACTGGGTTGCTAAGGGAGAACAGGCTACAATCCATGCTCGGCTGTCACTTCCCGAAGGCACAAAGGTCGACAGTATAAAAGTCTTTTACGGTGAAAATAGTGACGGAAAAACTTTTAAAGACTTTGTCGAGATGACTGTTAACAAGGATAGCTATCAGGCTGTCTTACCACTGAAAAATCCCGGCAGCTACCATTACTTTGTGTCTGCTAATGTGGACGGACAGATAATCACTGTTCCTGCCGATATTTCCGCATCTTTGCCGCTGCAACTTGATGACGGTGTTGTGGACGCAACTCCAAGAGAGGTCCTTTGCCAGTTGGGTGAAACATATCAGGAAGTAGGTTTTAACTGGATCACGGATCCCGCAGTGAAGGATTCAAAGGTTTGGTACAGAGGCAAGGGAGACAGTGCTTGGAACGTTACTGATGGAGAGAGTGTGCGCCACTATCTAACTGAAGGCTGGGAAGAAATCCAGAGTCATTGGGCAACGATAACTGGTTTGGCTGCAGAAACTACCTACGAGTATGCGGTCGGCGGCATTTATGATGGTAAAGAGGTTCGAGGGGACATCCATACATTCACTACACTCCCTGCCTCAGGCGCATTTACTTTCATGCAGTACGGTGACCTCCAAGCAAAGAAACCAGAAGGCTATGATCCCTTCCTGAATACCATGGAACAGTTTGTGAATACGCTACCGGTACAACCAGATTTCCTGCTGAATACCGGCGACATTGTGGATGCTGGATATAAGAGTACACAATGGGCAAGCTTCTTCGACGTTGCTGAAACTTATATGGCTGACCGGCTAAATATTTTGCTGCCCGGCAACCATGAAAATACCGGTGATCTGCTCTACAAACAGTATGGCGCGCGAACGAGCCTGCCAAATGAACTGGAATACGGTCCGCTGGAGGGAACCGGTTGGTGTGTTGTTGGCGATGCATGCTTTGTCTTTGTCAACGCAGATCCGTACTCCGGTCAGGTAGGGGCAGATGTTGAAGCTGACCGAGCAAGATTCTTTACCGAGCAAACCGCGTGGGCTAAGACTGTTTATGAGAAAGCGGACAAAACCTGGCGGATTATGGCATCTCATGTGGGTACATATATTGTAAATTTCAACGATCCATCTGACTATCCCTATATCCCCGAGATGTGCGATGAACTGCAAGTGGATCTGTATTTGAACGGTCATGACCACGAGTATATCCGTACCACAACCAAGGATAACGTAATCTGCCCCATAGGCAGCGGCACAACCTATATGACCTGTTCTTCTTTGGGTGAAAAGCTGGACGCGTTTGAGCCGGGAACAGCCGGTGGTAAGTATGCGGTGGTTCATAAAGACGGCGCTGACAATTCTCAGCAGATTTTCAGCATGGTAACAGTGGATGGAAACGGCATCCACGCTACTGCATATCAACGTGGTGTCGAGGAAGATTGGTCCAAGTTTGATATTATTGATCATTATGATATCACTACTAGTCTGACCAAGGGTAGTCAGGCACCCACCGAAGTCACGGAGCCTGCTGGCCCTGAAATAACCGTGTTGCCCACTTATACTGTTCAGCCTGGCGACTGCTTATATCGCATTGCAAAGATGCTCTATGGCAACGGTGAAAAATGGAACGATCTGTATGAAGCAAATCGGAATATCATCAGCGACCCTGCATGTATCTACATAGGCCAAGTGCTGAGAATTCCAGCAAAATAAATTTCAAAGTGCGCCCATTATAAATAACACTTAGTGAACCTCACCACCCAAGCGTAAACGCTATCAAATCACCGCAGATAGGACTAACAAAGTAAGTCCTATCTGCGGTGGTCGCATTGTAACTGTTATTGCTGACGGCCTTTGTCGGCCAGGGGGTGCAGATATTTTCTTGGACTTAAATTGTATGTACGAAAATAAGTGGCTCTGCAAGCAGAATTGAGGGCCAGTTGAGAAAAATGATCGAAGGACACCATGGATAGATTAAAAGGCTGACTGAGCTGATATTTCGCAAAGATACTGCTCACTTGCGAGCAGGTGATAGCTGATCTCCGATATTAGGGCAAACTGTCTTTTCCTACATCAGTGAAAAGAAACAGCAGACCACCGTCCAAACACTGCTCAAACTGAGCCGGCTGCCGAAAAAGGCGCCGAAAACCATTGAAAACTTTGACTTTTCTCTGCTGAAAAGCAGAGACTTGGACCGGATCCGGGCATTGCCCTCCTTGGGCGCGGTCTATTCGCACCGCAATCTGGCCTTTATTGGACCGCCTGGAACAGGAAAAACGCATT
>ERZ827440.3744-NODE-3744-length-11164-cov-4.623909_pt1 | contig 11164 bp, 13 predicted proteins | sample MGYA00519774_ERZ827440 | MGnify/ENA primary metagenome ERZ827440 (study PRJEB31778, sample SAMEA3449302) | human gut metagenome | biome: human gut; feature: human-associated habitat; material: faeces | place: United Kingdom | collected 2010/2012 ... | reverse complement strand
TTAATATTTTCTCGTCATAAGTTACTGTAGCATTTGCCATAACTAGGTTTACACTTGCATTAAATATTCCATTTTGCTTGTTTAAGTATTTTTCTAAACCATTTGAACAAGCACTACATGTCATTCCATCAATTGATAAAATTAGATTTTTCATATTTTTATTCCTCTATTTCATATCCAATATCTATTATTTTTTCTTTTATTTTAGAAATATCTATATCCTCTTTCGATGTTACTATTACAATTCCAGTATTATGGTCTGCCTCTACTTTTTCTACTCCTTCTATCAAAGATACAGCTGATTTTACTCTATTTTCACATCCTTCGCACATCATTCCATTTATTTTTAATTTTATTTCTTTCATTTTTATCATCCTTCCTATCTATTAAATTTTTTAAATAATCTTACTAACTCATCTATTACGTCCATACTTCCTTTTTCCTATCTTCTTAGGTATTATATACCATATATGGTATTTTGTAAATAAGGGTGGTATGGTGTTATTTTTGCCTATATTTAGCTGTTTATTCATATTGCATATTAAAAGCAGATAATTATAAACAAATTACCTGCTCTTATTTTTATATTTTTCTACCCTAACGCCACATCCAATATCATCATAATCACCAAACCAATTGCCACACCAATTGTTCCAATATTAGAATGTTCCCCACTTTGTGACTCAGGAATCAATTCCTCAACAACAACATAAATCATTGCTCCAGCTGCAAAAGCCAACAAATATGGCAAAATTGGAACAACCGAATTTGTAAGTAATATTGTAATTACTGCTCCTATTGGCTCCACAATTCCAGATAAGGTTCCATATAAAAATGCTTTTCCCTTTGACATTCCCTCAGCCTTCAAAGGCATTGAAATAATTGCTCCTTCTGGAAAATTTTGAATTGCAATACCAATTGCTAATGCAAAAGCCCCAGCCATTGTTATTCCAGTATTTCCAATTAAAGCTCCTGCAAAAGAAACACCAACAGCCATTCCCTCTGGAATATTATGAAGTGTTACCGCAAATACCATCATAGTTGTTTTCTTTAATTTCGTTTTTATTCCCTCAGGCTTAGTACTTTCTAAATGTAAATGTGGAATTACACTATCTAAAACTAGCAAAAATACAATACCTAATAAGAATCCCACTGCTGCTGGAACCCAAGGTGTAATTTTTTGTTCTGTTGCCATATCTATTGAAGGTATTAATAATGACCATACAGAAGCAGCAATCATAACACCTGATGCAAACCCAAGTAATATTTTTTCCACTTTTTTATTTAATTTATTTTTCATTAAAAATACCATTGCACTTCCTAAAGTTGTTCCTAAAAATGGTATCATTAATCCTACAAATATATTCATTATTACTCATTTCCTTTCAAACTTGTTACCATATCTATTTTTCTAATCTTCTTAGCCAATATCTTAGAAACAACATAAGAAATCACAAAAGTTCCAATAGCTGCCAAAACATAACTTACAAAATTTATATGTGCTCCAAAATCATAATGTTCTTCTATTGCCGTTTTAAATAGCCAATCTGTTAAATAAAATCCTGCCGGTAATCCTAAAATTATAGATATAACAGATACAATATTATTTTGCCTAATAAATATCTTTTGAATTTGTTTATCTTTAAATCCTAAAACCAATTTTGTTATCTTTAAATATAGCTGCTCCTGTATCTATCTTAGGTGTTTGGTAACCTGTTTCGTTGCAAAATAAATCTTTTACCTTTTCTAAATTTATGTTACTTTTTTCTTCTATCATTTCTGTTGATATTTCTCTTAGTCTTTCATATCTTTCTATATCATATACATTAGTTGTATATGCAAGACCTGATTGTGCTAATCCTTGAATTTCTATTGCCATTTTAACCATTTATCCATATACTATCATCTCCCAAAAATTATCTCAAAAGCCAATTTGCTATATCATATATTTGAACTCCTTCATACTGATAATCATCATGTTTTGTCCTTGCAATTATTACTTTAGGATACGCATCTTTTATTTGCAAAAGAGGTGTTACTTCTCTTTCTAGTGTTTTTTCATACTCAATATTATCTGCAACTTGAATATAGATTTTTTCATTTCTTTTTAAAGCTATAAAATCGATTTCTTTATTATACAAAACACCTGTATATACTTCATATCCTCTTCTTAGAAGTTCAATTGCAACTATATTTTCATATGCTCTACCATAATCTAACGATTTAGTGCCTAAACGAGCATATCTAAAAGCATGGTCAGATAGATAATATTTTTCATCACTACTTAAATATTTTTTTCCTTTTATATCATATCTACTTATCTTATAAAATGCAAATGCTTCACATAAATATTCAATATAATTTCCAACTGTTTTGTGGTTAGTTTCTAAATTTACATTGTTTAAAGAATTTGAAATATTTCTTAATGATGTTCGATTTGATATATTATCCATTAAAAAGTCATTTATCGAATTCATTAGCTTTTCATTTTTTAGATTATTTCTTTCATTAATATCTCTAATTATTAAAGTATTGTATATATTATTTAAATAATCATATTTCTTTTCTATTGAATTATATAAATATGAACCTGACATTCCACCTTCCATTAAATATTTATCAAATGCTTCATCAATATCATTGTATTCAAAGTAATCAATAAATTCTTTAAATGAAAAAGGATATACTTCTATTTCAAATGTTCTTCCTGTAAATAATGTTGCTAAATCACTACTTAATAAAAACGCATTTGACCCTGTTATATATATATCATATCTTTCTTTTGAATGTAAACTATTTATTGTTTTTTCAAATCCTTCACACATTTGAACTTCGTCAATTAATATAAAATTTCTCATATTTTCTTTGTATCTTTGTTCTATATAATCATTTAATTTATGATATTCTTTTAAATTTTCAAACTCTAAATCATTATAGTTTATATGAATTATGTTATAATCTTTTACATTGTTTTCTATATATTCCTTGAAAAGTTCTAATAATTTAGACTTTCCGCTTCTTCTTATCCCTGTTATAACTTTTATATCTGGTGTCCCCATTACTTCTATTAAAGTATTTAAGTATGTTCTTTTTATTAATTTCATAATATCACCCTTTATAATTATAGCATATTGTTTCCCAAAAATCAATTTTTATTAAAATTGGGAAGTGTATATAATATCCTTAATATTTTTTCACGTTTTTCAAGGAAATGTCACTACATTTTTTCACATTTCTACTCACACCTTAACGCCAAAACAGGATCTTCCTTAGCTGCTTTCTTAGAAGGAATAATTCCACCAACCAACGTCAAAATTGTACTTAATACAACTAAAACAATACCTCCAACAAATGGCAATGATGCTCTAACATTAGCTCCATTTGAAAGTGCATAAATAAGTTTATTTGTAGGAATTAATAATATGCTCGTAATACCAATTCCAATCAAACCTGCAAGTAATCCAATAATAAAGGTTTCTGCATTAAATACTTGCCCAACATTATGCTTAGAAGCTCCCATCGCTCTTAAAATACCAATCTCTTTTTTACGTTCTAACACACTAATATAAGTAATAACTCCTATCATAATTGAGGAAACCACAAGTGATATTGATACAAATGCAATAAGAGTGTAACTTACAACATTTATAATAGTTGTTACAGAACTCATTAAAGTTCCAACCATATCTGTATAAGAAATAACTTTATCCTCATCACCTTTTTCTTTCATTTTGTTATTATACTCACTTAATATATTAGTAATTTCTTTATTGCCCTCAAAATCTTTAGGATAAATAAAAATTCCAGAAGGTTCTTCTATTTTTGTGTAATTTAATTTTGTTAAATTATTTTCATAACTATTTTTTTCTTTTGACATAACCGCAGATAAAAGTTCTGTTAATTCTTCCTCATCCATTTTCATTTTAAAGGCACCTACAAAAGCTTTTTCATCTATACTAATTGCTTTAGACATAGATTTACTTAAATTGTTCATACTTTTTGTTATCTCTTTTTCTAAGCTCTTGCTTATACTACTTGTTGCTGTTTTCATATAATCATTCATAATATTCGAAATTTGTTTTTCTAAATTTTGCGACTGTATTATCTTAGTTAAATTGTTACTTATAATCGTTTTGGCTTCCTCAGATTGTAAATACTCCATTAAGTATTCTTCTAATTTACTGGTATCTACTAATCCATTTTCTTTTGCATATTCCTCAAAATTCTCTATTAACTTTTTCATTATTTTCTGCATCTGTTCCTCTGTAATTGTAATAGAGCCATTTTCTTTTATAGCATTTTCTACTTCTTTTTTTATTAATTCCTGTGCTTCTTTTGAATTTATGTATTCGGTTAATTTCTCACTAATATTTTCCCAATTTGCTTCTGGATGGTATTTATTTAAGTAGTCATTATATCCTTTTACAAGTTCATTCATCATTATTTTCATATCATCATTTGATAACGAAAAATCTAATTTACTTATTACATCATTTAAATCAAGAGCTGGCAAATTTGTTTGACTAATTAAATTATTTACATTACTAAAATCTACCTTTATTTTTGATGAATCTATTTTAAAAGCTGTTTTTAAAGCATTTTGGTCTACTTCTATTAAAGAATTCATATCAAAAGGATTTTCACTTTCTGTTTCATCAAACCTTTTTCCTGTAAATACGTTAATATCTGGATTTTCTAACTGCTCTTTTACAATTTGACTGTTAGATGCTTTTTCCATAACATAGTTTGTTAAATCTTTAGAATACCATATTCCCTCCTGAAGCATTGGCGCAGTTGCTCCATCTTTTGGTTTAAGTACTCCAACAATTTTTATATCTTCACCTTTTTCCACAAGATTTTTCATATAATCATTGTTTTCTGTTTTATCTTTCCAAATTTTATATTCATCATCATATTTGTAGCAATCACTACTATTTATTAGCTTAAAAGTAATTCCCAATATATCTTCATAAGAATAATCCTCAAGATACTTAGGGCTTTCCACATTTTTTCCAGACATAACCTGATTTATTATATTATCAAATTCATCATAATCTCTTAAACCTAATGCATATAAAACAAAATCACTTATATTTCCATTTTGAGATAATACCAACACACACTCATTATAGTTTGTAGGTAGTTTTCCTGCCTTTATATCATACTGATCTTCATACAGTTTAGAGTCACTTGGAATTTGATAAAAAATATCTGTGCTCATCATATCAGACATTAAGCTATTTTGCGAACTACTCGAACCTATTCCTAAACCAGAAAAAGATTTATCCGGATTTACCTGCCTTAATTTTTGTGTATTGCTACTGTATATAATAGGTTTAACATTATATGAATACTCAACATCTTTTGCATAGTTTTTTATTCCACTTTCATCACTATCTAAATATTGTTTTAGTGATGCTAAATCATTTGCTCCCATTTTTGAGAACATATTCGTTATTTTACTCGTAACTTTTATATTATCCTCATTATTTGATTTGCCATCATCTTGGTCACTTACTAACATTGAACTTATATCTATACCTGTACTTTGAATTTGTATTGGATATTCTGATAATGTTTCTTCTTCTATTGATTTTATATAATTATTAACTCCATTTGATAATGATAGTATTAGTGCAATTCCTATAATACCAATGCTTCCAGCAAATGAAACTAATGCAGTCCTTCCCTTTTTAGTTTTTAAATTATTAAAACTTAATAATAGTGATGTAAAGATTGACATAGATGTTTTTCCCATATTCTTATGTTTAGCTTTTTCTTCTTTTTCATTTTCTATCATATATGGATTTGTATCAGAACATATAACTCCATCTTTTAAGTTAACTATTCTTGTTGCATATTCTTCTGCTAATTCTGGATTATGTGTTACCATTACAACCAAACGGTCTTTAGCAACTTCTTTTAATAATTCCATTACTTGCACACTTGTTTCACTATCTAATGCACCTGTTGGTTCATCTGCTAATACTATATCTGGATCATTTACTAATGCTCTTGCAATTGCAACTCTTTGCATTTGACCACCAGATAACTGGTTTGGCTTTTTATGTGCTTGACTTGCAAGGCCCACTTGTTCTAATGCTTTCATTGCCTTTGCTTTTCTTTTAGATCTTGGTACTCCTGAAATTGTTAATGCAAGCTCAACATTTGCTAAAATAGTTTGGTGAGGAATTAAATTGTAACTTTGAAAAACAAATCCTATTGTATGGTTACGATATGAATCCCAGTCTCTATCTTTATAATTTTTTGTTGAGATTTTGTTTATTATTAAATCTCCTTTGTCATAATGGTCTAATCCACCAATTATATTTAGAAGTGTTGTTTTTCCAGAACCACTTGGACCAAGTATTGCAACAAATTCGCTATCTCGAAGATTTAAGCTTACATTGTCAAGTGCTTTTTGTACTAGATTTCCTGTTTTAAATTCTTTGTAAATATTTTTTATTTGTAACATTAATTTATTTTCGCCTTTCTTTTATAAATGTAATTATTATACAACCAAAAGCAGATAATCTCAAATAGACTATCTTGCTTTTATTATAATTATTTCTTTATTATTCACTTATTAATTCACTCTTATATTGTGTATCTCCAATCTTAAAATTCAAGAATAATTTTTTAGATAAATCATTTTTTGTTGCATCAAATGAAATTTTATATCCATTTTCTTCTCCTGTTGTTCCACCTCCAAGGTCTTGATATTTGTTACCTTCTTCGTCAGTTACATTTAACATTTCATCACATTTTGTATGGAATTCGTTTGATTCCATATCTTTTCCTGCCATTATAAAATCTACATATTCCTTTGATTTAAAGTTTATAACTAATTTTGATTCTGTTAGAGTTATACTTTTTATCTCTAAATTTGGAATTTCATTTTCAGCATTTAATTTAAGATTTACTGTATTTCTTTGATTCATTTCCTCAGGTACATCAAATTCAAATAACCACTTAGCATCACTTAAGTTAAAGTTTTCAGCACTCATTTCACCATTTTCATCTTTATCAGCAGTAAAATATCCTAAATCAAATATTTTAAGATATAACTTTTTACTTTGTGGATATTTTTCCCTTGCTTCCATATTAATTTGTGTTGTAACTGTTTTTTCACTTTCGTTTTGTTCTATTTTATTAATGCCTGATCTATCTGATAAACAATTATCATATATATCTTTACTGTTTTTTCCACTTATTTCTCGGTTTAAAAATATGTAATTATAGTTGTACCTCTCATTTTCTCCTATATGCATTCTTGAGAAAACTTGATATATATTATTATTCTCATCATATACAGCATATCCATAGCTAAATGTTCTATAATCAAATTCTTGGTTAAACTTAAAACTTACATTAGCTTTAAAAGTATCATCTGTTATACTTATCGAATCTACCTTTACTCCAATTTCATCTTGAGTTACATAATCCATATCTTCTACTTTTGAACTATTATCTCCTACATAAGATAGTGTTCCTTCTGTTTTAACATAGTCTCTTTTCTCAAATTCTTTAAACCTTGTTTCTTTGTCCATATAGTCATACAGTTTATAGCCAATAAATACAATTGCTAATAATGCTATTATTACACCTAATGCTATTAAAAGCTTTTTCCAAATTTTCATTTTTTTCTTTTCCATAAAAACTCCCCCTTTTCATTTGTGCAACCTAGCTATCTTGAGCTTTTCAGCTTTTAGACCTATGGCTTTGCGTCATAAACTTTCGCTTATTTTGCTTTTAACATAACTATTTATATTATAACATATATAATTATAATTGGCAAATTTTTACATTATTATCTTTCTGTCAAAAATTTATTTACCGCACTTATATAAATTACCAAATATGAAATAGATATTAAAAATCCACCTAAAACATCACTTGTATAATGTACTCCAAGATATATTCTACTTGTTCCTATCGAAATTATTAAACAACTTAACAGACAAATTAAACACCACTTTGCATATTTATTTTCTACATATTTATAAATTAAATATATTAAATATCCATAAAATGCCATGCTTACCATAGAATGTCCCGAAGGAAAGCTATATCCTGTTTCTTCTACTATTCTAAATTCTGTTGGACGAGGTCTTTGTAAAATTCTTTTTAATAATTGATTTAATCCAGTAACAATAACAAGATTTGTAAAAATAGATAAACCTATTTTTTTGTTTTTTATCAGTATAATTAGTAAAGCAGTTAATCCAATTAAAAATATAGCTCCACCCAAATTAGTAATAAACTTTGCAATTGGTGTTGCAAAATCAGATATTAAAAATGCTGATACCATTTTATAGCCTATTATATCTCCAGTCATTATTTCTTTATTAAATACATCTTCTGCTAATGATAAAAATCCAATTAAACAAATAAATAATATAATCCATTTTGTATTTTTAATAATAAATTCTTTTTCTATTTTTTTCATCTTTCTTGTATTCACTTTATATTGTTCCTCCTATTTTTAGGTTATTATTCAATATCTAAATCTGACTTTTTAGGCATAACAAGTGCTGCTATTATATATGCAATTATTCCACTACCTACACATGCTGTAAATAAAACCCAAACTAGTCTTACAATTGTTGGGTCTATATCAAAATATTCTGCTATTCCTCCACATACTCCATCTAATTTTTTTCCTTGTTCTATTTTATATAATCTTTTTTTCATCTTAAAAATTCTCCTTTTCTTTTTAATCTATTAAAATATTTTAGGTACAAAAATTATTAATCCACATATTGCCGCACCTATTGCAAACACTAAAACAGCTCCTGCAGAAACATCTTTTGCATTTTTTGCTTTTTCATTTTTATATGGCATTGCAATATCCACAACTGTTTCAATTGCTGTATTTAATAACTCTCCTCCTATTACCATTGCAAAACATAGTACACAAATAATCCACTCGTACTTATTTATTTTTAATAAAATTCCTGCAATAATAACTAAAATCATTACAAATATATGTATTTTCATATTTCTTTCAGTTTTAAATGATGACAATATTCCTTGTATTGCATATTTAAAACTATTTATTAATTTTTTCGATTTTTCTACCACTTTTCTTTCTGAACTCATTTTTTTCACTCTTTCTAAAACACTTTCATTTCTAATTACTTTTATATAAAAAACATTGCTTATCATGAGAATAAATAACGCCTATTGCCTGCAAATATGAGTATATTATTGTACTTCCAACAAACTTCATCCCTCTTTTTTGTAAATTTTTTGAAATTAAATCCGATAACTCAGACGTTGTTTTATCAATCTCATAAAAAGTTTTGCCTTTTGTAAATATTTTTAAATAGTTATAAAACGACCCAAATTCCGCTTGTATATTTTTGAAAATTTTAGAATTGTTTATGCTTGCTTTTATCTTTAATTTATTTCTTATTATTTTCTGGTTTGATAATAATTGTTCAATTTTTTTATCGTTATATTCACATATTTTGTCAATATCAAAATTATCATATGCTTTACGAAAATCTTCTCTTTTATTTAGTACACACTCCCAAGAAAGTCCTGCCTGAAAAGATTCTAGTATAAGCATTTCGTATAAATATTTTTCATTAAAATTTGGCTTGCACCATTCTTCATCATGATACTTTACATATAACGGATTTTTTAGATTACACCATTTACATCTGATTTTCTCTTGCATTTAGTTACCACCTTATACTTTTTTGTTAGAAAATTTCTATTCCTCCATTCTTATTATACACATATAATAACGTTCTTATTTAACTAAGTCAATATTTTTTTATAATTCATATATATTTGCCTTTACAATAACTTTTTGAATTTTTATTTTATCATCCAAAGCTATCTCCCACAAACTTCCACCAATACTTCTTTTAATTTTATATTCTTTAATAGGCTTACCTATAAGCTTATTTAATTGTTTTTGCAAATCCACCTTATTTGTATAAATAGCTAGCTTTTTTTCTTTATACAAAACATTTATAGTAGTTTCCATTTCTTCTTTTATAGGTTCTTTATATATTTTTTTAATATCATTCTTCAATTTTTTCTTCGTATTCGATGCCATTTCCTAACTCTCTTTCTTCAATGCTAATTTTTGCTGTTTCCTCAATTTCCGCTTCATAACCAGTAAGTGCAGCAAAAGCTCCAAATTGTGCAGCTCGATCTTCTATCGACATTTGTGGATGTTTTTTTGATACATAATGCGGTAAATTTATAATATCTTTATATTTTTCAAAATTACTTCTCATTTAATATTCTCCTTTTATTCCTTATGTCCTCCAACTTGTCCATTTCTTTCTATTGTTGTTCCTCCTTCTACTAAGTTCATTCCCTTTAGTATTGCATTTTTACCATATTTCTTTTTTATATTAATCATCGTGTATTGTAAATTTTTTTCTTTTTCTTCTTGCTCTTTCTTTTTGTTGATCTCTTCATAATTTGTGAATAAATCTATTTGTTCGAATGTATTATTTTTACTTTCATCTTCTTCTCTTATAACTTTATTTGCTGTTATATTTATTCTTCTTGTAAGAAGCTTGTCATTTATGATATTATCATATAATTTAGTAACTGCTTCCATTATTAATTTTGTTGATGATGTTTTATGATCCAAATTTATTGTTCCGTGTGCATGTTTTGGAACTCTTCTTCCATATTTATCTTCTGTTATTTCGCCTTTGTAAATCTTTCTTATTTTTTCATTTTTTAAGTTTTCTACATCGTATCCTATTGTTAATACTATTTGGTCTGTAACTAACTTTTTTTGTACTAAATCTAGCGCTAATAATTCCGTCATTTCCTTTACTATTAATTTTGTTTTTTCATAGTCATAGGGGCAATGCAAAACTTGACCAGAACTTATGCTATTGGTTTCTGGCTTGTATTCTTTTATTTCTTTTATAGTACATGGTTCATATCCCCAAGCATGATCTATTAATAACTCTGCATTAATGCCAAATAATTTAAATAGTTTATCTTCATTATAAATAGAACATTTAGCTACATCTCCCATGGTATACATATTATTTTGTTCCAATTTTTTTGCAGTACCTTTCCCTATTCTCCAAAAATCCGTTAAAGGTCTATGATTCCATAATTGATGTTTATACATGTTCTCATCTAAACAAGCTATTCTTGCTCCATACTTATTTGCCAT
>ERZ827440.3743-NODE-3743-length-11167-cov-2.084413_pt1 | contig 11167 bp, 9 predicted proteins | sample MGYA00519774_ERZ827440 | MGnify/ENA primary metagenome ERZ827440 (study PRJEB31778, sample SAMEA3449302) | human gut metagenome | biome: human gut; feature: human-associated habitat; material: faeces | place: United Kingdom | collected 2010/2012 ... | reverse complement strand
ATTTTTTGATAAATTTGCTCTTACTGCACCAAAAACAGAATCCAAACATGCTAATATAGCTACTGACATATATGGCGAAAAATTTGATGGAATATCAACATCAAAAACTATACCAAGTAACATTCCAATTAAAAGTCCTATAACTGCAATCATTAGTTTAATTCCCCTTTCTACTCCAATTTCTTTACATAATCACTCTTTAAAGATTGAGTTGATTTTTCTAATATAAGTCCATCCTCATCTTTAACTTCTTTAACATCAACATTGTATAATTTTAAAAGTTGATATTTAGATGTAGTTCCAAAAGTAATTGATTCTTTTAAAACTGCAGGTGAACCTATAGCTTTAATAGTAATATCTTTTGAAGGGTCTATTCTTCCTACAGTTCCTATAGCTACATATTCTCCAGAATTTTTTATTCCAGTTTGAGGAGTTATTCTAATATCATTTATTGAAATTGCTTCTGCCCCTGCAAACCATAATGTGTTAACTAAGAAAGCTAATTCTGTCTCTCCTAAATTAGTACTTGATGAGTTAGGGTCAAAAAGTGAATTTTTAGTAGTTATTGAGATTTCTATTCCTGGACCACATACATCAACTAATCCTAATTGAATTCTTGTAGTATCTAGTTGATTTTTTAACTGTTCCCCTGCCTTGCCATCATTTGCAACACTTTCTTCCATCTTTTTTAATTCTTCACTTAAGCTTGCATTAGTTTGAACTAGTTCTTCCTTTTCTTTTTTAAGGCTTTCAATTTCTGCTAAAACATCATTACTTATATAATTAGTTTCTTCAGCATTCTCTTTAGCAAGTACTTTAAATTGATATGCAAGTAAAAATCCTAATAAACAACAAACAATTGCAACTGCTATTTGAGATTGAGCTCTTTTCATATATTCCTCCTGTTATTACTTAAAATCTGGTGAGCCATCAAAACCTACATTTATTTTTTCTGTAACATGAAAATTTTTGTAAATTTGAACAGCATCACTCATTTTTTTAAATACATTTTCATATGTTCCTAAAGATATTTCTATATTTCCTATATAAGCTTTTAAATCTGATGTATTAGATACATCTACAGCTGTTATAGAAAATTCTTCTCCATTTTCCTCTATAACTTGCTCCATATCATAAAAATCTTCTGCAATTTTTTCTATTTTCTTTTCATTAGAAACTTTATCTCCAAGATTTAAATTTTCTATATCAAGACCTCTTAATTCTATAAGTTTTTTGTCTTCTATTGAATCAACTTCTTCAAGAAAAACCATATTGCTACTTACAATAGCATAACTATTTTCTCCTTTATTTATATAGTATAATCCCTTAGCTTCTTTAACATTAACTTTAAGTTCATCAGGGTATACCCTTTTTATTGTAAGCTCTTCAACATAAGGATTTCTTTTAAAATCTTTAATTATTGATTCTTTATCAATATAAAAGATATTTAAGCCCTTTAAATTTTCTGCTTTTTCTTTTATATAATCACCTGTTATAAGCTTATCTCCTTCTAATGCAATTTTTTTAATAATAAATAAATCTGTTTTATTAATTACTACTGCTCCACTTATTATAAGCAAAATAAGGACTATAAATAATTTTTTTAATATTCTTTTTCTTCTAGCTTTTAAAATGTATTTGTTTGTAACTTTTTTCATAACTTTACCCATTTATTTTCAGAATATTAGCCTAAAATTTTAGACTATTTTTATCATAACACTTTCTATTCATTATTTCACTAAAAAAAAATTAATTTTTCCTTAAAAAAAATTATCCATAAAATTATTAATTAAAATAATCTTATAGATAATATTTTTTATAAAGATATTTTTTTATTTTCTCTTTGTCTAGATATATTTAATAATATTCCCATAGCTCCCATAGTTATTGAAAGAGAAGTACCTCCATAACTTATAAAAGGCATAGGAACTCCTGTAACTGGCATAGAGCCTGTAACAACTGCTATATTTACTATAAGCTGTACTGCTATTACTGATATTATTCCCATAGCTAATAAACTTCCATAAGTATCTTTAGCTTCTAAGGCTATATTTATTCCTTTCCATATTAAAACTGCAAATACTAATATAATTATTAAGCAGCCTATAAGACCTACTTCTTCGCCAATTATTGAAAAAATAAAATCAGTATGTGGCTCTGGCATATATAAAGCTTTTTGTCTTGATTGTCCTAAGCCTAATCCAGTTAGCCCACCAGAACCAAAGGCATATAATGATTGAATTAATTGATATCCATCTCCTGCTGCATCTTTCCATGGGTCAATAAAATTTAAAAATCTTTTCATTCTGTATGGTTCAAAATATATAGCTAAACCAACTAATCCCAAAAGGGAAGGAAGTAAGTAACATATAAAATGTTTAACCCTTCCTCCAGCTACAAATAGCATTAATATTGTAACCATCATTATTATAGCTGCATTACTTAAATTACTTTGCCATGCTAGTATTATTCCTGCATAAATTCCTGATACTATAATATATGGCATTATTCCTTTCCAAAAGCTTTTTATTTTATCTCCCCTTGCAGTTAAACTCATAGCCATAAATAAGACTAATCCATATTTAGCAAGTTCTGATGGTTGAAAAGATAATGGTCCAAGTCTAATCCATCTATATGCTCCATTAACTGGTGCAAAAAGACGAACTGCTAAAAGTAGTGGAACTGTTATAATCAAAACAGGAACTGTAAATTTTTTCAGCTTATGATAATCAAAGCACATAAAGAAAAGCATAGCTACTATTCCTGCAACAGCTGCAAACAATTCTTTCTTTAAAAAAGTTGTACTGCTTCCATTATGGTATAAAGAATAATAAGAACTTGATGAATATACCATTATTATTCCAATTACTAATAATATAATTACAGTAAAAAATACCACATAATCAATGCTCCCCATTTTCTCCTTTTTTCTCTTCTTTTTCTTCATCAATATAAAGCCTCCAATTACTTAACTAAACAAAAATAAATCCTACAAGGCATAAAATAGCTGTTATGGCAGAAAATACTATTACTATTTTTACTTCTGACCATCCTAATTGTTCAAAATGATGATGTATTGGTGCCATTTTGAAAAATCTTTTCTTTGTTTTTTTGTAATATGTTACTTGTATTATTACTGAAACAGTTTCTAAAACATATATTCCACCAACTATTATGATTATTAAAGGATTCTTTAATATTAAAAGAATAGTTGAAATAGCTCCTCCTAATGCAATAGAACCAGTATCTCCCATAAATACTTTAGCAGGATATTTATTATATTTTAAAAATCCTATTAATCCTCCAATTAAAGCAACAGAAAATACTGATACACTTTCATGGCCTGTTTTAAAAGAAACAAGTGCAAAGAAAATCATAACTATTATTGTTACTGAAGTATTTAATCCATCTAAGCCATCTGTTAAATTTACTGCATTTGTTAAAGCAACAAAATAAAACATTACAAAAGGAATAAAAAACCATCCTAAATTCACTTCAACATTTGTAAATAGAACTGAAATCTTTGTTCCAATTACTGTATATCCATACCAAGCTGCTATAACTGAAAATAATAATTGAAGAAGAAACTTTTGCTTTGATGTAAGCCCTTCATTATGTTTATGAATTATTTTTAACATATCATCTAAAAAACCAATTAATCCAAAAGCAAGCATTCCATACATAACTATCATACCTTCATCACTAGGCTTATATCTCATAATTATCATTGAAACTATTGTTGAAGTTATAAAGATAAGTCCTCCTATAGTTGGTGTTCCTGCCTTTTTTAAATGATTTTTAGGTCCTTCTTCTCTTATATTTTGACCAAATTTTAATTTGTGAAGCATTGGTATTATAAGTGGTCCTAATAATAATGAAACCCCTAATGATAATACAAATGCTATTATTACTTTACTATTAAAAAATCCCTCTAATGCTCCCATAACTTTTTACTGCCTAAACTCTTGGCAGACACCTCCTTAAAGTACTACTTTTTCTAAAGCCTTAGTTATATCTTCAAATTTAATTCCTCTTGAAGCTTTTACTAACACAACATCATCTTTTTGTATAATATTTTTTAAATCTTCAATTATTTCTTCTTTAGTATTATATATTCTTATACTATCTTTTTCAAAACCTGATTTGTAAGCTTCTTTAAATTTTCCTGTTGTAATAAGAATATCAACCTTATCCTTTGCATAACTTCCAACAAGTTTATGAGAATTTTCAGATTCCTCTCCAAGTTCATTCATAGTTCCAAGAATAGCTATTTTTCTATTGCCTTTTCTATTTTTTAAAACATCTATAGCTGCTTTCATTGAAGATGGACTTGCATTATAACAATCATTAATTATTTCAAAACCATTTTTCTTTATAAATTCAAGTCTCATAGAAGTAGCTTCAATATTTTTTAATCCTTCTTTCATCTCATGAAAAGTAACTTTAAGCTCATTAGCTGCAGCCACTGCTAAAAGAGAATTTAAAACATTATGTGCTCCAACCATAGGAATATTAAAATCACTTTCTTCTCCATTATGTTCTACAGTAAAAGATGTGCTATTTTCATTTAATACTACATTTTTTCCTTTAAAGTCAAATTCATCTTTATATCCTGTTTTTATAACCTTATATTTTTTGTTCTTTATAGAAGGAAGAAAATCGTCCTCTCCATTTACTATAAGAACATTATTTTCATCAAAGAAATCTGTTATTTCCATTTTTGCTTTAAAAATATTTTCTCTTGTTTTTAAATTTTCTATATGAGATAATCCTATATTAGTTATTAAAGCAATATCTGGTCTTGCACATTCTGCTAATCTATGTATTTCTCCTAAATGGCTCATTCCAAGTTCTAATACTGCTACATCATAAGAAGAATCTAATTGTAATATCATAAGAGGAAGACCTATATGATTATTAAAGTTCCCCTTAGTTTTAAAAACTTTATATTTTCCACTTAAAAAACTTGCTACAACATCTTTAGTTGATGTTTTTCCTGTTGACCCTGTTATTCCAACTACTTTAATTCCAAGCTTTTTTCTATAATATTTAGCTAAAGAAAGTAAAGCTTCATTTCCATCTTTAACCTTAATAACAGTTCCTAAATTTTTACACTCATTAATATTTTCTATATCTTCATCAATAATAGAAATACTAGCTCCCTTTTCTAAAGCATCTTTAGCATATTTATTTCCATTAAAATTTTCACCTTTTAATGCTAAAAATATATTTCCTTTTAAAATTTTTCTTGTATCTGTACATATATCATTAAAATTTTTTTCTTCATTTTCAACTAATATTTCCCCATTAATAGCATCAACTATTTCTTTAAAGCTTAATTCCAAAATTTTCACCTCTTACTTTTTTAAGAATATGTGGAATACTGCAAAGCAATATTCCACATACTATAATACTATAATTTACTAATAGATTTAAAGCATATCTTTTAAAATCTCATCAACAACTTCTCTTTCATCAAAGTGGATTTTTCCAGTGTTTAATATTTGATAAGTTTCATGACCTTTTCCAGCTATTACTATTACATCTCCAGCCTTTGCTATTTCAATAGCTCTTTTTATAGCTTCTTTTCTATTTTCAATTACTTCATAATTGTTTTTTTCTATTCCCTTTACTACTTCATCTATTATACTTGTAGGATTTTCTGTTCTTGGATTATCTGATGTAATAATTGCTATATCACATAAGTCTGAACCTATTTTTCCCATTTGAGGTCTTTTAACTCTATCTCTATCTCCTCCACAACCAAATACAGATATAAGTCTATTTTTAGTAAATCCTCTTGCTGTTTTTAAAATGTTATCTAATCCATCTGGAGTATGTGCATAATCTATTATTATAGTATAAGGAAGATTATACTTCTTTCCTACCATTTCACATCTTCCTGGAACAACTACATCTTCAATTCCTTTTTTTATACTCTCTAAAGAAATTCCTAATTTGCTAGTTGCCCCTATTGCTCCTAATGAATTATAAATATTAAATTCTCCTGGAAGACCAACTATAAATTCTTCTTCTTTTCCATTAACTTTAAGTTTAAAGGCTATGTGCTTACTTTCACATTTTTCTTCATAAGCTTTAAAGTCACTTTCTTCTTTTATTGAATAAGTATAAATATCTTTTGCATTTTCATTTTTTAAGTTTTCTAATGCTCTCTTTCCATAATTATCGTCAATATTTATAATTTTTATACGGCTTCTTTGAAATAATTTATATTTTGCTTGAAAGTAATTTTCAAATGTTTTATGAAAATCTAAATGGTCTCTTGTTAAGTTTGTAAATATTCCAACTTCAAATTCTATTCCATAAACTCTATCTAAAGCAAGAGAATGGGATGAAACTTCCATTACACAATACTCACAACCCTTATCTACCATTTCTTTAAAAAGTTTTTGAAGTTCTAATGATTCTGGAGTTGTTCTTTCAGTTTCTAAAGATTCTTTTCCAATATAATTAGCAATTGTACCAATAAGTCCAACCCTTTTTCCTTCTGCTTCTAAAATAGTTTTTATCATTAAAGCAGTAGTAGTTTTTCCATTGGTTCCTGTAACTCCTATCATCTTCATTTTCTTACTTGGATGGTCATATAAATTTGCTCCAATTACTGCTAATGCTTTTCTTGTATCCTTTGTTTTTATAATAGTAACTGTTTTATTGTCAGTTTCTATATCATCTTCACAAACTACTGCATTTATTTCCTTTTCTATAGCAGCTTTAGCATATTTATGTCCATCTGCTTGAAAACCCTTTATACAAACAAACATATCTTCTTTTTCAACTTTTCTACTATCATATTCTACATCAAATGTACCACCACCAAGGTCATATACCATAATCTTCTGCTCTTTCTCATTATCAAGTCCATATGCGAGAGCTGCTGCAGTTGGCTCATTAATAATTCTCTTAACTTCATAGCTTTCACCTCTATTTTGTATTCTACAGCATATATTTTATACTATCATCTTAATTATAACAACTTAAGTGAATAAAATGCTTTATTTATTGCAAAAAATGCTTAATTATTAATCTTTAACTTCTGATTGAAGTTGAAGTTTAGTTATTGTTCCTTTTTCTATAAGCTCTCCTGCTGGTATACTTTGACTATTAACAATTCCTGAGCCTGTTATTTCATATTTAATACTTAATTTATCTAAGAGACTTTTTGCATTTTCTATTGAATATCCACTTAAATCTGGCATTATTACTTTATTTGCTCCATCTCCTTCTGATTCAGTGTTTAAAGTAACTTTAGCACCTTCTTTAACTGAATATCCTGGATAAGGAGTTATTGATTTAACAGTTCCTCCATTTCCTGAAACTTCAGATGTTAATCCTGCATCTTCAAGAGCTTTTTTAGCTTCTTCAACCTTCATTCCTCTTACTTCTGGAATAACAACATCTCTTAAAATTGCATTTTCATTTTCATCTGAGAATTTACTTTCTAAATAATTAAATATATCTGTAAATAAAGGCTTTGCATATGGAACAGCAACTTGACCTGCATAATAAAGTTCTGTTCCTGGTTCATCTACTGTAATCATTACCGTTACTTTAGGGTCATCTGCTGGAGCCATTCCTACAAAAGAAGATATATATTTTCCTGATTGATAAACTCCATTTATTACCTTTTGTGCTGTACCTGTTTTACCAGCAATATGATATCCTTCTATAAATGTTCCAGAACCTGAACCAAGGGTTACAACCCTTTCTAAATACCCTCTAAGTTCTGATGTTTGTTCTGCTGTTGCTATTGTTTTTGTTTCTGGTTCAAAAGTTTTATCAATTACTCTTGTTCCATTTTCATCTTCATGAGAAATTTCTTTCATTACATGAGGTTGTATCCATGTGCCTCCATTTGCTACTGCATTGAAAGCTGCCATATATTGCATTGAGCTTACAGTATTAGTCTGTCCAAAAGATATTGTTGCTAAATCTGTTACAGAAATATCTTCTGGTTTTTTAATAATACCACTTGCTTCTCCTGGTAAATCAATTCCTGATTTACTTCCAAAGCCAAACTTTTTAATATATTCACATAGCTTTTCTTTTCCTAACTTTTCTCCAAGTTGCATAAATCCAGGGTTACATGAATTTTTAATTATATCTGCAAAATTTTGAACTCCATGTCCATTTACATTTGCACATCTTATTGTTCTTCCTCCAACTACCATACTTCCTGTACAAGTAAATACATCTGAATCAGATACAACCCCTTCTTCAATTGCTGCAAGGGCAGTCATTACTTTAAATATTGAACCTGGCTCAAAGGTATCATTAACTAATCTATTTCTCCACATTTTTTGAAGTTTATCTGAATAGGTATCTCCTTCAAAACTATCTACTCCTTCACGAGGATTGTTAGGATCAAAATCCGGTTTATTTACCATTGCTAATACTTCCCCAGTTTTAGGATCCATAACTGTTATTGAAACTGCTTTTGCCTTATTATCTTGATAACATGTTTCTGCAACTTTCTCTGCAAAATATTGAATATTTTCATCTATTGTTAAAGTTACATCGCTTCCATTAATAGGAGCAGTGTATTGGGATATTGTATAAGGAAGGTCTCTTCCTCCTCTATCAAGTTCTGCCATTCTAACCCCTGGTATACCTGAAAGTTCTGTATTATATTGAAGTTCCTGCTAATCCATTACCATCTGCATCAGTAGTTCCAAGAACATGAGCTAAGAAATTACTGTTTTTATAATATCTTTTTGTATCAGGAGAAACAATTATTCCAGTTATGCTAGTTCCATTTCCTTCTGAATCCTTTCCTATTGCTTCAACCTTATCAGCTACATCTTTTTCAACTCTTCTTATTAATGTAGCAGACCCTGCTTCTGAACCATCACTTAAAGTAGTATTAAGAGCTTTTAAAACATCTTCTTCCTCCATTCCTACAGCCTCTGCTAAAACTGGAGCAAGCTCTTCATTACTATAATATAATGTACCTTTTATTTCATTAAGTTTTTCACCTTGTGCTGCTCTTTCTTCTCTTTCTTTTTTTAATTCTATATTTGCTTTATAATATTTTCTTATAGAATTTAAATCTAAATCTACTCTATATACATTAGCAGACATAGCAAGTTCTACTCCATTAGTGTCTAAAATTTTACCTCTTCTTGCACTTATTTTTACTTCACTAGTCCACTGCTCTTGTGCCCTTGCTGAATATTCATCATGCTTTACAATCATAATGTATGTAAGTCTTATTGCTAATATCATCATAAGTCCAAATAAAATAAATAAAGAAAAACTTATTCTTTTTTTTATAAGAGCTTTATCTGTATATATTTTCTTTTTCATTACATTCCTCCTAATATTTTTCTAAAATAATGGATGTACTAAAATAGTACATCCATTATTTTAGAAAAGAATCCACTTTTACTTTCATCTTTTGCGTTTTTTGCTACTTCTAATTTTTCAAAATAATTTTGTGATAAATCAAGACTTACCATATCTTCCTTTGTTGCAGCTCTCATTCCTAAGGTTTCAGCCTTTGAAGCAATACTTAAAAGAGCAGATTGTTTTGATAACTGAATTTCCATTGCTTCATTCTCTTCTTCTATTGAATCTATTTCCGAATTTATAGCAATAAGATTTTTTTGCATAACATAATTTTTACTACTTAAAGCTATACTTACAATTCCTAAAAGTAATGCTATTACTATTATTTGAGAAGTTGCCTTTCTATTATATTTTTTATTTTCTCTTAACCTTTTATTATACTTTTTCTTCTCTTCTTCTCTTTTTTTTCTTGCTTCTTCCTCTCTTTTGTCTCTCTCTTCTTTAGGCATAGAAACAATATTTCCATTTATATATTCATATTCTTCCATTTTCATTTTAATTCACATCCCCATCCTATTTATTTATAAATTTTATAACTTTTCTAATACTCTTAATTTTGCACTTCTACTTCTTGGATTTTCTTCTACTTCTTCTTTACTTGGTTCTATTGCTTTACGACTTATTATTTTAACTAAAGGTTTTCTTCCACAAACACACACTGGAAATTCTTTTGGACAGGTACAAGGATTTGCTAATTCTCTATATTTTAGCTTAACAATTCTATCTTCTAATGAATGGAAGGTTATAATTGCCATTCTTCCACCTTTATTTAAGTGTTTTACTCCATCCTCTATTGCTTTGTTTAAAATAGCAAGTTCTCCATTAACTTCTATTCTAATTGCTTGAAATGTTCTTTTAGCTGGATGAGGACCTTCACGTCTTGCCTTTGCAGGGATTGCAGCTTTTATTATATCTACTAATTCTAAAGTTGTTTCAATAGGCTTATCATTTCTTCTATCTACAATAAACTTTGCTATTCTTTTTGCAAATTTTTCTTCTCCATAATCTCTGATAATTCTATATAAATCCTCTTCAGAATAAGTATTTACAACATCATAGGCTGAAAAATCTCTGTCTCTATCCATTCTCATATCTAAAGGTGCATCCTTCATATAACTAAATCCTCTTTCTCCTTCATCTAATTGATATGAAGATACTCCTAAGTCCATTAATATCCCATCTACATTAGGTATATCTAATGATGTTAAAATACTATCAATATTATAAAAATTGTTATGAACAAATTTTACATTTGAGTAATTCTTTAACTTTTCCTTAGCAGCTTTTAATGCATCATTATCTTGGTCAATACCTATTAAAGTACCTTTACTTGATAATTTTTTTAAAATATGTGAAGAATGTCCTGCACCTCCTAGGGTACAATCCACATATGTACCATCCTCTTTTATAGCTAAACCTTCAAGGCATTCATTTAATAATACTGATATATGTTTAAATTCCATCAATTTGCTCCTTTGTTTTATATCACTCCTCTTAATACTTTATATTTTTTTTCACTTACTTGCAATATATTTAAGTTATTTTTAATATAAAAATAATTTTTATATTATGGGTTTATTTCAACAATAGTGAATATTTTTCGAAAATAATCATGTGTTTTTCTAAATATGGGGGCTTTTTTCTGCTCATGCATGAAAAAAGCCTGGACATCCTTATCGGATGTCCAGGCTTCCAATCCCGCCGTATGGCGAAATATCGGCGGGAATACCCCATTCCCCCGGGGAATTTTTTTCTGATTTACAGATGTTATTGTCAGAACGGCGCCGCGCCGCCTCCGGTC
>ERZ827440.3734-NODE-3734-length-11195-cov-3.095961_pt1 | contig 11195 bp, 10 predicted proteins | sample MGYA00519774_ERZ827440 | MGnify/ENA primary metagenome ERZ827440 (study PRJEB31778, sample SAMEA3449302) | human gut metagenome | biome: human gut; feature: human-associated habitat; material: faeces | place: United Kingdom | collected 2010/2012 ... | reverse complement strand
GAACAAATCACCCCAAAGGGGTTGCGAAATATTGGACTATTCCGCGTGTTTGTCTATTTTTTTCCTATGAGAATGCTTGCAATTACTTGGCTATTCCTAAAGCAGTAATCGGGTTATAGATTGAGAATTGGACAGTTTTTAAGATGTGTTTACCTGTTTTACGATCCGCTCAGGACGCTTTTGCAACGGTTCGAGGAGATATCGGACCGTAAACACATCATCATTGGACGAAATACCTGCATCGTTGCGTTCAAAAACTGCATAATCTGAGTCGAGAATGCGTTTGATGGCATACGGGAGGAAGGGGCAAAAAACGCAAGGAAGCGGTCCATGATCACAGTTGACGCAACACCTTCAGCGACACGATACATCACTTGAGCAATACTGAAAACTTACCTGCTAAACCCGAGGCAGCAACAGTGCGGGATTCGATGGGTTGTTAAGGTTAATACCGCCAATCAGTCCGGAATGTTAAAGATAACACAACGAAGCGACACGACGGATTCTAGCCGCAACACTGTCAGTTAGCGAGAAGCGTAAAGCGAGACAGCAGCGAATGAGGCCGGGACATGAAAAACGACGCTCAACGAAAAGACAACGCAGTAACAGGGAGCCTGCCGGTTACAGGCTTTCGATAACCTTTGCGGACACGACATTGCTCGGAGACACCAGAATGGCCCCGACGCTATCCATGTGAGGCGCGTTCACGAAAAAGGACCCGTTGGAGTTACCGCCCATCGTGGACACTTCCTCATCCTGCAGCGTGATCACGATGTCGGCGCCCTGGAGGTTGCGCACATAGGTGCGAACCGAAGAGATGCACACGACAAGATCGACCTTGCAATCGCGGAAGTATTTGACACGCGCTTCGGCAGCCTTTTCGGAAAGCGGAACATCGACGTAAAACACGCCGATGCGCTTCGAGCCGCGCTTGAGGATAACGCCATCGCTGTATTCGGACGGGTCTGCTGTATCGAGCACCAGCACCGTGGCGCCCTTCTCCTCATAGTTGGCCTGAACCTCCTCAGGGCTCAGGTCCCGGCAGGGATCGTCGCCCCGGTCAAAGTCGCCGGAATCCTCCTCGGACTCGCACTTTTCGCAGAAGCACCGGTAGGCCGCGCCCTTGGAGACCAGGAGCTTTGCATAGCGGGGATAGGTGTCCCGCCGCTCCGTCTGGATATAGGGAGCCACAGGGCCGCCGATGTCGGGACCCTCGTCGTGGGTGAGGCCGCACTCGGCCATGGTGCGGTAGATGACCTCGGTGGCGCCCTCCACCAGACGGCCCTGGTCGGTGTCCTCAATGCGCAGGATGAAGGTGCCACCCTCGTGCTTTGCCATTAAATAGGTATATAGCGCAGTGCGCAGGTTGCCCACATGCATATAGCCGGTGGGCGAGGGGGCAAAACGGGTGCGGACTTTATTGCTCGGCATAGAAAAACGCTCCTTTTATACTCATGCAAAAAAATGCGGATAGCTACGTCTTAGTTTACCTGTTCCGCTGCGATTTGTCAACGGAGGGGCGTGTTTTGTGCGAAGGCCGGGTGTTTTGGACACAAGGCGGGACATTTTGTCGAAACCGCCCGCAATCATTGACGAAGGCTGTATTTTTTTGTATACTAATTTCAAACGGTGCTGGCACAATTTTCCTGTTGTGCCAGCTGCCTGCCTGTATGGAGAAAACGTTGAAGGAGAATGATACCTATGAAAAGCACCGGGATCGTCCGCGGCATCGACTCGCTTGGCCGCATCGTCCTGCCCAAGGAGCTGCGCACCACCCTGCATTTGGACGGGGACACCAAGCTGGAGATCTTTGTGGATGGCGACGCCATCGTGCTCAAGAAGCACCGCCCCGCCGGCAGCTGCGACTTCTGCGGCGACGTGGACGCCAACGCCATCCAGTTTGCCGGGTACTGCATCTGCCCCGCCTGCCGCCGCAAGATCGGCGCGCTGTAAACCAGAACCAAAAGGAGGCCTGCGTCCATGAGCCGCATGACCGATTTTACTGTCCCTTCCACCGTGCCCGGGCGCACCCTGCATGCGTTCTGCTGTGAGCCGGAGGGCGAGGTGCGGGCGGTGCTGCAGCTGTCCCACGGCATGGTGGAGTTCATCGACCGGTACAAGCCGCTGGCGGAGTATCTGGCCGGGCAGGGCATCGTGGTGGTCGGCCACGACCACCTGGGCCACGGCGGGTCCATCCGCACCAAGGCCGACTACGGCTACTTTGCCGAGCCGGACGGCAACCGTGCCGTGCTGGACGACCTGCACGCCATGACCCTGCGCACCAAGGAGCGCTACCCCGGTGTGCCGTACTTTCTGCTGGGGCACAGCATGGGCTCGTTCTATGCCCGGCAGTACCTGTGCGAATACGGGCAGGAACTGAGCGGTGCCATCATCATGGGCACCGGCCACCAGCCCAAAGCGCTGGTGCAGTTTGCCCGCAGCACCTGCCGGGCGCTGGCAGCCGTGCACGGCTGGCAGTACCGCAGCAAGCTGGTAGCCAACCTGTCCTTCATGGGCTACAACAAGGGGCTGGAGGGCCGCACCACCCACGACTGGCTCAACCGTGACGCCGCCGAGGTGGACAAGTACCTGGCCGACGAGCGCTGCACCTTTACCTTTACGCTCAACGCCTACTACAGCATGTTCAGCGGCATCCTGCGCCTGCACGACCCGGCTTTTCTGGCCCGGATGCCCAAGGACCTGCCCCTGCTGTTCCTGGCCGGCACCGCCGACCCGGTGGGCGACCGGGGCAAGGGCGTGCTGCGCGCCATCCAGAGCCTGAAGGCCGCAGGCGTGCAGAACATCCGCTGCAAGCTGTACCCCGGCGCCCGGCACGAACTGCTGGTGGAGACCAACCGGCAGGAAGTGTTTGCCGACATTGCCGCATGGCTGAACGATCAGCTGGGCTGACCACACTGCACCGCACCTTCTTTGCATTTTTCAAAGCCGCTGCCCGGCACACCGGGCAGCGGCTTTTCTGCGTTCTGCAACAAGAAATTTCAATGCGTATCAAGACCATTTCAGCAGCGTAACAACAGCGCACATTTCTCTCTGCATTCTGCGTAAAATCTTGCTGCATTTTTCTGCATTTTGCCAGTTATCCGCGTATTTTCGTAATCTTATTGACAGCGCAGCCATAAAATGATATATCATAAACAGAGTTTATTGCTCTGTTTTATTTCCGTATAGATACAATTTATAGTATCTTTTGTGTGCAGAGCGAAAGGAGCGAATCTTATGACGAACAAGAAATTCAAAAAAGCCGCCATGGCTCTGGCCTTGACCGCCTGTGTGGCAGCCACCCCTCTGGCCGCCAATGCAGAGGCTCCGGAGGACGCAGCTCTGACCCCTGCCCCTGCCGCTGTAGACCAGGCAGCTACCGCCGATGACACCGTCGCCCCCAAGGCTGACGAGGCCCCCAAGGCTGACGAAGCCCCAAAGGCTGACGAAGCCCCCAAGGCTGACGAAGACGACAAGGCCGACGAAGACAACAAGGCCGACGTGGACGACAAGGCCGACGTGGACGACAAGGCCGACGAAGACAACAAGGCTGACGTGGACGACAAGGCCGACGTGGACAACAAGGTCGACGAAGACAACAAGGCCGACGAAGCCGACAAGGCCGACGTGGACGACAAGGCCGACGTGGACGACAAGGCTGACGTGGACGACAAGGCTGACGTGGCCGCTGACCCCAATGCTCCGGTCCTTCTGACCTCCCCCTGGAAAATGCCGCCCTGGAAGGGAGCGACCCGGAGGCAGGGATCTCTGCTCTGATGCCGGAGGGTGCCGCCCCGGCTGTGGAGGACACCACCGTTGCCAACGTGCTGGACAAGGATGGCAACATCCTCAAATCTTATGACAGCATCGACCAGGCCATCCAGGAGGCTGCCGATGGTGCCACCGTCCAGGTCATCAAGGACACCACCACCCAGGGCATCAACCTCAAAAAGAACCTGACCATTGAGGGCGTTGCAAGCACCACCAAAAAGCAGGACGCTGAGGGCAATGTGGTGGAGACCACCAAGAAGCCCCAGCTGACCTTTGAAAAGCAGGGTATTGCCCTGTGGAGCCAATCTCTGACCTTTAAGAATATGCAGGTCGTCATGAATAGCATCGGCTCCACACCCTACACCGCAGAATGGAACTGGTCCACCGTTTGCGCCAGCAAGGATTCCACCCTGACCCTGGATAACACCGACATGACGATGGACGGCACCGGCACAGCCAGCAACGTCCACGCCATCTACTTCACCGGCAACGACAAGCTGAACATCCAGAACGGCTCCAACCTGACCATCCAGAACTATAAGCAGGACGCCTTGGAGTGGGACGGCGGTGACGGCGGCTACAATGTCAACATCACCAATGGCTCCAGCTACACCTCCGACCACAACCGCTCCGGCATTACCGGCACCTTTGTTGTCACAGTGGATGACAGCACTCTGAACGTGATCAACAGCACCGGCAACGGCTCCAACGGCTCCCACTTTGATATCAAGAACGACTCCACGGTCAATTTCAGCAACAACGGCGCCCACGGCCTGTCTGCCGGAAACCTGAACATTGAGGATTCCACCGTCACCGCCAACAACAACGGCTATAACGGCATCATCTTCACCGGAAAGGGAACCATCAAGGATTCCACTGTTACCATCACCGGCACCAAGGGCAAATCTTACTGGAACGCCGGTATGCGTCTGTTCAAGAGCAACGCCACCATGGACATCGTGAACAGCACCGTCACCATCAAGGATAATGAGGTGAGCGGCATTTTCTGCGACAGCGGCAGCAAGCTGGCCATTGATGACAGTTCCAATGTGACCGTTACGGGCAACAACGCCGCACAGGAAAACTGCTCTACCAAGAAAGACCTTGCCCAGAGCGGCGGCGGCCTGGTGGTGCGCGATGGCGCAGAGGCCAAGCTGGGCGCCAAGACCACCATCAACAACAATCACGCTACCGTGGCCGGTGATGATATCTTTGTGGAAGAGGGCGGCAAGCTGACCTTCTCGGTGACCAATGCCGGCACCGGCGACACCCTGAACGACTGCGGCGACAAGATCGACGGCTGGTATACCGATGCCAACGGCCAGCGCTGGAACTTCCACGGGGAGGAGCCGTTCTTCCAGAACCTGCTGGACAGCGGTGCCGAACTCACCCAGAACGAAGATGGCACCTACACCATCACCGCCGGGGAAGGCGGCCTTGCCCTGAAGGCTGCCCACGCCGAGCTGCCCGCACCGGAACCCGATCCGGAACCCACCCCGGATCCGGAACCCACGCCCGATCCAGACACCCCGGACACCCCCGTCAGCCCGGAGGGCCCCACCACGCCTCCCGTGCAGGACGTCACTCCGGACGAAGCCGAGACGCCCGTGAACCCGGAGAACCCCGCCAATCCTTCTGTGCAGGATGCTACCCCGGACAGCACCGTGGCCGCCCTGCCCAAGACCGGCGTGAACTGGTTTACCGCTCTGGCCATGGCTCTGAGCGGCATGGCCCTCACCGTAGCCGGTGCGTTCACCAGCCTGTTTGCCAAGAGCAAGCACTGATGCGCTGACAAGACCAACCCCCAGTGAGCCGTAAAAAGCTCGCTGTTCCTCGCACACAACAATAATGCCCCCGGAGAGTTTTCCGGGGGCATTGTTGTTTCTATCGGTTTTTATTTTCTCAGCCAGCCGTCCACAGCGGCCACCAGCGCCTTGCCGCGGCGGCCCAGCAGACGGGGCAGCAGAACGCGGGCCATGGCCCACACGCCTGCAAAGTTGATCAGGATGACCACTGCGGTGATCAGGCCGGTCCACAGGCCGTACAGCGGGGTCTCGGCCAGCAGCACAAAGGCCTCGAACACCAGCAGACCCACGTTCAGCAGCACCCGGCCCGGATGCACATGCATATGGATCATGCGGTTTGCGTCGATGGAGCGCAGGGTGAACACCAGCGCCAGCCCCAGGAAGGAAGCGTATGTGGCACCGATGGGGCCCCACCACTTGATGAAGAAGTAGTTCATGATGCAGTTGCTGATGGCACCGGCCATCATGGTGACCATGCTGCGGCTGGACTTTTTGGTCACCACATACACGCTGTTCATGAACTGGTTGAAGCAGCTGCAGGTGGAGGCCAGCACCAGGAAGGGCACAAAGTGCCAGGCGTAGTAGTAGTTGGACTTCATGATGTGCATCACCGGGCGGCACAGCCAGATGATGCCCGCCGCACAGCAGAACAGCACACTGGAATAGGTGCGGAAGATCTTGGTGAAGAACCGCGCCCGGCCCTCCTCCTCGGTGACAGCGGAAAGCTGCCAGGCGTCATAGAAGATCAGCCCCAGCGTGGTGAGGATGGTGGGCAGGAAGTAGCCCGTGGACAGCAGGCCGCTCCAGGCGTTGCCGTCGTGGCCCCCCAGGCCGTCACACATCCGCCGCACAAAAAACAGGTCGGAGGCGTTAATGATCCAAAAGCTGATCTGGGCCGGGATCATGGGCAGCGAAAAATGCAGCATTTGCCGCCACAGCCCCCGGTTGACGCCCCGGAACTCCAGGTAGTTCCACAGTTTTCCGGTGATGCACAGGAACAAAACGCTGACAAAGTCACCGCTGATGATGGCCAGCAGGTAGCCGTTGGCACCCCACTTGAAGCCCACCAGGTACAGCACATAGAACGCCATGGTGGCCACGGTGCACAGCACGCCGTCCACGGCCACCAGCTTGTTCCACTGGCGGCTGCGCACGAACTGGGTGCACAGGGTGCGCAGGCAGCTCATGAGCACATAGAGGTAAATGAGCAGGCCGTACTGGGCCATGTCGGGCAGGAACCGTGCAATGGGCCAGCACAGTACCAGGATGCCAAAGCCGCCCAGAATGGTGAGCAGGCCGTTGGTGAACACCTGCTTTTCGCTGTTGCCCTTGTCCAGACCAAAGCGGATGATCGCATTGGACATGCCCATGGACACAAAGGGGATGAGCAGGTTCGCGTACTGGCTCAGGATCTTGGACAGGCCCAGATCCGAGATCTCGGCCATGGCGTAGGTCAGGAACGGCTGCACGATCAGCGTGAGCAGTTTGGACGAAAAGCTGGAAATGGCAAAGATGAGGGTGTTGCCGGCCAGTTTGGAGTATTTATCGCCGCCGGACTTTTTTTCGTTTTCCAAGGGAAGTCTGCCTCCTGTTTTTACTTCTTCAATAGCTCCCGCCGGGCTTTCCAGTCCGGCAACAGCTTTGCCACCTCGGCCCAGAACGCCGGGCTGTGGTTGGCCTGCAAAAAGTGACAGTACTCGTGCACCACCACATAAATCTGCGCCGCAGGCGGCATGTTATACAGCTGCAGCGCAAAGGTGATCTGCTTTTTGCCGGGGCAGCACACGCCCCAGCGGGTGGTCATGCTGCGCACCTTGAGGGTGGGTTTCTGGCCGCCCAGCACCCCGGCAAAGGCCGGGTATACCTGATCGCTCATGGCCGTAAAACAGGCCAGTGCGGTCTCCTTATCCGGCAGGTCTGCATTGTTGCGGGCAGCTTTTGCCATCACTTCCTGCCGGGTATCGCGGATCCACTGCGCGTTCTTTTCCACAAAGGCATCTGCCTGTTCCAGGCTGGTGCGCAGCGGGATGCTGACCATCACGGTGCCGTTGTCCCGTACCCGCAGATGCAGCTGTTTGATCTTTTTGCGGTACAGCTCGTACTGGATGCCGCCCACGCTGCGCAGCTGGACTTCCGGTTTTTGTGCGGCCACGTCAGGACGCACGCTCTGCCCGCTGCGGGGCCGGCAGCTGGGCCAGCACCACGGCGGCAAAGATCAGCACACAGCCCACGCCTTCGCGCGGGGAAAGGCTCTGATGCAGCAGCACCCAGCCGCCCAGTGCGCTGAACACGCTTTCCAGGCACATGATCAGGCTGCCCACGGCAGGGTTCATATCCCGCTGGCCCAAAATCTGCAGCGTGTAGGCCACGCCGCTGGACATCACGCCGCAGTACAGCAGGGGCACCGCGTTCACGGCAAATTCCGCCGGGGCCGGGTGCTCCAGCAGCAGCGCTGCCACCGAGCTTTCCACCGCCACCACAAAGAACTGCCGCAGGCTCAGGCGCACGCCATCCACCTGCGGACCATAATGATTCACCGCCATGATCTGGAAACTGAACAGCACGGCGCACAGCAGCAGCACCATGTCGCTGCGTTCCACGCCGCCAAAGCCGTTCTGCATGCACAGCAGATACAGCCCGCACACCGCGATGGCCACGCTGAGCCACAGCTGGGGGCTGCCGCGGCGGCCCAGTGCCAGCCCGAAGATGGGCACCAGCACCACATACATCGCCGTGAGGAAGCCTGCTTTGGCCGTGGAGGGGTTCAATGTCAGGCCGAACTGCTGGGCAGCCGACGCCACAAACAGCAGCGTGCCGCACACCAGGCTGGCCCGGCGCAGGCAGCGGCGCTCCTCCGGCGTTTTCGGTGCCCCAGTGGTGCCGGTGCTGCGCTGACGCACCAGGTCAAACACCTTGACCGTGGGCAGCAGCACCAGCACCGCCAGCCAGCTGCGCCCGGCCAGAAAGCTGCAGGCTCCCATGCCGGAACCGGCGCTCTGGGCCACGAAGGCCGTACCCCAGATAAACGCGCACAGCAGCAGCAAAAGCGAATTCTTGCGTTGTGTATTCATCAGCCGACGCCCTCCACCTTGAGCAGACCGTAGAGGTAGTAACGGCTGGAATCATAGGAAATGGTCATGCGGTAGATGGCCGCCGGGTCCAGCCCGGAGATGGTGCAGGTGTAGTCGGTGCCGTCGGTCTTGATGTAGTAGGTGCTGTCCGGCACATACTCCACACCGCCGTCTACCTTTTTCCACAGCGCCACCTTGAATTTCTGGGTGCCCTCGGCGGTGCCGCAGGCCATGACGGTCAGCGTGCCGGTGGGTGCCGCAAAATAGTTGGTCTGGCGGCTCCAGATGCCGTTGAACACGGCGTACAGGGTGCCGTCCACCATGGCAGTGTCAAACTTTGCCGAAGCGTCCGCAATGCCCTGAATGATCAGCGGATCTGCAGTAGCGTCCGCCCAGCGGGTGGTGTCCTCTTCCTGCACCTCGCCGGAGCTGCCGGAGATCTTCTGCGCCACACCGCGCAGTGCGTCCTTGCAGCCGGTCAGACCGGCCACCAGCAGAGCGGCGGCCAGCACAACGGCCAAAAAGCGTTTTTTCGTTTTCATAAACGTTTCCTCAACCTGTCAAAGGGTTTGATGTTCCTGTTTTTCGGGTTCCGGCAGGGCCGGGTCCATCTGTATAGTATACCGCATTTTGCAGCACCGCACAAGAGAGCCGCCCGGCTTTTGCGCGCGCTGCCGCCCGATTTCATGCAGTTTCTTTGCCGTCGGCGGCCGCCAGTGCCCCACACTCGGCAGCGGCGAGGGAAGTCTGCTCCGGCCCGAACAGCGAACCGTACCGGTACAGGGCCCAGCCCCCGGCTCCCTGCTCCCGCAGAAAGGCCACCTGGTCGGCCAGCGCACGGCCGGTGCTCCAGCCCGACAGGCTATTTTCGTTGCTGCCGCCGTCGCCCACTCCCACACGGTAGGCTCCCAGCCCGAAATACAGGGCCACGTCCGCCGCGCGGGGATAGGCGAGCCATGCGGGCACGATGTTCTCAAAGGCAAAGCGGGTGCTGCCGTTGTGCAGGGCAAAGCCCTGCCCCCAGTACACCTGCGGGCACAGATAATCGACCACCGCATCCCCGCCGCCGGACGCCAGCCAGCCGGTCACATCGCTGTACTGCTGGTTTTCGTCGTTGTCCGGGTTGCCCTGGGGGCTGATGCCGAACCGCAGGGTAGGGTCCGCCGCTTTCACCGTGTCGTGCACGGCCCGCACCAGCGCGGTCACATTTTCCCGCCGCCACGCGGCAAGATTTCCCGCCCCGGACGCCGCAAACTGCGCCGCGTCGATGCTCTCATCGGTGGTAGGGTAGAAGTAATCGTCAAAGTGGATGCCGTCCACCGCGTAGTTCTGCACCAGCTCGGCCACGCCCTGCACCACATAGTCGGCGGCGGCAGGCTCGGCGGGGTTCAGGTAAAGGCCCTCGTCCACCGTGCACACCCACTCCGGGTGGGTGTTGGCCAGATTGCTGTCCGCAAGGTTCGGCGGCATGGCCGCCGAGGAGCGCAGGCGGTAGGGGTTGACCCACGCTTCCACCGAGATGCCCCGGGCATGAGCCTCCTGCAGCAGCACATCCAGCGGGTCAAAGCCCGGATCCTGCCCCTGCACCCCGGTGCACAGATGGCTCCATGGGAACAGACTGCTGCGGTACAGCGCATCCCCGAAGGGGCGCACCTGGGCCAGGACTGTGTTCAGCCCCAGTCCGGTACAGTTGTCCAGCAGCTGCACAACTCCGGCGCGGAAGGCATCCTCCGTGGAAAAGTCCATGGCGGCCCATTCCAGATAGCTCACCCACACGGCCCGCCACTCCCCGACCGGCAGCGCCGGGTTGGGGTCTGCCGAGGGCTCCGGGGTGCTGTCGGCGGCCGCAGGGGAAGTGACCCGGCGCAGGGCCAGCCCTGCCGCGGCACACACAGCCGCCCCGGCCCCCAGCAGAAAGGTGCGCCGCCCCATGCGGCGGTTTTTGCGTCCTGTCTTTTTCCGGCTGCGCCGGGTCACAGCTCTTCCTCCTGCAATTTATACAGGGTCAGCGCCGCCCAGCCGCGGGCACAGGCCAGCAGCACGAAGGAGGTCAGGGTGTTGGCGGCATCGCCGAGGACAGCCTGTGCTGCACCGCAGAGCAGATAGCAGCCCGCCGAGATGGCGGCGGCGGTCATGGCGTGCGTCGGCGGGCGGCGGATGTTTGCCGAGCTGCGCGCCGTCCGCGCCGGGGCATGGCTGCCGGCGGCGGCCTGCATGTGCGGGGCGTATGTGTGCTTCAACGTCGGCCTTGACAGCGCCAGCGCGACGGTGTCGGGCTTTCTGACGAGTCTCAGCGTTGTGTTCACGCCGCTGCTGGCGCGGCTCGTGCACGGCGGGCGGTACGACCGGCGGATGATCGCGGTGCAGCTTGCCGCGCTGGCGGGGCTGTATCTTCTGTGCGGCGGAGGCGGGCGCTTCCGTGCTGGCCATTGAAAAGCAGGCGCGCTACGGCCACCCGATCTACATCATTGCCGACGAGCCGTACCGCGAGCTGGTCTACGGCGGGGTGGAGGTGCCGTTCCTGCCCGCGATCTGTCCGAACGCGATC
>ERZ827440.3730-NODE-3730-length-11205-cov-2.680987_pt1 | contig 11205 bp, 9 predicted proteins | sample MGYA00519774_ERZ827440 | MGnify/ENA primary metagenome ERZ827440 (study PRJEB31778, sample SAMEA3449302) | human gut metagenome | biome: human gut; feature: human-associated habitat; material: faeces | place: United Kingdom | collected 2010/2012 ... | reverse complement strand
TAAATAATAATAATTATATGATGCTATTATTCTGGAAGTCACGGATGAATGCCGTGGCTTCCATTTTTTTAGTGTTGTGTGGCTTGTTTCGCAGATATATGGTATTATGACATAAATGTTCCGGGGCCTTGTATGGCAGACGGCGGCTAAGGAGATAAGAATATATGGAAGAAAAGATACACAAGAGGAGAGTGCACTACAGTGGCACCCATCCGAAGAGGTTTGAGGAGAAATACAAGGAGCACGATCCTGAAAAATATGCGGATACGATAGAGAAAGTCATAAGCAAGGGAAGTACCCCGGCAGGGATGCACATTTCAATATGTGTAAATGAGATACTGGATTTCCTTCAGATACAGCCGGGACAGCAGGGGCTTGATGCGACACTGGGCTATGGTGGTCACACAAGGCGTATGCTTGAGAAGCTCCATGGAGAGGGGCATATGTATGCTCTGGATGTTGATCCTATAGAGATAGTGAAGACGAAGCAGAGACTGGCGGAGGCCGGCTACGGTGAGGATATACTCACGATAAAGCAGACAAATTTCAGGAATATCGACCAGGTGGCAGAGGAGGCCGGGGGATTTGATTTTATCCTTGCGGATCTCGGAGTGTCTTCCATGCAGATAGACAATCCAGACAGGGGATTCACATACAAGTTTGATGGACCACTTGATCTGAGGCTTGATCCGGAGAAGGGTGAGTCGGCGGCGGAGCGTCTACGAGAGGTTTCGTATGAGGAACTCGTTGGGATGTTCCAGGAGAACTCGGACGAGCCTTATGCGGAGGAGATCGCCACGGTCATCATGAAGAGAAACCGAACTAAGAATTATGTGGAGACCACCACGCAGATGAAGGATGCCATCGAGGAGGCATTGGCATTTGTGCCGGAGAAGGACAGAAAAGAGGCTGTAAAGAAATCCTGTCAGAGGTGTTTTCAGGCTCTGCGAATAGATGTGAACAGTGAGTTTGAGGTTTTGTATGATTTCCTTGACAAGCTGCCGGATGCGCTCAGACCTGGTGGAAAAGTGGCGATACTGACATTCCATTCAGGTGAGGACAGACTGGTAAAGAGAGCGTTCAAGGCGGGAGCGAAGGCTGGTGTTTACAGCGAAGTCAGCAAGGATGTCATCAGACCGTCAGCGGAGGAGTGCGCCCGCAATCCGAGAGCAAGATCGACGAAGATGAGATGGGCTGTAAAAGCAGAATAAAGGACACAGAAAGGCGACATCGTCTGTATATCATGTTAATATGATGACAGGGGATGTCGCCTTTTGGACATATGTTTCAGATGTATTGTGGCTGGACGAATGAGAAGGGAAAAAGTTTATTTTAGGAGGTGCGGAGATGGGATACAAGGTTCTTCTGGTGGAGGATGATCACGACATAAGGGAGGCCGTGGCTGACTATTTCATAGGAGTTGAGGCAAGTGAGATGAATGTGAGCTGCGCCTGTGATGGCATACAGGCAGAGGAAATGCTCTATGAGGATCAGTATGATCTTGTGCTCTTAGACATCATGCTTCCGGGAGTGGATGGCTGGGAACTGTGCAGACAGATAAGAAAGACCAGCGATGTACCGGTCATTTTCCTGACAGCCAGAGCCAGGCAGGAGGATGTGCTGTATGGATATACACTTGGCTGCGATGACTATGTGGTCAAGCCATTTGCCATTGCAGAACTCTATGCCAAATCTGTGGCGCTGGTGAGACGGGCGAAGGGAACCGTTATCCACAGGGAACTTGTGTGTGGCTTAATATGCTGCGACACATCGGTACTCACGGTGACTGTGGATGGTGCAGCCATTGATATGCCGCGAAAAGAGTTGGAACTTCTCATATACCTCATGGAGAACAGAAAACGTGTGGTGTCGCGGGAGGAACTGCTGGTGAATATATGGGGCTATGACTATGACGGAAGAACCAGAGTTGTGGACGATCATATCAGAAAGCTGCGAAAGGCACTAGGCAAGGCTGCCGGGCAGATAAAGACTGTCATCACAAAAGGATATCAGATAAGGGATGTGCAATAAGGAGGCGTGATGACATGGTAAAATCGCATACAAATCAAAAACACAAAAAGCAAAAATATGAAAAGCAAAAACACGAAAAGAAAATGAAACTGATGAGAAAGCCCATCTGGTGGGTGGAGCTGCTTGTGGCGGCTGCGGTATGTACGGTTCTGATCGGAACTCTGGCATATGTGTCATACAGAACTGCGAGCATGATGCTGTATAACAAGATGTCTGACTCGGTTGATGATATGATGGGGAGTGTCCACGAGAGGATGAACACAGTACAGACTCAGGATGAATTTGCCGATTCCGTGGATGAAGACAGCGCGGCGTATATACGGGCATACAATACGATAATGTGGAATTCGTATTTGAATGGCGAGGTACTCATGTATGTGACAAATGAGGACTGGCTGTACAATCACTATCTTATAAATAACTGTAATACCTTATATAGACTGTACGATTCTGAAACGTTCCAGAGGATCAATCTGGACGGTATTGTGAATAAAAATGAGCCATTTACTATCATGTGTGTCAGGAATCTGGATACCGGCATAAGCGGATATTATGTGTGTGATGACAGTGGACTGACGAAGGTTCTTGACAATAGGGTGTCGGTATATGAATATTCGAGGGACATCTGCGGAGTGAAGAACATAGCCGATCCGTGCATAGGAAAAGTGTATCTGCGGGACAGTGAAAATGGAAGCAGCTTTACGATACATGGTACTGACAGATACACAGACGAAAGCGTATTTTACGATGGCCCGGCGGATGCGTCGGGGTATTCGGAGTATGATGTGACACTGGAAAAGCTTACTTTTGAAGACACTATCAATTCAACATTTGTCATGAATGGGGAAAAGTATGTGGTGACGGATATCAGGACATTCAGGAATATGGATCAGCTGCTGGAAACCGAAAGCGATGCGCTGGACAGGGTTATCAAAGCATCCAGCACCCGGTATGTGGCAAGCGGACAGATGACCAGACTGGTATGGACTTGTCACATAGGCTCAACAAGCGGAGACTTTCTGTTCGGCAAAAAGAAGATAGATTACACAGGAAACAATGTGTGCGGTATCCAGGATGGCGACGGCAGGGTTTACGCTGCCATGGAGGGCAGAGTCACGCTGGCAAATGGCAGACAGTGCATGCTTGTCGGTGTGTGTTCCTATGACGCGGATGCAGTCATACGGGAACTAGCCGGGGATATAAGAAGAATAGCCATATGGTGTATAGCGTGCATAACTGTATTTGCGACTGCTGTCATATACATGACGAGAAAGACCCGCTATGACCGTCAGGAGTACAGACGCAATATGACAAATGCTATGGCCCACGATCTCAAAACCCCACTCATGGCTATGTCGGGTTATGCGGAGAACCTTCTCGCAAATGTGCATACGGACAAGAGGCAACAGTATGCGGAGGCAATATCAGAAAATGTGCGAAGGATGAATGGAATGATTGAGCAGATGCTGGAGATAGACAGGCTGGAGACCGGGAAACGGCGAAAAAGAGAAAAACTTGAGAGCGTTGATATGACGGAACTCTTCAGAAAAGTTGTAGAAGAAAATGAGGTGGCGATACAGAGAAAAAATATGGTGGTGACATTTGAGGGCAATTGTACTTTAAATGCAGATATGGAATCGATGAAACGCGTTGCGGAAAATCTGGTGACAAATGCGGTGAGACACGGCATGAAAAATGGAATTATAGATATAGAGATGGCAGATAGAAAGGTGACGATAAGCAACACAACGGACGATGTCTTGCCAGATGACATAGATTCGCTGTGGGATCCGTATGTGAAGGGCAGCGGCAGTAGAACAGGCGGTGGCAGTGGACTCGGGCTTTTTGTTGTGAGGACGATACTTGACAAGTATGGCTTAAAAGGAAGACTGTCATATCATGATGGCACTTTTTCGGTGTTGATAAGCTCCCGGTAAATGTGTAACAGGCATATAGAGGATAGTAAAAATGTCCAGGATAATTTAGGCAGAACATTTATAGAAATCATAATAAAATTTTCATATATAATACAAAAATATTCATATTTTTTTGATGTAATCGGTATGATATACTTCAAAATGTAGTGATAACTTGCATATATAAAAAGAAAACATCGTAAGGATAATTTTAAGAGAGGTATCAATATGGGAGATTATAAGGCAGCAGAGAATAGATATAAGAATGTTGAGGGAACAGGATTTTACAGACATTGCGGCAAGAGCGGTCTTATGATGCCGCCTCTGGCACTTGGACTCTGGCACAACTTTGGAACAAATGACGACTACGAGAATATGAAGAAGATGTGCTTTACCGCATTTGACAACGGAATAACACATTTTGATATAGCAAACAACTATGGCCCGGTGTACGGAAGTGCAGAGGAGAACTTTGGAAAGATACTCAGAGAGGAACTGGGTGCGTACAGGGATGAGCTGATAATCAGCACTAAGGCCGGATTCGATATGTGGGAAGGCCCTTACGGCAACTGGGGCAGCAGAAAATATCTCATAGCAAGTCTTGACCAGAGCCTTAAAAGACTTGGCATCCCATATGTGGATATATTCTATCATCACAGAATGGATCCGAACACTCCACTCGAGGAGACCATGGGAGCATTGGCGCAGATAGTGAAGAGTGGAAAGGCACTTTATGTCGGACTCTCCAACTATGACGGACCTACCATGGCAAAGGCGGAGCGCATACTTGATGAGCTTCATGTGCCATTTGTGATAAATCAGAACAGATACAGCATACTGGACAGATCTGTCGAGAACAATGGGCTTCTGAAGCAGACATACGCATCAGGCAAGGGACTCATATGCTTCTCGCCTCTGGCACAGGGAATGCTGACAGACAGATATCTGAAGGATATGCCGGCGGACAGCAGGGCAGTGAAGGACGGAAGATTCCTTCATGAGGATCAGGTGCTTGAAACTAGACCTCTCCTCAACCAGTTAAATGAGATCGCAGCCGGATATGATATGAAGCTATCAGAGCTTGCCATCGCATGGCTGCTGAACAAGCCGGAGGTCACAACAGTGCTGATCGGTGCTTCAAAGCCTGAGCAGATCATCAGCAATCTCAAGGCTGTTGAAAAGCAGGCACATACAGTCATGACCGATGACGAATTACAGAAGATCGAGGATGCCGTTGCAGCATTTGAAAGATCATAAAATAGGCAAAACTTTTTTTATACCCCCTCGCAGGAGAAGCCGGATAGAGCTTCTCCTGTTTTTTATATCTGTGCAGACGTTGGGAGAAGTCTGTGCTGTTACAAATACATAAAAGTATGGTATTATATCACACAGAATCTATGTTACGGAGAAAAACTGGTGAAAGAATATATAAATGAAGCACTTGAAAAATATATAGAGAAGGGTACATACCCGTGGCACATGCCTGGGCACAAGAGACAGCCGATAGAAGCCGTCCAAAATGTTGATAACATTTCAAAATCCCGGGAAAACTTCTGGAACGGGGTGTATGCACATGATTTCACTGAGGCTAAAGATCTTGACGACATGCATGAGCCGGAGATGTTCATAGCGGACAGTATTGCCGAGATGAAGAAGGTGTATGGAACATTTGCAACATATATGCTGGTGAACGGTTCCACATCCGGACTTATGACAGCTATACACGCCACCTGTCACAGGGGGGACGTGATACTTGCGGCAAGAAACTGCCACAAGGCGGTGTACAACGCTATCTGTATGTTGGAGCTTGAGCCCGAGTATATAGTGCCGGATTATATGAGTATGAGCTGGCCTGACGGTGTGGGTCAGAATGAAGTCGGAGCAATATCGAATGGAATGTCAGATGATGGAGAAGATGACTGCGAAATATCGCAAATGATGGCTCCAGGCGATGAAGATGATCGTGAAATGTCAGAGAGGACAGACATACTGGGTGACATATCGCCGGATAAGCTGGAGCTTGCTCTTAAGGAATTGGTAGCAGATGGCAGAAAGCCAAAAGCGGTGATAATCACATCGCCGACATATGAGGGTGTCATATCTGATATAAGGACCATAGCCGGGATAGTACACAGGTATGGAATATATCTCATTGTGGACGAGGCACAGGGAGCACATCTGAACTTCATGGAAGGACATGAGACCGCCATGCAGCAGGGCGCGGATATTGTCATCGAGAGCCTGCACAAGACCATGCCGGCACTCACACAGACATCACTTCTTCATGTGATGAATCCTGAGCTTGATGAGAGGGTTAGAAGATATCTGCAGATATTCCAGACATCTTCGCCTTCATATATATTTATGCAGAGCATGGAGAAGGCAGTTGCATTTGGCGCAAATAACAGAGATGAATTTGCCAGGTATGGGCGGAGGCTTGAGGCATTTGCCGGGAAATGTGATGGGCTCAGAAATATACGGCTGTTCAGACCTGATGCTTCCTCAGTGAAAAATGATGAGATCTGTAATGCGTGTAAAGTGTTCGACCGTGATGAGGGCAGGCTGGTATTTGTCGTGAGATCGGGAACTGTAGACGAGTCGGGACAGAAATTTACAGGGGTTATGCTTGCTGAAATTCTGGCGGACAGGTATGGGTTGATTGTTGAGATGGCATCGGTGAGTTATGTCATTTGTATATCATCTGTTGTGGACAGTGCAGACAGTTATGATATACTATTTAATGCGGTGGCTGAGATAGACGGGAACCTTGGCTATGAGCCGGATAAAACAGACCGGCAGGAGCTGGATATCATATCCGGCAGAAGGTCAGCTATGCCGCCGGGAACCGCGTGGGACAGACCAGTGGAGAGCGTGCCGATTGAGGGTGCGGCTGGAAAGGTGTCGGGGGCATTTGTATATGCATATCCGCCGGGAATACCTGTGCTGGCGCCGGGAGAGGTCGTTGACCGGCAGGCGGTGAACGGAATAAAGTCCATGATAGACAGCGGACTTAATGTGGCAGGAGTCAATGACGGTTATATCAAAGTGCTGTGCGGAGAATGATATGTAGCATTATGATCTGGAAGGTTTGATAAGAATCACAATATAAATATGAAAGGTGTACATGTGCAGGAACAGCATATGGCAAGGTTAGGATATGAAAGGAATATTTATAACTATAGAGGGCCCGGACGGAGCGGGCAAGACCACACAGAGGGAGCTGCTTAAGGAATATCTGGAGAAGAAAGGCTATGACGTGCTGATAACCAGAGATCCGGGGGGAAATCCCATAAGTGAGGCGATCCGCGAGGTTATATTGAACAAAGATTTTACAGAGATGGGATATATGACAGAGCTGCTTCTGTATGCTTCGGCGAGAGCCCAGCTTGTGAAAGAGAATATCAAGCCTGCACTGGATGCCGGTCAGGCGGTGATTGCAGACAGATTTGTGGACTCATCCGCTGTGTATCAGGGAATCGGAAGAGGACTCGGAGTTGACACGGTGTATAAGGTAAATGAATTTGCACTTCAGGGAATCATGCCGGATATGACATTCCTCATGGATCTTGACGCCCAGGAGGGAATATCCAGAAAGAAGAACCAGGCTGAACTTGACAGAATGGAGAATGAAAAAATGGAGTTCCATCAGAAGGTCGTGGATGGATACCGCATGCTTGCGGATATGCACACTGAGAGAATAGTGAAGATAGACGCTACTTTACCTATTGATGAGATTCATGGTATAATAGTAGGGTATGTAGAGAAGAAACTTAATCTTTAATATATTTTGATTTTGGAGAAGGTCAGAATAGACATACAGAAACAATTAATTGTAAGGGGGTTGGTATATATGATAGATTTCACAGACATAATCGGACATGAGGACATAATACGCCACTTCAAGAGCAGCATTGAGCTGGGTAAGATATCTCAGGGCTACATCATCAATGGCGAGACAGGAAGTGGAAAAAAGACCCTTACCAGGGCGCTGGTCAAGACTCTCCAGTGTGAGGAGGGCGGTACAGAGCCATGTAATCATTGTAAGTCATGTCTTCAGTGTGAGACGGGAAATCAGCCTGATATCGTGTGGGTGACCCACGACAAGCCAAATGTGATCTCGGTTGAAGAGATACGTGATCAGGTGAATTCTGATATTGATATCAAGCCTTATAGCAGCAGATATAAGATATATGTTATAGAGGATGCACAGCTTCTGAATGTGAATGCACAGAATGCTTTGTTAAAGACGATCGAGGAAGCTCCGTCCTATGCAATAATCATACTGCTCACCAACAATCTTGATAAGATGCTTCAGACTATACAGTCCAGATGTATAGTGCTGAATGTGAAGCCTGTCAGAGAACATGATATACTTGATTATCTCATGAATGAGCTGAAGCTGGACAAGCAGAAGGCTGACTTCTGTATGGATTTTGCCCAGGGCAATCTGGGAAAGGCCATCAGGCTTGCAACTAGTGATGAGTACAAGGAGATCAAGGAAAATGTGGTGAAGTTCATGAGACATATAAGTGATATGTCGGTTGATGACATGATATTTGCCATTAAGAATATGGAGCTGTACAAGCTCAAGGTAAGTGACTACATCGATCTGATGATGATGTGGTACAGGGACATTCTTATGCTTAAGGTGTCCAATAACCCGGGCCGGTTGATGTTCAAGGAGTATTATTCTGATATAAGAAAGCAGTCCTCACACATCAGCTATGAGGGTATAGAAAAGGTACTCAAGTCTATGGACAAGGCCAAGGTCAGACTTGAGGCGAATGTCAGCTTTGACATTGTCATGGAGCTTATGCTCCTAACCATGAAGGAGAATTGTTAATGAAAGAGATTATAGGAGTTCGTTTCAGACCAAACGGTAAGATATATTATTTTGATCCACAGAACTTTGAGGTCGAGGCCGGCAGTTTTGTCATTGTCGAGACCGCAAGGGGTGTGGAGTACGGCAAAGTGGTTCTGGGAAGACGAGAGGTAGAAGAGGGCAAGATAACGGCGTCACTCAAGCCGATCATAAGAATTGCCACAGAGGATGACACCAGAAGATACGAGGATAACAAGAAGAAGAGCAAGAGAGCATTTGGCATATGTCTTGAGAAGATCGCAAAGCATAAGCTGGACATGAAGCTCATTGAGGCTGAGTATACATTTGACAACAATAAGGTGCTGTTCTACTTCACAGCAGACAGGAGAATCGATTTCCGAGAGCTGGTAAAGGATCTGGCATCTGTGTTCAAGACAAGAATAGAGCTCAGACAGATCGGTGTCCGCGATGAGACCAAGATGGTTGGCGGAATCGGCATATGTGGAAGGGAGCTCTGCTGTAACAAGCATTTGTCGGAGTTTGTTCCAGTATCAATCAAGATGGCAAAGGAGCAGAACCTGTCACTGAATCCTACTAAGATATCCGGTGTGTGCGGAAGACTGATGTGCTGTCTGAAGCATGAGCAGGACACTTACGAGTATCTGAATGAGAAGCTTCCGAATGTAGGAGATTTCGTCAGGACCATAGATGGCAACAAGGGCGAGGTCATGTCAGTGAACGTTCTCCGACAGAAGGTTAAGATCGTGGTGACAGACAAGGATGACAACAAGGAAGTTATGGAGTATCCTGTGGCTGAACTCAAGTTCAAGCCTAAGAGAAGAAAGAATTCAGAGAGACTCAGCGCTGAGGAGTACAAGGCACTTGAGGCATTGGAGGACAAGGGTGGAAAGTCCAAATTTGACGATTAGACCGGAAGTGGTTATTAAATCCTGTGAGAGGATAGATGACCTGCAGTGCAAGGGTTATCAGATCATACAGAACAGCGGAATGTTCTGCTTTGGGATGGATGCTGTGCTGCTGGCAAACTATGTGAGATTTAAGCGCGGTGGCAGATATCTGGATCTCGGAACGGGAACAGGTATCATACCTATACTTCTTGCTGCAAAGGAGTATGGGGAAGGCGCTCTTACCCGTGAAGAGAGACTTGCTGGTTTGAATGCTGATGCTTGTAGATCCTCACATGATTGTATTGCCGTAGATGGAGTTACTAATTCGGATGCAGGGGTGACTCAGCAGCCTGGCGGTAAAATGGCAGATGGAGCACGGTTTATAGGCATAGAGCTCCAGCCCGCATGCGCGGACATGGCGTCAAGGAGCGTGAGTCTCAACGGGCTTGGCGGTTTAGTGCGAATAGATAACGGAGATATAAAGGAGGTCTCTTGTAACTACAAGAAGGCCTCCTTTGACATAGTGACCTCAAATCCGCCATACATAAAGGGCAGTCACGGTCTGGAGAATCCGGATGCTCCGAAGAACATAGCGAGACATGAGGTGCATGTGACGTTGGATCAGGTGGTGGCAGCGGCAGAGCATGCCCTTAAACCCGGCGGAAGTTTTTATATGATACATAAGCCGTTCAGGCTGGCTGAGATATTTGAATGCCTGCATGAGCACAGGCTTGAGCCAAAGAGGATGCAGCTTGTACATCCATACATAGATAAGGAGCCGAACATGGTCATAGTGGAGGCCGTTAAGGGTGGCAACTCCATGATCAAGATTGATCCGCCTATGATAGTCTACAAAGCTCCGGGAGTGTACACGGAGCAGCTGCTTGCGACGTATGAAGGCAGTGCAAAGCGGTAACAGGCAACGGCCGCAGCATGAAAGTGAAAAATGTTGTAAACACCCTAATGTACATATTACAGATAGTGAGGTTTATATATGGCAGGCAAATTATATCTGGTGGCAACACCCATAGGAAATCTTGAGGATATGACATATAGAGCAGTCAGGGTTCTTTCCGAGGTGGATGTGATAGCGGCGGAGGATACGAGGAACAGTATCAAGCTGCTCAATCATTTCGAGATCAAGACTCCCATGACGAGTTATCATGAATACAATAAATACGACAAGGCGAAGGTTCTCGTTGAGAAGATGCAGCAGGGACAAAGCGTTGCAGTTATCACTGATGCCGGAACTCCGGGTATATCTGATCCCGGGGAGGAGCTTGTGAGACAGGCTCTTGCCGCAGGGCTTGAGGTTACACCGGTGCCGGGGGCGTGTGCATGTATATCGGCGCTCATCAGCTCAGGACTTTCGACCAGAAGATTTGCATTTGAGGCATTCCTTCCATATGACAAGAAGGACAGGGCGAGGGTTCTTGAGGAGATGAAGCGAGAGACTAGGACCATGGTGATGTATGAGGCGCCCCACAAGCTGAAGAAGACTTTGGTGGAACTCATGGAGACACTAGGT
>ERZ827440.3720-NODE-3720-length-11228-cov-3.526627_pt1 | contig 11228 bp, 8 predicted proteins | sample MGYA00519774_ERZ827440 | MGnify/ENA primary metagenome ERZ827440 (study PRJEB31778, sample SAMEA3449302) | human gut metagenome | biome: human gut; feature: human-associated habitat; material: faeces | place: United Kingdom | collected 2010/2012 ... | reverse complement strand
GTAGCAGCCCGTCGGCCGCCCCCTCTCCGCCATTTGCCACGAAGCACATGATTCCCGCGGCCACGACCATAACCACAACCACGACCACGGCTATGGACATCGGCACCGCGACCGCACTGAATACCTGGCTATTTTTTTTATCCATCTTCGACAGAGCCCCATTTTATTGATGAACGAAACCACAGGACAGCTTCAATATCGGGTCATAGAGAAGCTACAATTTTTCCAGCAGCGCCCGAAGGAAGTTTTCCGTCTGCTGCGATGTTTCTTTAAATGCGGTAAAGAAACCCTCGCATCTCATATCTTGTGTAAGGATAAAGAAATAGGGATTGTTGACATCTTCTATCGGAATTCCGAGTCGGTCAACGCTATACAGCCCGCAGGAGACTTCATACGTGTTCCTGAGTATCCTCAAGTCCCTTGCATTGTGATAATCGCACAGTATGATCAGCCCCATTTGGGCACGGTCATCGAGGATCGACTTCAACAGCTTGAAGTGCATCGCAATACAGGGCAGGCAATTCATTCTGCTGAAACGATAGACCAGCGTTCTGCCATGCGCGGACACGACCTCCGACAAAGGTGACTTTTTGCCCTCCGCGTCAGTCAGCACCGTCGTGGGGGGGGGAAGGCAAAACCCTTCCGAGGAGAGCTCATAGGGCCTGCAAAAAGCCATATTCTCGAATGCGGTCTGAATTACCGCCATTCTGTTCAACTGCTTCGAATAGGCGATATATGTTTTTGCCATGACACAGGCCGTGAACCCGAAAAGGAGCACCAAACCCACTGAAAGCAGGAGGATATGCGGCTTCTGTTTGGGCATGGCTATTCCTCCTGTTTTATGTCGAATACGAACAATACCGGGTTATCGTTCTCGGACAGTTTATCCAGCAATCCGTACAACTCTTTTTCAAACCCGGTTTTCGGTATCCTCTCCGTCATGGATTCATAACTGGAGCCGAGCATATTTGCGTCGATCCAGCATATTAACTTGTTGCCGATCACACCGTCTATGCAGAAGGAGAATTTATCCGAAAAATTACTATCGATAGCATATTCATAGATCGATATTTTATCGTCCTCCTTGTCATATAAGAAATAATAATCCTTTTCACCCGTAAAGGTCACCTCCGCAAAAATATACCGTTCCGATTGCTGAATCCGGTTTATCCCCAATACGGCATTCCGTCCCCGGTTATCCTCGAAAACTTTTTCCGGACGTCCCGAAGTGTATTTGGCTTTGGGGTCTTTGAACTCCATACGGTATTGCACACAGACACTGTCTTTGGAAACCTTATAGATATGATCGTCTCCCGAATAAATCACCAGGGCTTCGTTTCCTGCTATTCCGTATTGGGGGCCGTTTATTCCCAGAGCATAGGGATCTTTTTTAAAAGGCAGATATTTGGAATAGCCATCCCCATCCCGAGCGTTCGAAAAAAGCCGGTATTTACCAACCGCAGAATTACTCCAATCGTTCATATAATAAGTAATATCCCCAATTGCAAATAATTCTGTACACCAGATTTGTTTAAATAAATCATAATTATCCGAAACTGGTTGTAAGGTCAGACGGTCATAGAATATCTGTTTTCCTGCAAAATGGTCTATTACAATAATACTACGATCTGTAACCGTCATAAAGGATAGATTGGTATACTCACCCGGGCCGCGCCCGTGCTTATGGATTTTTCCGGCATAACTCCCGTCCGGATTGAAAACATAGACCGACTGCGACATATGATCCATGATATAAAACTTTCCGTCCACGATTTCCAATTTATCGATATTGGATATTAGGCACTCGTCTTTCGTCGCAAGGGGGACGATCCGGAAGGTGGTATTGAGAATTTTATCTAAATCGATCTCCGTCACATTTTCCCTCGAATCGAAAACAATGCTTTTTATATTGTCAGGAATTTCCTCCTCATTCGAACAGGCAGTCATTGAAAATTGCCCAATCAAGCAAACAATGATAAAATTAAAATATTTCATAATCATATTTTTTTACCTCCCTACCACTTAGCCTATGTAGTAGGGAGGAAATAAATTTATATGTCATCTGGCACGAATAGACAGTGCACCCGGAACCTTTTCTAGGACAAGTCTCAATAATCCCAGTCACTTTTACAGACGTCCACCCTAAACTTCCAGATAACTTTTCATTTGAATAAGATACCTCTCCGTTTACACCTACATTACGATACATGACGTATGATTGAGGTTGCCCCAATAAGTGCTCATAATGATATATCGAGCCGTCTCCTTCATTGTTACTTGTCTCTTCATTTTCATTCTTCGCCAAAGCTTCGATATTGACAGACAACAGTGCCTGGGTAGTTTTATTGTAAGTGATAAAACCCAGCACCAAGGCAAATGTCAGAAATGCAGCACAGAGTATAAAAATAAATTTTTTCATGTTTTTGTTTTTTAAATTCTCGATTGATACCTGCGATCCGGCAACGCTCCGTCGGCGTTATTTCCGAATCCAGTTTGTCGCCCGTCAGGCCGGGCCAGCCTACTAAACAGTGGGAAGGCAATAGTCTTCGGTCTATATCCGTTATCTTACATAAATAAACAGCACCTCCTTTCTTTTTGAAGGGAGCCCGGGGCGGAGATCGCTGCGCATGAATTTGCACGATTCGGCAGCGACCCCGCCCTTTTCGTTCCCTGAATCTCAGTTTGCCGGCACGGCACGGCTACCACCATATTTGTTCGTCGTTCTCGTACGTAAAAATACGTTCCTCCTTGCCCTTGGTATGGTTCCTCAAAAGCAACAGGGCATTCCCGGGGACATTGTCGTAGTGTAAAACATGCGTCCGATCCCCGATGCGCCTGCCGAGGGATACGAACCGGCCATCGCGGCAATAGAACAACTCGTAAAGCTCGTCCGCCTGTATGAAATTATCGTCATTGCGCGGCAGGAACATCACGCTACCCAGGGTCTGAGGCCGGTCGAAAGCCATGCCGCCCCAGCAGCGGGATTCCTGCGGGGCATTGAAATAGGTGAGCGGATCCCCGTCGAATAATTTGTATTTGTCGTCGCCCGAATTCCCGTAGCTGCCTTCGGTTCCGATTATCTCCCCGACGAGCTTTTCCCCCGACGGGGCATAGAACCCGACCTCGGCCATATTCACGAATGCACCGCTCGGGGAGAGATAACGTATATACCGGAAGGTTATACTGTCCCCCAGTTGCGCGTAATACGGCCTGGCTTCCGGCACCTCGGGCGTAACGTAGACAGTCCGGGCATCCCGAAAATCGGGACTGTCCGCAACCTGGAACCGGCCGTTTTTCACCCGGTTGAGGATAAACTCCAGCTCAAAGAAAACCGGGTATTTCCGCTTCAGTGTGACGGAAACCTCGGCCCCGTCGGGTTTACGCACCGCCACCCCGCCCTCTTTCGAGACCGTAAACGGATCCGTTGCCGGAAGGAGGAGCCCCCGGTCATAATACATGACCATATAGGCGCAGCCCTTTTCGACATGATCGAACGCAACCCGCCCGCGCTTTATCCGGCTCCAGGCGACAGGCACCCAGTTCCGGTTGTCGAAAACGACCAGGTAGGCGAATTTCTTTTTGGCCGCGATCGGGATCGTCAGTTTCATGGCAAGGTCGATGCCGTCGAAATACGATTCCGAAACGTCCTTTATGAAGGGGGATCGGAAGGCCGGCGGAATTCCCTCCGCCAGGGCTCCCCTTTGGTTGGGCAGGCTCTGGGGCTGGAAACTGAACATCTTGCGGTAAACCTTCCCGACACGCTCCTGCGGCCGGGATTCGAAATGCTTGCCGAATTCCGGGTCGCTCATCCCGAAAGAGTAGAGCACGCTATCCACCCGCAGCGAATTCCAGCTGTGCGACTGGCTCCGGTTGGCCCACTGGATAATGTAGTCGTAATTTACAGGCAGCCCGACGCTCCTCAGCGCATACCACATCAGGCTCGTGATCTCGGGGCATGCACCGCCTGCCGCCCGCAGGTAATCCGACGGCCTCAATGCCATCCTCATGACCGATTCGTCGATGACCTCGTAATCCATCCTGCGCAGGCTGTCCTGGATCGTCCTGGCCGCAATGTAACGATCCGCCCCGGCCTGCTGCAGGGGGCGGATTATTTCAGCGAGGAAATCCCTGTAATGAGGCATCCAGTCCTCCGCCAGTTCGTTCTCGATCCGGTAAGGCAGGACATATTCACAGAAATCGCCGAACGACAGCCCCTTTGTCCACGGGTAGTCCAGCGTCGCAAAAGCATTGTCGATATGCCGGATCAAAAAATCGCGGCTGAGTTCTGAAAGGTCGAATGCCGGATGTACGTTCGTAAAATCGGGATTATAATTCTTCGCCCTGCCCCTCAGCACCTGCCTGGGGATATCCTTATCACAGAAAAGGGAATCATAATCGCATTTGAAATCCTCCAGTCCCTTTCCCGCATAGCCGTAATGGAGCGGAAGGTTCTCGATCAGGAACCGGGCCGCCCGGTATTTCAGCGAATCGGCCTTGTCCGTGCTGTAATGTTGCAGAACCGCTTCCAGTTCCGGACGGTTTTCGCCCGCAAGTTCCAAAGCCGCCTCCAGCCGGGATTCACAACCGGCGCATATCCATGCCAAACCGAACGATAAGATCAGCCTGACGGCAGTACGGTCAAAATTTTTCATAATCGAAACACTTTTACATCTATTCTTCCCTTCCAGTTACTATCCACCCCGGATGGGGGGGGGCACCCACGCAACCCATCCCGGATTTTATTTATCCAGTCAACGATTACCATGTTTTTCAATACGACAATCGGCGAAGCTGTTATCATAACAAGATTGATCAAGCGGGGTGATATCTTCTGTGAAGTTACTTTTTAAAACACCAAAAAACAAAATATTTTTACATTATTTTGAACCAATATTAATATTTTTGTTTTATTTTGTAGTAAATAATCAAATATCTTGATTAACTATATAATGATTGCGTCTTTATTTTGTGTTCTTAAAATAAAATTATATGGCCAAATTCTGCTATTTGATGACCGGAATCATCATCATCCCGCTGTGGTGCGCCTCGTGCAATGACAATAATCCCAGGAAAGAAATCCAGAAGATCGTAAAGGAATGGATCGGGAAAACAGTACTGCTGCCGCAGGATATACAACCGACTTCGTATTCCTGCGACACGGTTTACGACCCCGCGAAATCGAAAAAACCATTCAGGATACTGAATTTCACCGATTCGATAGGCTGCACCTCCTGCAAGCTGAAATTGTTGACCTGGAACGCTTATGTGAGGGAAATCGACACGACGCTGGCCGACAAGGTCGATTTCCTGTTCTATTTCCACCCGCAGAACGAGCGGGAACTCGGGTTGATATTACGAGCCGACGGGTTCGAACTGCCGTTTTATATCGACCGTAAAAATGAAATCGACAGGCTGAATGGCTTTCCGAAGAACCAGGCCTGCCAATGTTTTCTCCTCGACAGCACCAACAAGGTTCTATTGGTCGGCAACCCGACGCATAAGCCGCGGCTTTGGGAGCTGTATAAGGAGATAATATCCGGGAAGAAGGCGGACAAAGTTCCCACGACCGACATCCGTATCGCCCGACCGGAAATCGAGGTTCCGGATTTGAGGATCGGCAGCACGGCACAGGCGGCCTTCGTCCTGGAAAACACGGGGAACAAACCGCTGGTAATAACCCACATCGACGCCTCCTGCGGGTGTACGAAACCGTCATGGAACCGGAGCCCCGTCATGCCCGGAGAGAAATCCGAAATCAAAGTGGAGATAATCCCCGACAAGGCCGGGGCTTTCGACAAGACATTGCGGGTCTTCTGCAATACGGCCGCCGGCAGCACTTCGCTGAAGATCATCGGTATGGTAGAGGAATAATTATCGGGAAAAACGAGGGCGGAGAATTGCCTCGGGAAAAGACACGTTTTCTCCGCCCGGCCGCCAAATCCCGGAAAAGGAAAGGAGGTTGTGCAAAAATAGTCAATTGATCCCAAACCCCAAGCGGGTTAGCCGTTGTTGAAAGGATAGACACAACGCATCGAGTAAACTGTGAACGAACAGAAAAAGAAAAACGCTATGAAAAAGAAAATTACGTTCGGCTTGGTGGCATTCGCCATGGTGGCAGCCTCAGCCGTATTTATGAAGAGCATTGCCAAGGACGACCTGTCCGCAATGATCCAGGCCAATGTGGATGCATTGACCGTATTTGAATGGGATGGGACATTATGGAATGAGGACGATAATGACCATTGGTTCGGGTCGGACTGGAAACCAGTTCTGTCCCCATGTCAATATTCATCTGGCATAGATGTCGGCATTGAAATAGTACCAGGAATAACTGTAGATATATCAAAAGGAGATACTATTAATGGATATATAGTTACATGCAATGATGGTGATGGAAACTGTTTTAATGGTTCAGACTGCACTAATGGATAATTAATTCCACAACGGTTGGTGCATTTATCAATATTTGCTTAATTCACATCAACCGTTGTTTCATAGATAAATCCTCGAATCAATCCCTATGTTTATAATCCAAATGATATGAAACAAATTACAATAGGTATTTTATTAGCACTACTATTCTGTGCATGCAAGAATAGTGTGCGGAACAACAATAAGATGCTCCGAATGGACAATGCTAATATAATCCGCATTACGGCCGATTCGCTCCAGCTAATTCGTGCCGACAATGCCAAAATCATCAGCACGGCTGAATTACTCGATATGGTCGAACAGGTCGACTACATAAAACTGGATTCATCCGAACCCATCGGTGAAATCTCAAAAATGGTCGTAACCAGAGACAAAATTTTTATACTGGATGCTCACATTGCACAGCAAATCTTTGTATTTAACAAAACCGGTAAGTTATTATTCCGTATCAAAAATAAAGGCCGGGGGCCGAAGGAATACATTAGTATCTGGGATATGCAGGTCGACACAATTCGGAATGAAATCCTGTTGAACGACGCCCTTGCGCGGTCGTATCTCTATTTTTCCGCCGATGACGGACAGTTTATCCGCAGGGAAAAAGGCATTGCAAATTGTTATGTAGCACGTATCGACAGCCTATACGTAAATCTCCAAAACAACGGACAAGATTTTAATGATGAGGAAAACTGGGCAATACTCATTACCGATAAAGATTCGGTAATCTATAAAGGGTTCGAATTTAAACCGATCCAGGAAGGCGATTATATAGTCAACAGTTTTTACAGGGATAATGATGGAAGCCTACTATATACTCCGATCTACTCCGATACCATTTACCAGTTCACGTCCCCGGCAACTGCCTATGCGAAATATGTGATATGCCAGGAGAAAAGCATATGGAAACTTTATAATGAAAAATTAACGGCATTGGAAATACGTCAGCGGATTAAAGAAAACAATTACACGAGAAGTGGTACCGATTTTATTGCGACGGGAACCCATGTGTTCTTTACTCTCGATAGTAAGTATAAAGAGTATGTTGGAGTGAAACCCCATTTTTGGGATAAACGGAATAATATCATTTACAAATGGGATGAAGGTATCCCGTCGCCAATACGAGATCTTATCGGCCATCCGAAGGCCGTTTACGGGAACACATTCGTCAGCATCTCCCCCACAGTAGGAATACCAAAAGAATACAGATACCTATTTAATCCAAAAAATTACTGGACAATTCGAACGAGGGCGATAACCCCATATTAGCTTTGTATACGCTGAAATAGCCGCAGAAACTCTTGGTTCCATATTATTAAAAAACCACATGAAACAACTAACCGCCATTATTTTAACCGCCTTGATCTGGGCATGCGGAGCCCAGCCACAAAACGACAGCAGGGCATTAGAACTGTCCGACACGAAAATTATTAAAATCACCTACGACACTCCGCACCCGATTCGGGCCGATAATGCCAGAATTATCGGCATGGATGAAATGCTCGATATGGTCAAATCGATCGACTATATAAAACTGGATTCATCCGGGCCCATCGGCGTAATAGACAAAATGATCGTTACAAAAGACAAAATCTATATATTGGACTGCCATACCGCACAGCAGATCTTCGTATTCGACAAAACGGGCAACCTGTTGTTCCGCATCAAGAACAAAGGCCGGGGGCCGAAGGAATACCTGAGTGTCGCGGATATGCAGGTAGACACCATCCGGAATGAAATACTTGTAAATGACGCGCTGGCCCGCTCCTACCTTTATTTTTCCACGGATGACGGGACATTCCTACGGCGGGAAAAGGGAATAGCGAACTGCTATTTGGCGCATATCGACAGCTTGTATATAAATTATCAAATCCCAGGACAGGATTTTAACGACAATGAGAATTGGGCGATTCTCGTTTCCGACAAAGACTCCGTCCTTTACAAAGGATTCACCCCGACACCTCTGCAAGACAACAATTTTGCAGTCAACAGTTTCACTTATGACTGCGATGGAAAGCTTTTGTTTACTCCAGTCTACTCCGATACTGTTTACCAATTTATGTCTGTATCCATAGTATCACCTAAATATGTGATCCACCAAAAGAAGAGCATATGGAATCTTTATAACCAAAAAATACCCCCTCTGGAAGTAGATAAGTTAATCAAGCAGAACAACTACACAAGATATGCGGGTAAATTTCTTGATGGGGAAAGTTATGCTTCTTTTGAAATAGCCCACAAATGGGAGGAATATATTACCCCCAGACCTTATTTTTGGGATAAAAGAACCGACATAGTGTTTGCATGGGACACTGCCAATGTGGATGAAGATGCAATTGTCCATGAAATTATCCGACAACCGATAGCCGTCTACGGCGATACGTTTTTCGGCACCTGTTCGCCGCAAATCCCCGAAGAATACAGGAAAAACCTGAGCCCCAAGATCAAAAGCCTGCTGGAGTGTTCGAAGGAGAGCGACAACCCGATCGTGGTTGCGTATACGTTGAAATGACTATAGCAACAACTATATTTCTTATGACACGACAATTAAAAAAGGTTACACGATAATAATTAAGAAAATATTTGTCAAATAATATTATTCTGCTTAAATTTGATAACCGACACCCACTTTATATAGTAAATAAATTAATGAAATCATCTCTCCAATTTAAACAAACAGCCCATGTTTGCCACCCTTTGCATACCTGTTGCCGAAACCATCGTCCGAGATAAGGATCCGTCTGCAAGTCGCTGGAAAAAGTTATTCACACTTCGAACTTGAATACTCCGCCCCGCGACACTGCGGAGCGTCGTTCCCACTCCTTTCCGGGACAGTGACATATGCCCCCTGAAATTCCGCAACTCGATCCATCTCCTAACACCAAAACAAGCCTATGATACCGGAGATCATACGAAAGATATTAATCGTCGTCGCAGGAACCATACTCCCCGCAGCGGCACGGTCGCAGAGTTCGGCAATTGCGCCACAGGAATCGCAGCAGATACAACTCCGCCTGACGCTCGACAAGGCGATCTATTCGGCGCAAAACCATTCGATCGCCGCGATGGTCGCCAAATATACGTTTCTCTCCTCGTACTGGTCGTTCCGATCCTACCAGGCAAGCCGGCTTCCGTCGCTCAACCTGAGCGGCGAGGTGCTGAGTTTCGACCGTTCGCTGCGCCTGTTGCAGGATTACGACACCGGAGAGATGCGTTATCTGGAGAACTACAACCTGCAAAACACACTGGGGCTTGCCATCCAGCAGAATATCACTCTGACGGGCGGCACCCTCAGGCTTTACTCGTCGCTCAACCGCCTCGACCAGTTCGCCCCCAAGGAGTCTAAATCCTATTATTCACAGCCCATCACGCTTTCCTACACCCAGCCGCTCTTTGCCTACAACAGTTTCAAATGGAATAAGAAGATCGCCCCGAAAGAGTACGAACTGGCCAAACGCACCTACATCGAAGCCATGGAGGACATTACGGTGCAGGCCGTGAGCTACTATTTCAGCTTGCTGCTGAGCAAAACCAGGCATACCATCGCCGTCAAGAACTACGGCAATACCAAATCCCTCTATTCCATAGCCGAAGAACGGCTCAAACTGGGGAGCATCACCAACGACGAGCTGCTCCAGTTGCAACTGCGCATGCTCAACGACAGCCTGGCGATCAACGACACGGCACTGGCAGTCCGCGAGCAGCGCATGAGGTTCAACTCTTACCTGCGTTACAGCGAGAACGTCGATATAGACCCAGTGCTCGACGAGCAAATCCCCGCCATCGAGATCGACTATGTGACCGTACTGGACAAGGCGCTGGAAAACTCGTCGTTCAATGCCGGCAACCAACTGCGAGCGCTCAACGCCGAGGCAGGCATCGCCCAGGCCAAGGCCGAACGGGGCGCTACGGCCACGATAAATGCCCGGTTCGGGTTGTCCCAAACCGGCGAAGAGTTCCGGACGGCCTATTCGAACCTGCTCGACCAGGAGGTCATCGGACTTCAGTTTTCCATCCCGCTTTTCGACTGGGGCATGGGCAAGGGCCGTGTCCGCATGGCCAAGGCGAGGGCCGACATGGTGCGCAACCAGATCGAGCAGGACGAAACCGATTATCGGCACACAATCTATACGCTCATCGAACAATTCCACAACCAGCGGAACCAATGCGTCGTGGCCGCCCGGGCACGGGAGGTCGCTGAAAGCCGCTATGCCATGGCGATGGAGAATTTCCGGCGGGGCACGGTGTCGGTTACGGACATGAATACGGCGCAGACCGAAAAAGACCAGGCCAGCCAGACCTACGTGTCGGCGCTGGCCGATTTCTGGAACTACTACTACTCGCTGCGCCGCAAAACCCTCTACGACTTCATTTCCCACACCGATATCAGCGTCGAGTTCGACCGCCTCATCGAAGAATAACCCTTGCCATGAAACAACACTACCTTTATCTGCTTTGTGCAGCGCTCCTCGCGGGCTGCGGCAAAACGAAGAACGCAAAGACCGATGCGGCACAGGATCGCATGCAGCACCGTATCGAACACAACGAAGTCACGGTGGATACGCTGCAAAGGCGCGACTTCATGCGGGAGCTGATCAGCAACGGACGGCTGGCAGCCTCGAAGCGCAGCACGCTCTCCTTCGAGGTTTCGGGGACAATCGCGGCGATCGATGCGAAGAACGGATCCCGCGTAGGCGCCGGGGAGCCGATCGCCCGCATCGACACGAGCGACTACGCCCTTCAGCTGCACAAGGCGCGGCTGGCATTGGACAAGGCGCGGCTGGGGTTTTACGACGTATTGG
>ERZ827440.3719-NODE-3719-length-11230-cov-2.990246_pt1 | contig 11230 bp, 12 predicted proteins | sample MGYA00519774_ERZ827440 | MGnify/ENA primary metagenome ERZ827440 (study PRJEB31778, sample SAMEA3449302) | human gut metagenome | biome: human gut; feature: human-associated habitat; material: faeces | place: United Kingdom | collected 2010/2012 ... | reverse complement strand
GTTATTCATTGGCGTAAAACGATAATTATACACATCTAAATGGAGTTTATCGCGCAATCTGCATCACGAGCCGGTCAGTCACTTCTCTGATTTCGACTTTGCAGTCCACGGCATATGGACAGGGCATGATAATCTCTCGGGGATTGCCGTTTACCTGATAGGAAATGCACTGTCCCTCGCTTGCACGCTGCAAGAAAAAGCAACCATTGAACGAGGGGGCTGCCTGCACATTTTCTTCCAGCAGATACCACAAAAAATGGATGAGCCAATTAGGCAATTTGCTGATAATTTCATCGGAAACAAATTTTTCCTTGTAGATCATTGTAATCGCTCCTCGAAAGGATTAGAATAAAGTCGAAGTTGAACGAAAGCTGGTGCGGTAAACCGGACGGACAGACTTTGTCCAGATGTGAAATGATAAGGTGATGGTTTACTGTCCCTATTGTAGCAAGCGGAATGGACAGTCAGCGTCCATTTGCGCAAAAACAGCAGAAAAACAGCAGGTGGACGAAAAATGTCCACCTGCTTTGTTATACTTGGAATAGAAAATCAAAGATCACCCTCGAACATGAAGAATTTATACGCGGGAATGTCGAGCGCCTCTGCGATGGCGAATAACGTGCCGAGCGATACGGTCTTATCGATGCCGGGCGCCTCTACATGGCTGATGAAAACAGGACTGAGCCCGACTGCTTCTGCGAGCTGTTCCTGTGTCATGCCGCGCAGTTTGCGGTAATATGCGATTTTAAGTCCTAACTCGCGGAATTTGTTATGATATTCGCGTTCCATCGCCTTCACCTCTTTAACAATCATACCGTATTCAGACAGAAATTGACACGTTTCGATAATAAGCGTATACTAACTATAAGTAAGTATATACAGTTTTTCGGGACGATAAATGACGGAAGGGAAGTGCTCCGGTTTGAATGAATCCTATCAGAAAAACGAGCGAATTTTATCTCTTTATACCCGCCTGCAACGTGGCGAGGTACTGCACAAGGCAGAGGAGGCGCATCGTTTCCGTGTAAATGAAAAGAGTATTCAGCGCGATATAGAGTCACTGCGCAATTTCCTTGAGGAAGAGCACAACAATCAGACGGTCATTTATGACAAGCGGCTTGGCGGCTATCGACTGGATACACAGGTCGGCAAGCTGTCCAACGGTGAGATCCTTGCGGTATGCAAAATTCTGCTGGAGAGCCGCAGCCTGCCGAAGAAGGACATGGACAGGCTGCTTGAAAAGCTGGTGCAGTGCTGCGTGCCGGACACGAACAAAAAAACGGTAGATAAGTTGATTGCGAATGAAAAACTGCACTATATTGAACCGCATCACGGCGTTTCACTGTTTGAAAGATTATGGGACATCGGCACGGCAGTGCAGGAGCAGCGCGTGCTCGAGATTACCTATGAGAAGATGAACCACGAGGTCGTGACGCGCATTGTCGAACCTGCGGCGATTATGTTCTCAGAGTATTATTTTTACCTGACGGCTTTTATTCGGAATATCGATAAGAAAAAGGAATTTGAGAACGCAGACGACCTGTTTCCGACGATTTACCGTATTGACCGGATCAAAAATTACAAAATCATGGACGAGCATTTCCATGTGCAGTATGCTGATCGGTTTGAGGAAGGCGAGTTCCGCAAGCGTGTGCAGTTCATGTACGGCGGGAAATTACAGACGATCAAGTTCCGGTATACCGGGCCATCTATCGAGGCCATTCTTGACCGTCTGCCGACCGCCGAGGCAAAGGAAAATCCGGATGGCACATGGAATGTCACCGCCGAGGTGTTCGGCAAGGGCGCAGAGATGTGGCTGAAGGGGCAGGGTAGTGCACAGGAGATTAATATAAAGTAATTACCAATATAGAAAAATAGCCAAAAGGAGTGTAGAACATGGAAAACAGAAAAGTTATTAATCGAAAAAAATATATTCGTTTTATGTTTGTCGCGGCGCTGACGCTGATTTACCTGGTAGCGGAAAGTCTGAAGGAGGATTAAAATTATGCTAGCATCGAAAGATTTGAGAAATCTGGAGAAGGACTGTACGGAACTGCTTAATGCTGCTCTGCACTTGGGATGCAACGAAAATAGCGGCATCAAAGAAGCGAAGGATAAACTTATTACCTCTCTTCGCAAAATCATCCTGGCGTACTATATGAAAGATACAGTGCAGGCCGTGATTTGCGTTACCGGTTTGCAGGGTGCCGGAAAGACAACTATGATGAAAAATTTTTATCACATTCCGGACGGTATTTTGAATGTATCGCTTGGTCGTGGAGAAACACTGCCAATTTTTATTCGCGAGAAGGCAAACTGCAAAAAGCCGGAATTGCAGGCTGTCTGTATTCGACATACTGAAGATACTTATGAATCCATTGAAATTCCGATGACGGAGGCTGAATTTGCAAAAGCTTCTGGCAGTAATGGAGAACTGGATGCACAGACGAGCATCATGTATCTGGAGGTTCGTGTGCCATACTGCCATTTTTGCAGAGAAGAATTCGCCTTTGTTCTGTTGCCGGGTTTTGAGAGAAAACGCAGCAAGTGGCAGGAACTGATTGACTTTTCAGTAAAATGTGCAGATACTGCCGTATTCGTATTTGACGGTTCTGGTTTCTCTATGCGTGAAAATAAGGTGCGTATTGAAAAAGCGGCGGAACGTTTTGGTTCGAATCTTATATATGCAATCAGTCACTCAGACAGCAGCGAGGACAATAACGAGGAAATTAAAAAGACAACCATGGAAACTCTGTCTATCCATACGGACCAAAGCGATCGGGTAGTATGTGTTGGCGACTATGGACACAAGGAGCAGGACGAAAAGTGGATCAATGCACTCAAACGGGCAATCACTCGGTATGCAAATAATTTTGAGCGAGGCAATAGGAACTGTGAAGAATACATCAAATGCATTATCGAGGAAGACATCATGCCGGCAATTGATGCGATTCAAAATGCAGTGCAGATGGGTGAAGTTGGCCAGATCTATACGGAATTGCAGAGCGTTTCTCCGGTCTTGAATGCTTTTGATGAGGCAGTTAAAAAGCGTCGTAAGTTGGTCGAGAAAAACCTAGATCGTAAGCTGAAGGAAGCAACTTCCAACAGCATCCAGCGACTGCAGGATGAATTTAAGCAAAAGAACGTTTTAGATAAATTACAGCGTCAATTTTTTGGTGTGGATGTTAAAGCAATCGAAAAAGTCCAGGACATGATCAAACGTTCCATGAAAGATCCGCAAACCGACGCTTTTTTCTATGAGACTGCCTGTGCGGAAGCAGTCGGTGACAGCTATAGAACACTGAATGATGCCAATAAGTGCAAGGACCTTCTGGAGAGTTCAGGACAACTTATGCTAACGAGAAACGTTGTTGCAAAGCAGAATACAGAAAATTTTGAACTGGCGCTGGTGGATGCAAAACAGTTGATTGCGAGCCCGGAAGGAGAAAAAAGACAACTGCAAAGCAAAAATCCAAAGGATGTTGTTGAATGCATTGTAGATATGTGTACGCAGTATTACGGCCTTAACGCAGCCGGACTGCTAGTGCAGGAAAGACCGCAGTTGAAATCCTATTTTGAAAAAATGAATATTACTACAACGGCTCTGAAGAACGAAATGGCTAGCGCACAAAAGGTAATGTTTGGTATGATGGGCATTACTGGTGTGGATATCATGAGTGATGGTGTGTTGAACGGCGTTCCAATGCTTGCAGAAGCGCTTGGAATTAGCGTTTTCTCGGCGGCGGCCGGTGTAGTAGGAATTTCACTGGCAATCGGAGGTGCCGCGGTATTACGTGACATTAACAGAGTGCAGCTTGTGGAACTGGATAGAGCGTATAATGTGATTGATAATATTCATGAAAATGTAAAAAACTGCTTTTTGGAGCTTTATGACGAGGCAATGGATATTGTCAAGAAGCGCATTGATGATAATTTACAGGTGATATACGATGTCAATGCAAAGGCGCGTGATAAAATGAATGTACAGATTGCAATACATAATATCAACGAGCGGGTAAGCGGCATTTATACGGAGCTGAACAGTAATGTATTGTTGCTGTAAGCGTAGAGGAGGTAAATTCCATGACGGCTGACGAGATCCTTGCGAAGCGAGAATGCTGGATTGATGAAACATTTAACAGACTTCAGAAAGACCTCGTGAGAAAACCGGATATGCAGCGTGAAGATGAAATGTATGTCCACACGGATGAAAAGCTAGTTACGATATACGGCACACCTCAGATCGGTAAAACTACGTTGATTCTTGCATTGATGGGTATTGCGCCGAACTACCGGGGGAGGCTATACAAGGTGCTACGAGGCGATGTGGCTCGAGGTAACTCTTCAACAGCTGCGCCGATTATGTATCAGAATGCTGGCTGTGATCAATATGGTATGAGCTATGCGAGCGAAGAAAAACACTTTTTCGATACTGAACAGGAGTTCAAGCAGGCGCTGCATAAACTCCGGGAACGTGTGGAAAACGGTAGCGCAAAACGAGACATACTGCATATTTATATCCCTCAACAGTTTTATCTGAGTGATGCAGAAAAACACGCAAATATCAATATACTTGATCTTCCGGGTGACGGAAGTCGCAATGAAAGAGAAGCGCAATTTGCAGAGCCGCTGATTCGTCAGTATGTAGCGATGGCATCTGTCAATATCGTGGCCTGCAAGGCAAACAATATGCAAAGTCTTGAGCAGCTTGAGTTGCCAGAACAGGGAGACTGGCGGTATTCAGATCAGCGTAATATCATTGTGTTGACAAGTGCATACGATCAGGAATCTATCCGCCGGTATTTTCAGATTCCACCTGAACAGCGAAAAATTACATTCGAGTCATTCGTGATGCAGCGATATCACAATGAAATATTAGAAAAGGATATTCTTCCAGAGAACAGCAGAATGGAGATATTCCCAATCGATTTGGGAGAATCGCTTAACAGCTTGATAGCGCCTGACAGCAGTAAAATCATTCGGGAGGAAGATCGCAAACTGATCCGCCGAACCGTGGAAAGCCAGTTGGAACGGATTCGTCAGTCCATTCAAAAGCGCCGAGGCAATCGATTCATGGCAATTATACGAGACTGGCGCGACGAGCTAAACCGGAAGCAGAAAACAGCTAATGAAGAAATCAAAGTGCAGATTGAGGATGGTCTTCAGAAATTGGCAGAGGCTAAATGTCAGTATGATAGGCTGAAAGTTATACATGATGATTTTAAAGCGGAAACTGAGAAATACGAAGGCCCCTATGCGAAGTATTGCAGTCTGGATGATCTGCTTCGCAGGAACGAATTGAACATGGACAAAATCCCTGCCAGAGACCACATTGATGCGGTATGTAATAAAGTGAATACTGTTGCAGAATACAAGGATCGAATTAATGATCGGAACAGTGAGGTTGTGCGCTGTTTTGATGAGCAGATGCGGGAATACATGATGCGATGCTTGAGAGCTGATCAGGTAGTTCAAGCAGAGAATTGGACAGAAAAAGAAACAAAGATTGAAAAATATGCTCAAAATCTGTACTATGAGATGGATAAGGAACATGGATTCACCTATAACGTCAGACGCAGCGCAGAAAAGAACGGTTTGTTCGGCCGCAAACCGCTCGTATCTAGCTGCCTTGCACAAATAGAGGAATCGGCTGCGCTTGTCCAACGGCTGCTGCGGGCACACATCATATCGATGAAAAAACAGCAAAAGGATGAATTAGAACAGGATTGCAAACTGTATCTCAAATGGAAATATGAAACAGCCTGCACAAAAAATCAAATTGTACAAAATAACATATTGATAGATAAATTAAGAATACGATACGAAAGTGCTGAAGACGATATGCACAAAATCCAACGTGATATTGATAGTCAGAAGAAATGCCTTAATGACTACATGGTTGTCGCCCACGAGATATATGAAAAATATCATCAGCAGTATGAGCAGGAATTGCGCTCGATGAAGTATACAGTTGAAGAACGGCTGATGTGGACGTTTCTGCTAGGATTGATGGAGAAAGACTTTAAGGAACTGGAAGCAACAGGAGGGGTAAGCTAAATATGAGTATGAAAATTGGAGAGACAGCAGGAAAAAGTGTTGAAGAATATCTGGATTCAGTCGTTGTGTCTAAAATCAATGACAAAACAGATGATATTGCAGAAGAGCTTCAGGGGAAAATAGATGAAATAGCAGATGAGAAGGTTGGAGAACTGAAAGAGAAAATTGATCACTGCGTGAAAATGGCATCCATGAAAATGCTTTTTGGTCAGATAACAGAAAAAATTAAGGAAATCCTTGAAGAAGCTAAATCTATTAAGGGAACAGTACAAAACAGAATACAGGAGTTGTTTAATGGCCTGATAAAGGAGCTGACAGTCAAGGATCAACCGCTGAATGAGTTTGTGGACAATATGCGCACGGACATATTGGAGCAGTTGCATAAAAACGAAGCGCAGTGTGCAGATGGACTGAAGAGTACACAGGATAAGATGAAAGAACTGATGCAGAAACGAATGTATCTGACAGAGGTTAAGTTTACCGAGGCACAGGAGCAGATTGGAGATCGGCTGATGCGATCCTCTGATCAAATGGCAGAAATCGACCGGAAACTGAAAAGTGTAGAGGATATTTTACAGAAGCGCCTTTGCAGCGAGGACGCTTCGATTGATGCGATATTGAGTCGGAAGATTCAATTGAACAGCGAGGCTGCAGAGAAAAATGCTGCGGAGATTAGAAATGTCAAAGAATCACAGGAACGGCTGTTTGAGCAACAGGAGGAAATGTTGATCGACTTGATGCGCGAGCTCGAAGAAAAGAGGGCGCAGGAGGCACAGAGCCAAAAGAAGATTATCTATATTCTCATTGGCTGCAATGCGGCGGCCCTTGTTGGTATTATTGCTCTGGTATGCATGATGTTGTGAGAAGCGAGTAATCGTGTGTGCTATGTGTAATAAAAGCTGATGCGGATGACGAAAATTGTGTGGGATATCATTCTTTTTTCGAGTACGATTTGAATGTGAAAAATTGTCGTATGTGGTAGTAGAGTAATACGGTCATTTCCATTGCGGCATTGCTAAGAGCAATTCGGAGGTCAACCTATATGAAAATGCCCAAAGATATACAACGAATTAAAGACCTCGTTGAACAAGAGAAAATTACCCGAGCGTCTATGGACGAAAGTAGCAATGTATTCGTTTATGAAGCTATATGCCCCGACTGCGGAAAACAAAAACTTATGCGTACACATTTCGCTAGCTGGACATACTTTCCGGTGAGCTGTTGTAATGATCTCGCAACAAGGAACAAAAAAGCACAGGAACTTCTAAATAAATATGACATACCAGTAACGATTGATCAGGACATGCTTTCTAATTTCGCCTTACAGCGCAATACTTGCTTGTGTCATCTCGAAAAACCGATTTCGTTGGTATTTGGTGACAGGTCTTATGTCGACAAGCTGTCGATTTCAGAAGATGGTCAGATGACATTTGTCTTTGCAGCAGTAGGAACAGCGTATGAAGGAAGATCTGACCGCATTGAACAGCACAGTGCGGGAGATGTTCTGATTTATCATAGAAATCCACACAGCAAATTTGACAAGCAATGCATTGAAATCCTTGATTCCAAGAAATCAAATTTAGGTAATGTTCCGGCAGAATTGAGTAAATATATTTCTCCGTTAATTGATACAGGAAAAGTAAAAATATCTGGCTCAATTTCCAATATTGAAACACGTGCGCAGCGAGGTTCTAAGACGAAGAAAGCAGAATTGTTCTGTTTTATTAGTATTTCGCCAACAGATCAAAATAATCCTATGAAATGGCTGCTTGACAGCCGCATCAAATATTTGAAGGACGAAAAAATTAATGTAGAAGTTATTGGAAACTGCAAACTTCGTTATTCAGACGAAAAGCAAGTTCCATCATCAGATCTTGCAGTATTGCACTACACAGTTGAAATTTTCCTCGAATGCAGTGAGATAGGAGATCCCATGTACGCTATCGAAGCACTGAGACCGGGTGAAACAGTTCAAGTAAAGCCCACCGGTTCCTTAACTAATGGAAGTTTTTCTTTTGCGATTACTGATCAAGTTGGAAATCGCATAGGTCGCTTTTCGATGACATTTGCATCTGCTATTGCACCGCTGGTCGAGTTCGGAGGACTGACGATAGAAAATCCAGTTTATATCGGCAAATCGTATGATAGCATTTGCAATAAAAACCGTCCGCTTATAGGCTTTTCGATGACTATTCCTCTGTCCTATACCCGCAAACAGACATCGTGCGAAGCTGCTCGAATTCGGGAAGTTCTGTCATCCGTTGTTGGCAACCCTTCCGAAGAATTGAAAAAGCTCATTGTCTATATCAAGAAAAACAAATTGAATGATACCTGCGTTTTGGCCCTGAATTATGAAGGGATTTTATGTGCAGTAGGTACGGATAATGATACAAAAAAAAGTTGTCTGATACCGGAGAATTTTGGTTTCCGGTGCGATGATGATTATGGCTCTTTCTATCTTTTTAAGCATGTGACTGATGATGATCCCGTGAGAATATTGGAGCAAAATGGAATTGTGATCAGCAAATTAGAGAGTCTTATGGATTGGCTTGATTTCGGTGAATCTGAAGAAGACCTCGATGGCAATGATGATGAGGCTATCTTTGATAGAGAAATAGCTGATGCGCTGGACGGCAAACGGTTTACCGTCACAGGCAAGTTGAAGACATTTTCCAGTCGCGCAGTATTGAAGGAATGCCTGATGACTCATGGTGCATCGTTGGCAGAGACTCTTTCGTCCACTGTAGATTACTTGATTACTAATACTCCTGAATCTGGTACAGTGAAAAATAGAAAAGCTATCGAATTAGGCATTAAGCGTATCACTGAGGAGCAGTTCAATGAAATGATTAGCAGAAGTACCAAATGAAAAATTGACGCCATCCCAAATTTTGTGTAAACCTCTGCGAAGGTGTAAAATAGAGATAAAACCGTGGAGGGAAGCAAAATGCCAGTAAAGAAACGAACACCGGAAGAGAATGCACGAAGATCAAAAATCCGAGAGCTGCTGGATATGAGCAACATCACCAGCATGGATGACATCCAAAATCTGTTCAAAGAAACAGTTGCCGAATTCATGGAAGACGGTCTGGAAACTGAACTGGATGAGGAATTGGGGTACAGCAGGTACGATTATCGCAACAAAAAACACCGAAAACAGCCGCAATGGCCACAGCAGTAAGACACTTTGCACCAGTTTCGGCGATGTAGAAGTAGCAGTTCCGCGGGATCGCAAGGGTGAATTTGAGCCGCAGCTGCTGAAAAAGAATCAAACCAGTATCAGTCAGGATATCGAGGAGAAGATTCTGTCGATGTATGCCAAGGGCATGACAACCGGCGATATCGAAGCACATATCCAGGATATTTACGGCGTAGATGTCTCTGATACGACGGTAAGCCGCATTACGGATAAGATTCTGCCTGTCGCAAAGGAATGGCAGCAGCGGCCGCTGCCTGCTCTTGACATGTCTGCATGCAGCTGTTATATATAAGACAAGGGCGACAAGCCTAATCCATAAGCTCATCGCCCTTAATTATCATAGAAGAATCTTATTTACAGAGTTTTTCTCACACACTCGACCGGATCTGTTGCCATAGCTTTGCGCGGAATACGCAATTCATTTAGTTTCTCTTGCCGGGCCATCCGGTATTTCTTTCGGTACTTTTGGACTACAAAACGCTGCATTTTCTCTTGCGGCTGCTGCGCTGTTTGCCTTGCGACAGGTTGTGGTATATTGGCAGATGTACCATTTTGCTGGCCGACTGCACGCCGAGTTTTAATCTGCGACGCTGCTTTTACTGCCGTCCCACGCCTCACATGAACACTCTGCGATACGACTTTACCTGCGGCTTGCGTGGTGTAGCCCACAGCAGCTTCGGTTTCCGTCTGATTGTCCGAATTTTTCTCATCATGCTGTGCAAGCTCCTTACGGTATTTTGCAGTGATCTGCCGACCGGCGGCATGAACTGCTTTACCGCTTATGCGCTCTTTCGGTTTGGCAGATTTCTCTCGGACTGTGGTTGGGTTTTCTCGAATATTGGGCATTGTATCCTCCTTTATTTATTCAATAAACTAATTTATCTTGATATAATTGAAATATTACAGTATACTAAAATAAACTCTTTTCGTGAGGATTTTCTATGGAAGCATTAGAGGAATTGATAAATAATCTAAATATATATTTACAATCATTAACCGCACCTACCGGACGACTGGAATATATCGCCACAATCATCTGTCCAATCATAGGTACATTAGCCATTATAATCGGTGGATGTTTTGCTTTATATAAATACATCTATTCAAAAAATTACGATATAAATCTAAAAATTCTAAATGAAGTATATGTCCCCTTATTCGAATATTTAGTCAAACAAGAAACATTTCGTTATATTTCCTGCCCCGAAGTAAGTATCGAAGATGCTCCTATTCTGGAAATACACAGCACTCGGATACATCAAAAATTCACTGAAAAGGGGTATTCACAAGAACAAAATACTGAAGCTGTTTGTGGTTGTATAAGGGCTACCTTGTTGGAAACCAACAAAAACACTAACATGGGATTAGCATCGACTGAGCTACTTTCACTGCTAACCGCCTACGAGGTGCTTATTCATATCACCTCTGGCAATATAAATACACCGCAAAAAGCGAAAGCGTCGTTGCTACAACAAAAAGTAGAATTGGCTTTACGAAAAGAAATCATAACTGGATATAAAAAATATCATAAAAAACTAAAGTTAGTCAAAAGCAAATCCGATATTTTTGAAATTACGGATAAACAAATAAACTTTTGTCCTGTAATTACTGAAGAACAGATTCAGAAAGAGTTGAATGAGCTAAATAAGATATCAGAAAATTAAGAAAATGCGTCCCAAGTTGGGACGCATTTTCTTATCCCTCGCCAGGTGCATAAACCGCCCATATAGCGGCGTCTGCACGGACTTTCAGCGACATCTTGCCGGAGAAATGGCGACGCCTCGCCGGAACGCAGCGACAACCTTTTGAATTCACGATATAATGACTTAGCACATGTACAATCAGTATGTGACAAATCATATAGATAGCGTATAATTGCATAAATCGCAGCGATTCTGCCATCTGCACGGACTTTTCCTGCCACCGTGCCGGAGATTTTCTGCCACCTTACCGGAGCACCTTGCCACTAAAAGT
>ERZ827440.3717-NODE-3717-length-11235-cov-3.929785_pt1 | contig 11235 bp, 8 predicted proteins | sample MGYA00519774_ERZ827440 | MGnify/ENA primary metagenome ERZ827440 (study PRJEB31778, sample SAMEA3449302) | human gut metagenome | biome: human gut; feature: human-associated habitat; material: faeces | place: United Kingdom | collected 2010/2012 ... | reverse complement strand
GAGATAGATCCGATGGAAGAAAAGGATTTTTCAGCTTTTGTATTTAAGATTCAGGATATTTTAAGAAAAGAGACAGAATTGTTTTTTGAGAAAAGAGTTCCTCAAAGATCACCACAGTTTAACGAAGAAATGCCAATTATGGATCAGATTGAAAAAGAAGATAAGTTACTCTCTTATCCATATGAAAGTATGCGGCCATTTCTAAAAATGCTTCAGGAAGCGGCAGAAGATAAAGATGTTGTTTCAATCAAAATGACATTATATCGTGTCGCAAAGCAGAGTAAGATCATTGCATCTTTGATCGAGGCAGCAGAAAATGGAAAAGATGTCACGATCCTTGTAGAATTAAAGGCTAGATTTGATGAGGAAAATAATATTGAATGGTCCAGACAGTTAGAAGATGCAGGATGCCGCGTGATCTATGGATTAGATGGTTATAAAGTACACTCTAAATTATGTCTGATCACAAGAAAGAAAAAAGGAAAAGTATCTTATATCACACAGATCGGAACAGGAAACTACAATGAAAAGACAAGCAGACTTTATACAGATCTTTCTTTAATGACAGCAAATGTAGATATTGCGTTGGAAGCTGCGGAAGTTTTTCAGGCATTATCTATGGGAGAGACTGTGGAAGAAACGGATCATCTGCTAGTAGCTCCACACTGTCTACAGAATAAAGTGATCCATATGATCGATCGGGAAATTGAACATGCAAAAGCTGGAGAACCAGCTTATATTGGATTAAAAATGAACTCTTTAACAGACAAAAAGATCATGGAAAAATTAATCAAAGCATCCAAAGCAGGTGTGAAGATTGACATGGTCATTCGAGGAATCTGTTGTCTGATTCCGGGAGTAAAGGGTGAAACAGATAATATTCAAGTAAGAAGTATTGTGGGAAGATACTTAGAACATTCAAGAATCTATATTTTTGGAACGAAGGGCAGAGAAAAAGTTTATATAGCGTCAGCAGATTTTATGACAAGAAATACATTAAGAAGAGTCGAGGTAGCCGTACCGATCTACAATACAGATATTAAAATGCAGCTGATCGAGATGTTTATTACAATGTTAAGTGATAATGTAAAAGCAAGAGAAGAAGATCACAATGGAAATTATAAAATTCCTAAAAATCAGGATACACCACTAAATTCACAGGAATTTTTCTATAAGCAGGCATATTTGAATGCGAAAAATGTAAATTCATAAACAGTTTTGTGCCTTTTGAAATCATGACGTTCATAATAAGTAAATTTCACTAGATTTTACAACTAAACTGTGGCATAATAACATAGGTAAAAAATAGAGGATTTAAAAATCGCCAGGAGAGTTGGCTGGCGAAGAACGAATTTAGAAAGGCACAAAGCAATGAGATATATTAGTGATTTGCACGAAGGAGATCAGGTTTCCGAGATTTATTTATGCAAAACAAAATCACCGGGAACATCCAAATTTGGAAAATCATATTATTCCCTGACACTACAAGATAAAACAGGAATGATCGACGGAAAGGTATGGGAACTTACCAATGCGATCGGACATTTCGAGGCGATGGACTACATTTTAGTCAGAGGACAGGTAACAAGTTACCAGGGTTCTAACCAGTTAAACATCCAGCAGATCAGAAAAGCTCAGGAAGGTGAATTTGACATGGCAGATTATATGCCAAGTACTAAGAAGGATATTGATGGGATGTTCAAAGAGCTTCTTGCAATGATCAGCAAGACAAAGAACCAGTATTTAAAACAGTTAGCAGAGAAGATCTTTATAGAGGATAAAAATTTTGCAAGAGAATTCAAAGTACATTCCGCAGCAAAAAGCGTACACCATGGGTATATCGGAGGGCTTTTAGAGCACAGTTTATCTGTAGCGAAAGTTTGTGAAAGCTATGCAAGTCTGTATCCACAGTTAAACAGAGATTTGATCGTAATGTGCGCATTATGGCATGATATGGGGAAAGTCGAAGAATTATCAAGCTTTCCAGAGAATGACTATACAGATGAAGGTCAGTTAGTTGGACACATCGTGATGGGAGCAATTAAATTAGACCGTCTGATCCGTGAGATTCCAGGTTTCCCACCAAAACTTGCAAATGAAGTAAAACACTGTATGTTAGCACATCATGGAGAATTAGAATTTGGTTCTCCAAAGAAACCTGCATTATTAGAAGCAATTGCACTAAGTCAGGCAGATAATTTAGACGCGAAGATGGAAACATTTGCAGAAATCATGGAGAAACAAAAAGAAGATCAGGAATGGTCAGGATTCCAGCGTTTATTAGATACAAGAATCCGTAAGACATCTATCTAAGAGAATTATAATAAAATAGGATCAATACAACAGTTTAACCAAGAAAAAGATACAGAGGTGCGTATGGAATTTAAGAAAAATCAGATCGTAGAACTCTATATCGATGACATTGGGAACGAAGGAGAGGGCATCGGCCATATAGATGGTTATGCCCTCTTTTTAAAAGATGCAGTCATCGGAGACAAAGTTCGTGCAAAGATCATCAAAACAAAGAAAAATTATGGCTTCGCAAGAGTAGAAGAAGTCATAGAAGCATCCAAAGACAGAGTCAGCCCACGCTGTTCCAAAGCAAGACAGTGCGGAGGATGTACATTACAGCATTTAGCTTATGAAAAGCAGTTAGAATATAAATTTAATAAAGTGAAAAACTGTTTAGAAAGAATTGGAGGCTTAGAAAATATCGAAGAAAAAATTGAAGAACTATCTAAAGAAAAAACATCAAACAAACCATCTTCAAGTGGTGTTATTGTAAAAGGAATTGACAACTGTTTAGTAAAACTTTCTAAATGTTGCAACCCTGTTCCAGGAGACGAGATAGTAGGATACATAACAAAAGGTAGAGGTGTATCTGTTCATAGAAAAGATTGCAAGAATGTAAAAGATTTATTTTCGGAAGAGAACAGAATGATTGATGTTGCTTGGTATACAGACAAACCATCAAGCTACAATGTTGATATAGCTGTATTTTCAAATGATAGAGATGGACTTCTTGCAGACATTATTTCGACAGTTGCTGGAGAGAAAACTCCAATGATGTCTGTTACATCTAAGGTATCTAAAGAGAGAATAGTTCTAACAGAGCTTACAATAGAAGTAAATGATGTTGCACAATTAAACAGTGTAATTAAAGCACTAAGAAAAATTGACAGTGTATACGAAGTAAAGAGAAATAAATAAAAATATCTAAAGATAGAGGAAAAAGTAATGATTTTAAAAAGACTAAAAGTTGATACAACCTTGGGAGAACCAACGAATTGCTATATTGTAGAAGATGAAGAAACAAAGGAAACTATGGTAATAGATCCAGGTGGAGAGCCAGATAAAATAATTGAGATGCTGGATATTATTGAAGCAAAGGTGAAATATATTTATCTTACACATTGCCATAGTGACCACATCGGAGCAGTTGCAACTGTTAAGGAAAAAAAGAGTGGAAAAGTCTTAATTCACAGAGATGATGCTGATGGATTAGACAATGAAGACATTAATTTAAGTGAAACAATAGATATGGGACACATTGAATTAGAGCCTGATTCAAGAGTTGATGACGGAGATTTAATTCATGTAGGTAACATTGAATTTAAAGTGCTTCATACACCAGGACATACTCAGGGAAGTAGTTCATTATATTGCAAAAAAGAGGGACTATTATTTTCAGGAGACACACTTTTTAGAGGAACATGGGGAAGAACCGACTTGCCAACTAGTTCTTTTGAGGCAATAATGAAATCTATTACTGAAAAATTAATGGTACTTCCAGACGAAACAGTTGTATATCCAGGTCACGGTAAATCAACTTTAATAATGGACGAGAAACCAATATATTTAGATTTAAAACCAAGAATTGAATATTAAAATAAAAGAGGAGGAATGAAAATGGCAAAAACAGAACCAAGAACATTACCAGGTTTCATGGAGCTATTACCATCTGAACAAATTCTATTTGATCAAATGAGAAAAACAATAGAAGATTCATACAAAACTTTTGGATTTTTACCAATAGACACACCAATCATAGAATTATCAGAAGTATTGCTTGCAAAAGCTGGTGGTGAAACAGAAAAACAGATTTATAGATTTAATAAAGGTGATACAGATTTATCATTAAGATTCGATTTAACTGTTCCACTTGCAAAATATGTTGCAAAAAATTATGGAAGCTTAAGTTTTCCTTTTAGAAGATACCAAATTGGAAAGGTATATAGAGGAGAAAGAGCACAAAAGGGAAGATATAGAGAGTTTTATCAATGCGATATTGATATAATTGGAGACGAAACTTTAGATATTATAAATGATGCAGAACTTCCAGCTGTAATTGCTACAACTTTCAGAAGATTGGGATTTGATGAATTTACAATAAAAATAAATAATAGGAAAATTTTAAATGGATTATATGAGAGCATTAACCAAACAGAAAAATCTGTTGATATAATGAGAATTATAGACAAGATAGATAAGATTGGTGATCAAGCTGTTATGGAAGAACTTGCAAAAATAGAAGTTCCAGAAGAGTCAATCAATAAGATAATGCAATTTATAAAAATAGATGGAACAACTGATGAAAAGCTTCAAAAATTACAATCACTTGGAATTGAAAATGATACATACAAACTTGGAGTAGAAGAGTTAGGAGAAGTTGTAAAATATATTAGATTATTCGGAATAGAAGACAAGAACTTTGTAATAGATTTGAGTATTGCAAGAGGATTAGACTATTACACTGGAACAGTTTATGAAACTTTCTTAAATGGATACAGAGAATTGGGAAGTGTTTGCTCAGGTGGAAGATATGAGAATCTAGCACAAAATTATACAGATAAGAAGTTACCTGGAGTTGGTATTTCAATAGGATTAACAAGGTTGTTCTATAAATTGAATGAGCTTAATCTAATAAAAGTAGAGAAGAAATCTATATCTGATATTTTAATAGTACCAATGACTGAAAACTTACAGGTTCCTATTAAACTTGCAACAGAACTAAGAAATGCAAGGGTTAATACAGAGATTTATCTAAATGATAAAAAATTGAAAGCAAAAATGAAATATGCTGATAAGCTTGAAATTCCTTATGTTATTGTTATTGGAGATAATGAGATTGAATCAGGAAGAGTAAAGGTAAAAGAGATGAGAACAGGAGAAGAAATAGAAACAGCACTTGATGCAACAGAGATTGCAAAGATAGTACTAAAATAGAATTCATAGCTAGTATATAATAATATAGAGCAAAGAATGAAAAAGGAATAAATAGAAAAAATTAAATATTATGCCTTGGAGCAACGATGTGTAAAAATATCAAATTTTCACAAAATACGTCCAACTGGCGTTACAAAATAAAGAAATTCTATATTGATTTTATGGCACCCTTCCACGGTGCAACGTGAACTCTTTCCATAAAATCAATTAAGAATTTCTAATATTTTTTCTCTGGTTGGGTATTTTGCTTAATTTTCAATTTTTATACATCATGACTCTGAGGTTATTATAATTGAACTTTTAATTTTTGACCATCATGACTCTGAGACTGTTATAATTAGTTTTTTAGGACTTCATCTAATATTTTTGATAAATATTTCATGCTTCCCATTGCTTGCTCTAGAGTATTTCCTGTTGCACCAACTTCAATGATGCAGGCTGCCTTGCCTAATTGCTGATTATATCTACTGTTTCTAAGAAGTATAGGTCTAAAAAGGCCGGGATATAGTTCATTTGCTTTCTCTTGAACTTTTACTGCAAACTTCAAATTTTGTTGCCAGTTTGGGTGTTCTAGCCCGCCACCATCTGTTCCAATTACGAACATTAATTGTGCAACTGTTTCATCACCAATTATTACAGATGGAGCATAAGAGGTATCTGCTATTGCGTCACGATGCAAGTCTATTATTATGTCTGTTCCAGGGTGTGAGACTAACAAATTTTCAACAGTAGCTTGAGAACGACCGTAAGAACCTGAATATGCAGGATAATCATGATATGTTTTATCATGTACTACATTAAAGCCATAAGACAATAGTTGATCTGATAGTGCATCTCCGACTCTAGAAACAGAAAAATCCAAATCAGTTGTTCTAAATGTACCACTTTCCTCATAAGGAAAGTTCTCAGTTGGGGTATAGCTTTCACAAGTATGTGTGTGAAAAATCATTACATCTTGCTGGTTTATAGAAATGTTATCTGAAGATAGAATTTCATCTGTTAGGGTATAGTTAGTGCCATTTTTTACTGTGACTCCATTGTAAGAGTTTGTGTATTTATTAGGAACACCAGAGTCTATAACCGTTGTTTCAACATTGGTTTGAGCATGTTCTAAATCACTGGAACTGGTATCTGAATTATTATTTGAGGAACTATTTGAATTTGCATTTAAATTATCCCCGTTAGAAGCGGAATTACTAATAATAGAGGAATCGGAATTTTCCATAGCAAGATTTATTGAATTCATTATAGTTAGCTCTTGACCAAGCAAAAACTGAATAGAGCTCTTGCCTTCAAAGTATGAAGTTTCACTGCCTAATTGATTTTGATTGTTTATAATTGAAAGTCCAGGAATTGTCTGGTTTAGTATAAATTCTGAAAATTTTGTAGTGCCTTTGGAGTTGGTAGAATTCATTGAAGTTTGAAAATTATTATCGTTGTTCGAGCTTGCAACCAATACTGGTGCAGAATTCTCACTAGAAAAAAATTCAGTAAGTTTAGATTTTAGAGAACTCTTCTGAAAAATAAAGTATAAAATAATGGCGAGTGTAAAAAATAATATATATTTAATTAGCTTACGTATATTAATAACACTAACATTAAACATAAATAAATCCTCCGCCTTTGTCCAAAGTGAACTGTTTAAATATATGAAGAAAAAGGTTAAATATTCATCACAAGATAATTTTTTATAAAAACAATAAATGTCTTGAAATAAAAATTCCATTATGCTATGATGAGAATGTAAACAAAAATATTTAAAATGCAAAAGAAAAGAGGAGGAAAATAAAAAATGAAAACAAAAATTAAGAACAAAAAAGAAAGAGGCATTACGCTTATTGCTTTGGTTGTAACGATAGTTGTTTTGTTAATACTTGCAGGAGTAAGTATAAGTTTAGTGCTAAACAATAATGGAGTAATAAGTAAGGCAAAAGAAGCAAAAAATCGATATGCAGAAACACAAACAAATGAAGAGAAGCAATTAAATGAAGTATCAGATTGGATAAAAGAGGCAGTTTATGACCCTGCTTTAGATGGAGTAACAATACCAGAAGGTTATTACTATGTTGGAGGAACTAAAGCAAAAGGATTAGTTATTTCTGATGCAGAAGCAGATAATGAAAAATATAAGGGACAGGAAAACGTTGGTAAAGATTTACAAGGAAACCAATGGGTATGGGTTCCAGTAGAAACACCAAGTAGTTTATATACAACTGTAGCAGCAGGACAAAAACTTGCTGGAAATACAGGAGTAAAAACTACAAAATATACAAATTCAAATATAATAAGTGGAGTGACAAGAGTTAAACCTGGAGATACAAGTAGTTGTAGAGAGCCAGATATAGTAGTTGGAAGCGATGGAGCTAAGTACGATTATGCAAATTATGCAACAGCAGGATTTAGTAGTTTAGCGAATATGGCAGAGACTATGAAAAGTGACTATGAAGAAATGATTGAAAGTTTAGAAAAATATAAAGGATTTTATATAGGAAGATATGAGTTAACAGCAAATGGAGAGAAGACAGGAGCAACTCAAACATGTGAAAATGGAGTAAATTGGTATACATTATATAAAAATTGTACAACACTAGCTAGTGGAACAAAAGTAAAAACAAGAATGATATGGGGATTGCAGTGGGATGCAACATGTAACTGGCTAGATAGCTCTGGATTCAGTATAACAGATTCAAGTACTTGGGGAAATTATGATGATAATACTGCAACAGGACATGGAAGTGAACAAAATACAGGCTTTAGTGAAAGTTGGAAGGCAAATAATATATATGACTTTGCTGGAAATTGTTATGAATTTACCCAAGAAGCGGACTACACCAGCTACAGAGCTCGCAGAGGAGGCTACTATAACTTCAATGGCTCTGACGATCCAGCTTCTGACCGTTTCACCGACAGTCCTCTCAACACCCTTAGCTACGGTGGTTCTCGCCCTACTTTATATTTGATACCATGAGATATAGACCAGGGTTCTCTGAATTTAAATTCAGCAGGAATCATAACCCATAGTACAGATATGGGAAAAGGAATCTCAAATTTGAGAATTAACATAAATATAAGAGAGTAGGTAGGAAACGGCTTGAATTTAGTGGGCTTTTAATAAAAGAACAACAATACAATTTGAAGTATTGTTGTTCTTTTTACATATTGCAATTTGTAATTAATAGTAATAAACAAAATTATGAATTTTTATCAATGATTTTTTGAACTTCTTGCTCTGACATATCAACAGCTTGAGAGATTTGAGAGATAGTAAGATTCATAGAATATAAATTTTTTATTATTTCAATAGATTTTTCAAGTTGACCTTGAGTGATACCTTTTTGAATGCCTTTTTGAACGCCTTCTTGTAATCCCTTTTGAATCCCTTCTTTTTCGCCACGAAGTCGACCAGCTTTATAAATAGCTTTCTCGTCCATAATAGCCTTTTCTTTTAATTCTGCAAGTCTTCTAAGTTGTTCATCTTTACTTCTTTCATGAACTTCAATAACTGCATCTTTAATATCATTATTCTTTTCCATAATTTCTTTAACCTCCCTAGAATTAGGGTCATCTAAAAATAACATCCACTGTGCCTTTTTATCAAGCTTATTTTTATAGTATGTATTTTTAACCTTATCTAATTCTAGTATACAAATTTCGATGGAGTCTGTCAATACTAAAATATTCATGACTATAATAAAAACATTATATGCTGGAAGTAGTGTAAATGCAAGGGAAACCGTATGCCAAGAAACGACAAATATATGGAGAAAGCTGGCATAACAGTATGGAAAAATAATTTAAGAATGTGATGTATTAATATCATGAAAAATGTTTATGATAAAATAATTGTAAAAGTATATAAAAAATAAATTGAAAAAACAGTTGAAAATAAAAAAATGTAATGGTAGAATGAAAGTGGTGTATTTATATCTATAAAGTATATAGAAAATAAGTACAACAAAAGCAATAAGAATATGAGTATATATACAGAGTAGATATACATACATAAAAAGAAAAAGGTTGAATAAAAAACAATAAAACTAGGCACAATAAAATAAATTAAATGATTTTATAAAAATGATAAATGTGCTAAATAAAACATTGAATAAAAAAATAAAAATTAAATAAAATTTTATTTCAACAAAACAGAAATACAAAGGAGGAGAGAAGAAAGATGAAAAAAGAAATAAAAAATAAACAAGAAAAAGGAATTACGCTTATTGCTTTAGTTGTAACGATAGTAGTTTTGTTAATACTTGCAGGAGTAAGTATAAGTTTAGTGCTAAACAATAATGGAGTAATAAGTAAGGCAAAAGATGCAAGAGACAAATATGCAGAAGCACAAACAAATGATGAAAAACAATTAAATGAGGTATCTGATTGGATAGATGCAAAAGTTGGAGATACAACTGGCGGAAGTGGAACAGCAACAGAAAAACCAGAAACAACAACACCAGATACATCAGTAAGTTTTTCAACCGCATATGGAAGAATAGACGTAGTATGGTTAGACAAAAACAATAACGTAATAAGTAGTCCATTAGAGCCAGTAATGATGAGTGGAATGACAAAAGTAGCATGGAATGGAACAACAGAAATAACACCGAGTACAAATGCAGAATGGTACAGTTATACAGCTCAAACAGGAACAACAGATGGAAAAACAAGTAAATGGGCAAATGCAAAAAATGATGGAAGTTATTTTGTATGGATACCAAGATATGCATACAGAATAACATATTATTCAAGTCAATCAAGCACAGACGCAACAGGATATTATGATGGATTCGGAATGTGGAGTGCAACAGACAAGAAGGTAAAATATGCATTAGACACAGGAGCAAAAACAGTAGTAAGTAATGGAAAAAGTTATATAGTACACCCAGCATTCGAAACAGACATAAATTTAGGTGGATGGGATTCACAACTATCTGGAATATGGGTAGCAAAATATGAAATGAGCATGGAAACAAGCGGAAGCCATACAGAAACAGAAAGCGAATATTTAGCAAATATAACAACATCAAGTACAGTAAAAGCAGTAAGTAAACCAAACGTATCAAGCTGGAGATATATAAATATAGGAAATGTGTATACAAATTCATACAATTATGATAGAAACAAAGAAAGCCATTTAATGAAGAATAGTGAATGGGGAGCAGTAGCATATTTAACACAAAGTCAATATGGAAGAAATGGAAATGAAATAGATATAAATAATAGTACAAGTTATATAACAGGAAATGGTGGAGGATCCACAAGTGCAATTTTTGCATCAGGAACAACTAATGCATATAATACAACAAATGGACAAAAAGCAAGTACAACAGGAAACATCTATGGAATATACGATATGTCAGGAGGAGCTTGGGAGTTTGTTGCAGCATTTAATGACACAGATTCAAATAACTATGAGACAACATATGGAAGTTCATTTGCAGGAACAACAAAAGCAAGCACAAAGTATGCAACAAAATATTCAAACAATAGTAGCGCATCTTCAGGAACATTATTATATACAGTAGGAAAGACAGGAGATTCAACAAAAGAAGTATATGTAGGATCAGGAGATACAAACTGGTTTAGCGACTCCTCGAAGTTCTTGGCTTCGGGAACTCCGTTCTTCATGCGCTGTGGACATTGCAATTCTCGTTCTGGCGCAGGTGTGTTCTATTCGGCTGGCAATGATGGTAATAACTACAGCAGCCTTTCATTCCGCGTTGTGTTGGCTGGTGTGTAGCACTTTGAACAACAATGGTTGAATATGGAAAAAATCAATAGAATTTATCTAATTCTATTGATTTTTCTGTATAAAATATGTTATTATAGTAACATAATAATAAAAAGCAAAGAACAAGAGGAGTAAGTTTGGAACATCTATACAGAGAAAAGAAGAAAAACTGCTGAGATCTTCTTATGGAAAGTTAAACTGAATGTAGCTTGGGAGCTGATATATTGAAATAATAGTAAATATATCCGTGTAGTTTACGTTACAAAACAAATGAGATGTAT
>ERZ827440.3709-NODE-3709-length-11257-cov-2.592037_pt1 | contig 11257 bp, 8 predicted proteins | sample MGYA00519774_ERZ827440 | MGnify/ENA primary metagenome ERZ827440 (study PRJEB31778, sample SAMEA3449302) | human gut metagenome | biome: human gut; feature: human-associated habitat; material: faeces | place: United Kingdom | collected 2010/2012 ... | reverse complement strand
GAGCTCATCGATGTTGTTATAGAAAATAACTCAATGCGTGTTGCAACAGGAGTGCTAAATGAGATCGTTACGGAGGCAGTTGCCATGCAGCAGCCGCCTACAGACAAGGGCAAGAGACTTAAGATATACTATGTGACTCAGGTTTCGGTTAAGCCGCCTACCTTTGTAATCTTTGTAAACGACAAGAATCTTATGCATTTCTCATATACCAGATATCTCGAGAACAGAATCAGGGATACATTTGGTTTCAGGGGAACTGCACTTAAGTTTATTACAAGAGAACGAAAGGAAAATGAGTAAAATGATACTGGCTAGGATTTTAGCATTGGTCGTAGGGTATTTCTTTGGAACCTTTCAGACCGGATATTTTTATGGTAAGGCGCATGGAATAGATGTAAGAGAGCATGGAAGCGGTAATTCAGGCACCACCAATACGCTTCGGACACTTGGCTGGAAGGCCGGTGCAGTTACCTTCTTTGGTGATTTGTTCAAGGCAATCATAGCGGTTTTGATATTTTATTTCATATATAGAAATACATATCCACAGGCTGTTAAATGCATAGAGCTGTATGCAGGCTTTGGAGCGGTGCTTGGACACAATTTTCCATTCTTTCTCAATTTCAAGGGAGGAAAGGGAATAGCATGTACATCAGGTGTGATACTTGCTGTATGTCCGATTGCGGCTCCGATATGTTTGGTATTGTTTATTCTTGCTGTAGCCATAACAAGATATGTCTCGCTTGGTTCTATACTGGTTGTTATATCGTTTCTGATTCAGGCAATTGTGTTTAACCATATGGGGCTGCTTGGAGTAAGTGGCAATTATGCGGTCGAGTTTGATATACTTGCTGCTTGTTTTACGGCGATGGCTATCTGGCGACACAGAGCCAATATCAAGAGACTTTTAAGCGGAACTGAAAATAAATTTGGTCAGAAGGCAAAGTAAATAATAGTTTTTGATTATAATAATTATATAAAATACGAGGCATAGAAAATGAGTAGAGTAGGTATTATAGGTGCAGGAAGCTGGGGAACAGCATTATCCCTGGTGCTTGCAAATAACGGACATTCTGTTGAAATATGGTCAATCGTGGAGAGCGAGATTGAGATGCTTAAAGAAAAGCATGAGCATATTGATAAGCTTCCTGGAGTAAAGCTTCCGGATAGCATTACCTTTACAACAGATATAGAGGAAACAATCAAAAATAACGATATACTTGTACTTGCGGTACCTTCTGTATTCACCAGAAGCACAGCAGTAAAAATGGCTCCGTTTGTGAAGGAAGGACAGATAATTGTCTGTGTGGCAAAGGGAATTGAAGAAAACACTCTTATGACCATATCTGATGTGGTAGAGAGTGAGATACCTTGCGCTGATGTGGCTGTAATGTGTGGACCTTCACATGCAGAGGAGGTCGGACAGCTGCTTCCTACGACTGTTGTTGCAGGAGCAAGGACACAGAAGACCGCTGAGATAGTACAGGATCTTTTTATGAATGAGGTATTTCGTGTGTATACCAGTCCTGATGTGCTTGGAATGGAGCTTGGAGGTTCCCTCAAGAATGTCATAGCACTTGCGGCAGGCATGGCAGACGGACTTGGCTATGGAGATAATACAAAGGCAGCGCTTATTACCAGAGGAATTGCAGAAATATCTGTGCTTGCGATTGAGATGGGAGCAAAGGCGGAGACACTTTTTGGACTGACAGGTATCGGAGACCTTATTGTTACATGTGAGAGTCGTCACAGCCGTAATAGAAAGGCCGGAATGCTCATAGGTCAGGGATACACAATGGATGAAGCAACAAAAGAAGTCAAGATGGTTGTAGAGGGCATCTATTCAGCAAAGGCTGCACTTGCCCTTGCGGAAAAATATGATGTAAGGATGCCGATTATCGAGGAAGTAAACAGAGTGCTTTTTGAGGATAAACCGGCAAAGGAGGCTGTCTCAGAGCTTATGCTTCGTGACAGGAAGATTGAGCACTCAAGTCTGGAGTGGAAATAATTAGTTAACAGGTTGGGTAATAAATGGCTATAGACAGTCATATATAAAATTGCATCAGGGGAAATTATAAAATGAAAATAAATATAAAAAAATTGACAACCACAGCCAAAATCCCTACAAGGGGAAGTGAATATGCAGCAGGCTATGATTTATATGCCGACATTACTAAGGAGCTTGTCATTGAGCCACACGAGACAGCAAAGATAGGCACGGGGCTTTCGATAGAGATTCCTGACGGATATTTTGGGGCAGTTTTTGCCAGAAGCGGTTTAGCTGCAAAGCAGGCACTTCGCCCGGCAAACTGCGTGGGTGTGTGTGACAGTGATTACAGGGGAGAGTATATTGTGGCTCTTCACAATGATGGAACGCAGGCACGCACTATTAATCCCGGAGATCGTATAGCGCAGCTTGTGGTCATGCCATATCTGGCTGTTGAGTTTAATGAGGTGTCAGAGCTTTCAGATACGAAGCGCGGTGCCGGTGGATTCGGTTCTACAGGCGCTAATTCATCACAAATGAGTTACAATTAAAACAAATCTTTACTTGAAAAGGGGGACTTATCATGGAAAATCGTATTGTAAAATTTAAATCAAAGGAGAGTGCAGGCTTAAACTTACACGCTATACCGGGACATTTTGCTACGAGTCATTCGCATATTAATTATTATGTAGATGTGACAAGCATCAAGACCCGTGTGTCCGAGGCAAAGGAAGCTGCAAAGGCTCTTTACACCAAGGTACCGCATCATTCATATATAGATACAATCGTATGTATGGATGGAACAGAAATGATTGGTGCATTCTTAAGCCAGGAGATTGAGAGAAACGGACTTATGTCTGTGAATAAGCACGAGACAATTTACGTTGTATCGCCTGAGATTAACAACGGACAGATGCTTTTCAGGGATAACAATAAGGGCGCTATAGATGGCAAGCATGTTGTACTTCTTCTGGCAACTACCACGACAGGTGAGACGATCAGAAGAGCGATGGAGTGTATCAACTATTATGGCGGTATGGTCACATGTATTGCGTCCATATTCTCAACCATCGATGAGGTCAATGGAGTAAAGATTGATAAGCTGTTCGATGACGATGATGTGGTAAACTACCAGACATATCCTGTTACAGAGTGTCCATTCTGCAAGAAGGGGCTGCCGATTGAGGCTATGGTCAATGGCTTTGGATATTCTAAGCTGTAATTAGTACGTTTATTGCAGTAATTACCTTGTAATTGTTTCGATATCAGACTGTGTTTCGTCATAATGACAACAACACGTTAAATTATTTGGCGGATTGACTATAGCCAATTGACGATATGTTTTGTATTATAAAGATACAAAGAAACAAGGTAACAGACAGTCAAGGCACTGAACAGTTACATATATGTACATAATACTTAGGAGGTATTTTTAAAATGGCAAGTTTATCATTAAAGAACGTTTGCAAAGTTTATCCAAACGGATTTGAGGCAGTTAAGGATTTCAACCTTGAAGTAGAAGATAAAGAGTTCATCATCTTCGTAGGACCTTCAGGATGTGGTAAATCTACAACACTTCGTATGATTGCCGGTCTGGAAGATATCACTTCCGGAGAATTAAAGATCGGAGACAGAGTGGTAAATGACGTAGAGCCAAAAGACAGAGATATCGCAATGGTATTCCAGAACTATGCTCTGTACCCACATATGACAGTATACGATAACATGGCATTTGGGCTGAAATTAAGAAAAGTACCAAAAGACCAGATTGACAAAATGGTTCGTGAAGCAGCTAAGATCCTTGATCTGGAACCACTGCTTGACCGTAAACCAAAGGCTCTTTCAGGTGGACAGAGACAGCGTGTTGCAATGGGACGTGCGATCGTTCGTAATCCTAAGGTATTCCTTATGGACGAGCCTCTTTCAAACCTGGATGCAAAACTTCGTGGACAGATGCGTATCGAGATCTCTAAATTACATCAGAGATTAGGTACAACTATCATCTACGTAACACATGACCAGACAGAAGCTATGACACTGGGAACCAGAATCGTAGTTATGAACGCAGGTATCGTTCAGCAGGTAGATACACCACAGACTCTGTACGATCATCCATGCAACCAGTTCGTAGCCGGATTCATCGGATCACCACAGATGAACTTTGTTGACGCTACATGTAAAGTTGTCGGAGATAAAGTATACTTAGTAGCAGGACCTTCAGAGATCGAACTTCCACCGGCAAAAGCTAAGAAGCTGATCGAAGGTGGATATGCAGGAAAGACAGTTGTTCTCGGAATCCGTCCGGAAGATGTACATGATGAGCAGATGTTCATCGAAACTTCTCCTAATACAGTGATCGAAGCTAAGATCCGTGTATATGAGATGCTTGGTGCAGAAGTATTCTTATACTTTGACTATGAAGGATCAAGCATGACAGCAAGAGTTGATCCTAGAACAACAGCAAGAACAGGTGACCATGTGAAATTTGCTCTGGATGCTGAGAAGATTCACGTATTTGATAAAGAGACACAGGTTACAATCACTAACTAGTCTGTAATTACAGATAGGAATAAAGACCGCGGTAATCGTGGGGAACAGATGAATATAAGAGGGGCCGGGCGTGAGACAGCGTCCGGTCTTTTGCATTTTTTATGCAGACAATAAAATTTTACTTTGTCAAAGCGTTATTATCTGTTATAATGTATTCGTAATGCAGTTCGTTAGCGTGTTAAAATGTATACAAGTATGCAAGAGGACACAAAGAACAGTATTGCGGACAGGAAATGGAGGACAATGAGTGTTATCAAATCAGATATTACACAAAACAGCGCAGGATATCAGGGAGATCACCGGATTTGACTGTGCAATATGGGATATGCAGGGACTTTGTCTTGTAAGGACGAATGAGAATCTGACAGAGTATGAGCTTCAGATTCAGGATTTCCGTGATGATGAAGAAGAGCCGGATGAGATGATCCTGGATGAGATGGGAATGTTCCGCATCTATGAGGACAGTGATCCGACTTATATACTGATGCTGAAGGGAAATGCAGATGGTATGGAACTGGCGGGGCGCATGGGAGCAAGCCAGCTTAGGAATCTTCTTTATGCATACAAAGAACGGATGGATAAGAACCGGTTCATTCAGAATCTGCTTCTGGATAACCTGCTTCTGGTCGATATCTATAATCAGGCAAAGAAGATGAAGATTCCGGCAGAAATTAAGAGGGTTGTATTTGTAATCGAACCGAAGAATGAAGGAGACATTCTGGTACAGGAAACACTGAAAGGTCTGTATGCGACGGGAACAAAGGATTTCGTAACCGCAATTGATGAAAAACATATCATTCTGGTAAAATCACTGCAGTCGACCGATGACTATCCGCAGGTAGAACAGATCGCCAAAGAGCTGGTCACAACACTGAACATGGAAGCTATGGTAAGTGTAAGAGCAGCATATGGAACAATTGTAGAGGAGTTAAAGGATGTATCCAGATCATATAAGGAAGCAGATATGGCACTGGAGGTTGGAAGAGTATTCTATGTAGAGAAGAAAATTCTTGCATACAATGAACTTGGGATCGGGCGTCTGATCCATCAGCTTCCGGCATCACTCTGTGAGATGTTCCTGAATGAAGTATTCGAAGATGGCAAAGCAGACATTTTCGAAGAAGAAGAACTGACGACTGTTTATACATTTTTTGATAATAATCTGAATATATCAGAGACGGCAAGGCGCCTGTATGTGCATAGAAATACACTGGTGTACCGTCTGGAGAAGATTCAGAAGAAGACTGGACTGGATGTTCGTGTATTTGATGATGCACTGACATTCAAGATTGCTATGATGGTAGCGGATCATATGAAATATATGAAACAGTAATTTTGTTAGAAAGTGTCTGAATTCAGACATTTCAATATATTTATAACACGATAGTAGGAGGACAAAACATGCTGAAATTATATGACAAGGGAGTCTATTTACTGAATGGAACAGAGATTGTGGAAGAAAAAGAAGCAGTTGCTGCAAAGACAGGTAAAGATGTGACTCCACAGGAAGCTGCAAAGAATACGATGGCATATAACATTCTGGCAGCGCATAATACCTCAGGAAATATGGATCGTCTGCAGATTAAGTTCGATAAGCTGACGTCCCATGACATTACATTTGTCGGAATTATTCAGACGGCCAGAGCATCCGGACTTGAAAAATTCCCGATTCCTTATGTACTTACGAACTGTCATAACTCACTTTGTGCGGTTGGAGGAACCATCAACGAAGATGACCACATGTTTGGTCTTAGCTGCGCGAAGAAATACGGTGGAGTCTATGTACCGCCTCATCAGGCAGTCATCCATCAATTTGCTCGTGAGATGTTAGCCGGCGGCGGCAAGATGATCTTAGGATCAGACAGCCACACCCGTTACGGAGCACTCGGAACCATGGCTATGGGAGAAGGAGGACCGGAGCTTGTAAAACAGCTTCTGAATAAGACTTATGATATCAAGATGCCGGGCATAGTCGGAATCTACTTAGACGGCGAACCAATGAAAGGTGTCGGACCACAGGACGTAGCACTTGCGATCATCGGTGCAACATTTGGAAATGGCTATGTTAACAATAAAGTAATGGAATTCGTAGGACCTGGTGTAAGCAAATTAAGCGCTGACTTCCGTATCGGTATCGATGTTATGACAACCGAGACCACCTGTCTGTCATCTATCTGGAAGACCGACGACAAGATCAAAGAATTTTACGACATTCACGGAAGAAGCGAAGATTATAAAGAGCTGAATCCTGGAGCTGTTGCTTACTATGACGGTATGGTATATGTGAACTTAAGCGAGATCAAGCCAATGATCGCAATGCCGTTCCATCCGTCTAATGTGTACACGATTGACGAAGTAAGAACGAACTTAAAAGACATCCTTCACGATGTAGAGCAGAAAGCTCTCGTAAGCCTGGACGGAGCAGTTAATTATTCTCTGCAGGATAAGATTGTGAACGGACAGTTATATGTGGATCAGGGAATCATCGCAGGATGTGCCGGTGGTGGATTTGAAAATATCTGTGCTGCAGCAGACATTATCAAAGGACATTACATTGGTTCTGATGAATTTACATTCAGCGTATATCCGGCAAGTACACCGATTTACATGGAACTTGTAAAGAACGGTGCAGTTGCTGACCTTATGGAAGCAGGAACGATCGTGAAGACAGCATTCTGCGGACCGTGCTTCGGTGCCGGAGATACACCTGCAAACAATGCATTCAGTATCCGTCATACAACCAGAAACTTCCCGAACCGTGAAGGCTCCAAGATCCAGAACGGTCAAATCTCTTCGGTTGCACTTATGGATGCACGTTCCATTGCAGCTACAGCAGCAAACAAGGGATTCCTTACCTCAGCAGAGGAGTTCGACGGAAGCTATTCCGAGCATAAATACTACTTCGATAAGTCTATCTACGAGAACCGTGTATTTGACAGCAAGGGCGTGGCAGATCCAAGCGTAGAAATCCAGTTTGGACCGAATATCAAAGACTGGCCGGAGATGGCTGCACTTGCAGACAACCTGATCCTGAAGGTTGTTTCCGAGATCCACGATCCGGTTACTACCACTGACGAGCTGATCCCGTCCGGTGAGACATCCTCCTATCGTTCCAATCCGCTTGGACTTGCAGAGTTCACACTGTCCAGAAAGGATCCGGCTTATGTTGGCCGTGCAAAAGAGATCCAGGCAGCACAGAAGGCGATCCAGGCAGGTAACTGCCCGGCAGAGGCTGTTCCGGAACTGAAACCGGTTATTAAAACCATCAACAAGACTTATCCGGATGTAGATAAGACCAACCTTGGCGTAGGAAGCACCATCTTTGCAGTGAAACCGGGCGATGGCTCTGCCAGAGAGCAGGCAGCATCCTGCCAGAAGGTACTTGGCGGCTGGGCAAACATTGCCAATGAGTATGCAACCAAGAGATATCGTTCCAACCTGATCAACTGGGGTATGCTTCCATTTTTGATCCCTGCCGGAGACCTTCCGTTTAAGAACGGAGACTTCCTGTTCTTCCCGGGAATCCGTAAAGCAGTTGAGGAAAAAGCAGACGTGATCAAAGGCTACACCGTTGACGGAGGCACCCTGAAAGAGTTCGAGGTAACACTTGGCGAGCTTACGGACGATGAGAGAGAGATCATTCTCAAAGGCTGTCTGATCAATTACAACCGTAAATAAAATACAGAATATTTTTCGAAAGGCCGACGATGCGAAGATCGTCGGCCTTTTTCGACAAAATGTAATAAAAAATAAAAAAACTGTGTCATGGAAAAATTGCTGAAAATACGGGAATATGGTATGATAATATATAAAAGTGTAAAATTCTGTAAAATATACACAATTATCAGGTGAATGAAATGGAGGTGCCGATTATTATTTCTGATGAGAATAACAAGTCAGAGATTTCCAGCAGAAAAAAATTAAAAAACAGACTCACCACAGGTACGTTTGCCCTTCTGATCGCTCTTCTTGCGGTCGTTTCCGCAACGTATGCGTGGTATGTATATAACACAGACCGCCATACAACGAAAGTCCGTATGGCAGCAGGTGCCGTAGGAGAAGTAAGCGAGATCGCACCGGAAGACATAAGTGATGGAGAAGATGTGGGCAGTCAGGAAGCAGAGGAGATTCTGAATGATGGGGAGACCAGCGTGGAACAGCCGGACAGTGCAGATGCATCGGATACATCGAATCCTCAGGTAGAAATTGTTCTTCCGCAGAAAAACGTTTTTATACCGGTTTCAGAATTTCTTCCTGTTCAGGAGCGGGAAGAATTGCTTTCGCTCATTTCTCATGATGAGGTTTATCTTGTTCATATCAGGGACGATTCAGAAATGCAATATTCCATTTTTTTTAATCAGGCCCTGGAACAGAAGGATGTGTGCTTATATCGTTTTGATTCAGAAGAAAATAAAGTAGTGGATGCTGATTCGGTACAGGATGTAATGAGCTTTGATGAAAATAATAGGACTCTTGTACTGAATACAAAGGATTCCTCAGATTATGTTCTTGTGATTTCAAATGCGGAGAAATATAAGGAACTGGGGTATACTGCGTCGATTGCTGCTGCACAGCAGCAGACTGAACCATCTGAGACCGGGGAAGAAGAGACGGAAAACAAAGCAGCAACAGAAGTTGCTCTTACTTCTGTGATTTTGAAGCCAGATTCGGAGCTGGAGACTGTACCGGTCGCATTTTTGGAGTATTTAAGTGATCTGGATGTCTGCTCTGTGACGCTTGTCTATGCGGATGGTTCGGAAAAAATGCTGGATAAAGAGGATGGGCGCTATGAATGCTCTGCAGAGCATGCGGATGAAGAGGATGCAGAAGGGACCGTTCGAAGAACTTATCATGTTGTGGTAAAAGAACTGGCAACCGGAGCGGTGTTTGAAGATACGGAAAGTGTCGAAATCGGAAGAAAGGATCCGGTTGAGATAAAGACGGAGGATATGACTACCGTAATGCTGGAGGGCAGAAAAAAGTGGATGATGGTTCAGTCTGTTCCGGATGTTTCCGGTCGTTATGCTATGAACTGCGATAAAGGAATTGAGAAGATTTACTATGTTTCAGATGACGGTGATCTGACCTGCGCAGAAGATTCTTTCCAGCTCCAGGCAGGCGAGAAGTATACGTTTCTGATTAAACTTCAATAGGGACGGTGTTTTCCGGTACTTTTATTATCACCGGTGGCTGTTCTTGATGGAAGTAAGTTGCTTCAGGCAATTTGACTTAAAGTTAATGTAATAAATGTAGAAAATAAAAAACAAATCCCCAGTCAGGAGAAATGTCATTCAGACAATAACCTGCCTGGGGATTTTTATCGAAAAGATTAAGTTAAAGCCAGTTATCGGACATGTGCTATCCTATAAACAGACTACCGGTAAGCGCTCTGTTAAATCAAACCAGGAAATTTACGACAGGATCAGAGGGGAGGATAATGACAGATAACACAAAATGGCTACTGGGAAGTTACAGACCACAAAAAACCGTCTGTAGGCTGATAAAAAAAGAATTTACAGAAAATAATAAAAAATATAGATAAATAATAAAATATATACACATAAAACGAAGAATGACAAAAATATTAAAGAAAAAATTTAAAAATGTATTGACAAAGCGAACTAACGATGGTATTATAAGACCATCAAAAAGAACAAGAGAAAAAACAAAACAAAGAAATTAAAAAATCAGAAATTCATTCAATTCATAGCATAGATGCACATGAAAGGATGAAGAAAGGAAAAGGTGATTCCAGTGGGAACATAACAATCACATCCATCAATATGAGAGTGACAGGAACCGGATTTCCTGCAAGAAAGACCTGATACATATCACATAATGATAACCCTTAAGAACACAATCATTTCTCTCATAAGATATAAATAAGAACCTCTTAAATCTTACTTATATTTTAACTGAAGTTAAGATGAGAGAAATAAGAAAGTTAAGGAAATCAGTATTTCAGGTAATATAGAATCGGTAACTCATATTGAACAACTGTCACACACCTGATACAAAGATTTCAGGAAATATGTAAAGAAATATTTCCCGAAAGAGTAAAACCCTCAGCTCACCGGTTCGTTGGAAAGAAGAGATTCCAGGAACAGAAGTGAAGATGAGAACGATACTTTGAAATGCATATCAGATTCATCAGGATATGGATTGAAGCTTTGCATCAGAAGAATATCTGATAGGATATTAAGATCGAAGAAACGGGCAGGAACTTTTTTCAGGATACTTTAAAGAACTGCAGAGGAGAAAATCCCAATAGGTCGATTTGAATCAGCAGATCACGAAGTACAGAGATGACAAACGGTTTTGAATTTAAGAAGTTAAGTCCAGAATTGTTGAGGAAACAGAAAGAAGTATAACCACCGAAATTCTTCAAAAAAGGAAATCGAACTTCGGAAAAAACGATTTCAATCCTATACAACTTTCTAAATAATCGAAAAGATATACTTACATATATCAGTCGTTTATGAGCAGGAAATAAAAAAGAAGAGAGAATCTGAAAAAGAAAAATTTCAAAATTGAATAAAGAGAATCGAAATTATTTTATAAAGTATATAAAATCAAAGATTTCGATTGATAAGTATAATAAGTATAACAAGAAAACTTTATTCGAAAGAACGAAGAGGAAGAAAAATTGAATAACGAAGAGTGTTGAGACGGTCATCATTTTTGGAAGCTGTTAAAGTAAAAAAAGTGATGACCGTCTCATTG
>ERZ827440.3708-NODE-3708-length-11257-cov-3.756740_pt1 | contig 11257 bp, 5 predicted proteins | sample MGYA00519774_ERZ827440 | MGnify/ENA primary metagenome ERZ827440 (study PRJEB31778, sample SAMEA3449302) | human gut metagenome | biome: human gut; feature: human-associated habitat; material: faeces | place: United Kingdom | collected 2010/2012 ... | reverse complement strand
GGCAGGAGGGGGTTACGGTAACTGCGACCGAGAAATCCTTGTCGTAGCCGGAGTCAGTCATCATCGGGATCAGGATGGAGCCGATGGACGAGGTATCCGCAACGGCGGAACCGGAAATGCCGCCGAAGAACATGGACGCGAGGATATTTACCTGTGCCAGACCGCCGCGCATCCAGCCGACGCAGGCATTTGCGAGGGCGATCAGGCGGCGCGAAATGCCGCCCTGTCCCATGATCTCACCGGCAAGGATGAAGAACGGGATGGCGAGCAGGGAAAACGACTGAACGCCGCTTACCATACGCTGAAAGACCGTTGCGAGCGGAATATTCAGATAAAGTGCGGTGAGTGCCGAGGAGATACCGAGCGTGAACGAGATCGGCATGCGCAGCATCAGCAGGATGATAAAGCTGCCAAGCATAATGGCAATCGCAATCGACATATCAGGCATTGTGGTTCTCCTTTCCGGACGTTTCGTCCTCGTTGAAAATCTTCTTTTCCTGCTTTGCCGCGACAAGAAGCGCGTTGAGCAGGATGAGCAGGCCGGAGATCGGCAGGATGACGTACAGAACGGCGCTCGGCATCTTGGTGGCCGGGAGCGTCGAGCTCTTGGTCATCTGCATGATAACGATGCCGTAGTACAGCATAACGCCGCCGAACACAGCGATCAGCACATGGTCGATGGACTCAATGATACTGATGACCTTTTCAGGCAGATGAGAGGTGAACATTTCAATGCTGATATGGATCTTCTCCAGAACGCCGATGGCCATGCCGATCAGGCTGAACCAGACGAGCATGAGCGTTGCGATCTCCTGCGTCCACGAGAAGCCCTGCTTGAAGATATAGCGCAGCACGACATCGCAGAATACGACGACCGTCAGTACAACCATACAGATCATGGCGAACCATTCCAGCGCCTTGAACAGACCGCGGAATGCCTTCCGTAAGAATGCCATAGGAACGACTCCTTTCCATTGGTGAATCGGTAAATGGGATAATGAAAGGGCAGCCTGACGGCTGCCCTTGTCCACAGGGAATCAGGCGAGAGCCTTGACGCGCTCTACGATTGCCTTCTGCTCGTCGTTCAGGAAGCTGTCGTACATCGGTGCAACGGCATCCTGGAACTGCTTCAGCTCATCATCGGTCAGGGTGGTCAGCGTGCAGCCCTTCTCCTCGGCGATCTTTGCATTCTTTGCCTCGGAGTCCTCCCATGCGGTGCGGTGCCACTCTTCTGCTTCCTTTGCGCAGTCGAAGATGATCTGCTGGTCGTCTTCAGAGAGCTTGTCCATGGTCTGCTTGGAGGCAAGGATCATATCCGGCATGTAGGAATGGCCGTCATAGGTCCAGTACGGAGCGACCTCATAGAAGGACATCTCGATGTAGGAGGTCATGTTGTTCTCAGCGCCGTCTACAACGCCGGTCTGAATGGAAGAATAGGTATCGTTGAACGGGAGGCCGACGCCGACGCCGCCCAGAGATTCCATCATCTTGAGCATCAGGTCGGACTCGGATACACGGATCTTCATGCCTGCGAGGTCTGCCGGGGTGTGGATCTCCTTCTTGGAGTTGAAGAAGTTGCGGGAACCCGGATGCAGGTAGGTGATGCCGACGAGGTTGTTGTCCTTAAAGGTATCGAATACCTCCTGGCCGATGTCGCCGTCCAGAACCTTGAACAGGTGGTCGACGTCTTTGTACTCATACGGCATCTGAAGTGCGTTCATGAGAGGTGCGAACTCAGCGGATGCACCGGAGGATACGCGGGTGAAATCCAGACCGCCGAACTGGCACTGCTCGATAGTGGAGCGCTCGTCGCCAAGCTCGCCGGCGAAGTGGCACTCGATGGTGATGCGGCCGTCGGTCTTTTCCTTTACCGAGTCAGCGAAACGCTGGCAGGCCTGCGAAGTGATGTGCTCTGCGTTATGGCTGTTTGCCAGGCGGAGCACCATGGTGTCGCCCGATGCCGCCGTGCTGTTGTCAGCCGCTGCATTGCTGTCCGTTGCTGCGCTGCCGCCGCCGCAGGCGCACAGACTGAGCGCAGTTGCAAAGCTCAAAATCGCTGCAATTGTTCTTTTCATACTCTTTTCCCTCCGAAATTCTCGTGTGCGAACGGATTTTGTTCTCCGTTCCTGTGATTTCATCTTACCGCAGTTTCAGTTGTTAAGAAAGTGTAAATTTCTGCGCAACCACTGCCAATTTTCCGCCAACATTAAAAATGCGCGTGCTAATTTTGTGCAAAAATAACAGCGACAGCCCGTAATTCCCGCTGTCGCCGCTGCAATATTCCTTATTTTCCCTCGTCTTTGACCTGATTTCGATAGGTGGAAGGCGTCATGCCTGTCACACGCTTGAACACTCTGAGAAAGTAGTTCGATTCACTGTAGCCGGCCGAGTGACCGATGTCGCTGACACTCATATCCGTCGACCGCAGCAGATCCTTCGCCTTGTCGATGCGGTAGGCCGTAAGGTATTCGAGAAAGGTATGCCCTGTAAGCACCTTCACCTGTCGTGAAAAGTAGAACGTGCTCATGCCCATGCTTTCCGCCGCATCATCGAGCGTAATATCCTCGGTGTAATGCTGCGCGATCCACACGCGCAGCGAGGTCTCGAACGGCGAGGCATCCTTTTCCGGTTCGTGCTCGACATGAAAAAACTTTCGAAGCGTCTCGCGCAGTGTGGTCTCGGATACCGGCTTGAGCAGATATTCCCTGCCGCCCGTGCGCAGCGCCCCAACCGCGTAGTCAAAGCGGTCATATGCCGTCAGAAACACGATATGCGTGTCCGGCAGCTGCTCATGAAGGATCGCCGCTACTTCCAGACCGGTCTTGCGCGGCATCTCAATGTCCATAAAGATCAGAGCCGGACGCATCTTGAGCGCCATCTGCACCGCATCGTTGCCGTCGGCCGCAGTCTCGATCAGTGCTTCATCCCCCATGATGCCGCGCAGACGTGAGACAGTGGCCGCGCGGCTCTTCTCCTCGTCCTCTGCTACCAGAATCTTTATCATGCCTTCATCTCTCCTTTTATGATGATTTTCGCGCAGGTTCCCCAGCCGATACGGCTGAAGATACGAAATTCACCGTCATTGAGCTCCATACGCTCTGCAATGTTCGCCATGCCGACCGAGCGGCGCTTCCCGTTTCCGGTGTGCGGATGGCGCGTGTCAAAGCCGCAGCCGTTATCCGTCACGGTAATGACGACATCCGCTCCCACTCGCCGCGCCCGGACGCGGATCTCGCCGTCCGAGATGCACTCTTTCAATCCGTGCAGCATGGAGTTCTCCACGAGCGGCTGGAGGATGAACTTCGGCACCGTGACGCGCTCCAGTCCCGGTTCGATGCGGATTTCTGTGTGGATACGGCCGCTGTACCGCGTTTCCTGCAATTCGATGTAGTCCTGCAAAAGCTCGACCTCACGCCCGAGCGAAACCATCTTTTCGTCGCTCTCGAGAGAGTAGCGGAAGAAGTTCGACAGGCGGATGATCAAGTCCTCGGACAGCGGTGCGCCCTCCTCTCGCGACAGCGCCGCGATGGTGCTGAGTGTGTTGAACAAAAAATGCGGGTTGATCTGGCTTTGCAGATGTGCGAAGCGCCCCTCCTGAAGCGCACGCTGCATCTGCGCTGCCTCCGCTTCCTTTTTTCGCAGATTTTTCTCCATTTCGGACTGTTTTTCGAGGGCGTGAATGGTGCTGCGTATCTCCTGCTGCATCAGATTGAACGATCTGGCGGTTCGTCCGAGCTCGTCCCGGCCTCGTATCTCGAGCGGCGGCGCATCATACTGACCGACACTGATGCGGTCGGCGGCGTGACCAAGCTCGGTGACCGGCCGCAGCACGCTTCGGACGAAGATCATCAGCACAACGCAGACCATCAGCGTAATGATGATGAGAAAGGTGAGCAGCTGACGGGTGCGGTGCCCGTTAGCTGTGGAAATTTGCTGCCACTGCCGTCCGCCCTGCTCCATTCGAGTATGCAGCAGATCGCGCGTATAGCCGTCGATATAGGCCGACTGCGTTTTCATAGAGAGATACTGCCGCATTTTCTCCTGATCGCTGTCCATCGCAAGCAGTTCATTTTGAGACTTTCGGTAATAGATCATTGCATTGCTGATTGCCTGCTTTAGAACGAACTGTGTCTGACCGTCTACACGAAGATTCGGTATCAGTTCACGCAGACATTGATCAGTTCGGGTGCGCGATTCGATATAGTCTTCGAGCGCGTTTACCGACAAACTCGGACGAATATAGGTTTCAAGCGCCACGTTTTCTGCCGAAAACGCATTCATGAATTCTGTAATATCCATATATTCGTTCATGATAACGTCGGACTCTGCGCTGAAACCGCGTAGCTGCTGTGTGGCGAGGATAACCAGCGTCCACAGTGACACCAGCATGATCCCCATCAGTAAAATGCTCTTGACCCAGATGGATACGTCTGTCCATCGGCCGAGCAGATGTCGAATGCGCTTCATTCTCCTTCTTCCCTTCCGCGCCGCGACTGCCGCGGCAATGCTTCTATAGTATAGCGCAAATGAATGGAATGCGCCACAGAAAAAGTCGAAAACGCACATTGTCAATTGGTGCAGCATATTGCCTTCCGGCAGTTGAGTCGAATTTGAACCCATCCACTGTCATTCCTGTCAGATCGACCAGAAAGAAAACAGACAATCCCACTTAATACCGTACCTGGCATCAAGTGGGATTTTATCTACGCAAATGTTTTTCTTATCCAAACACCGGCGGTGAGACCTGCCGGTTTCCGTGTTCCCTGCTTTTTAGACTGTCCTGCTGTTTAATCGGCCCAGACTTCTTCTGCAATCTCCTTGACGAGCGCCAGCTTGCTCCACTGGTCCTCATCGGTCACAAGATTGCCTTCCTCGGTGGAAGCAAAGCCGCACTGCGGGCTGAGCGCCAGCTGCTCGAGCGGCACATATTTGGAAGCCTCGCGGATACGCGCGATAACGTCTTCCTTGTTTTCCAACTTGGCATCCTTGGAGGTTACCAGACCCAGAACGACCTTCTGCTTGCCGATGTAGCGCAGCGGCTCGAAACCGCCGGCACGGTCGCTGTCGTACTCGAGGAAGAAGCCGTCCACGTTGCAGTGGCCGAACAGGATCTCTGCTACCGGCTCATAGCCGCCGGTGGACGACCAGGTCGAGCGGAAGTTGCCGCGGCAGATGTGCATGGTGATAACCATGTCCTCCGGCTTTGCTTCGAGGATCTTGTTGAGCACATAAACGTACTTGCGGCCGACCTCATCTACGTCGATGCCGCGCTCTGCGTATGCCTTGCGCTTCTCAGCCGAACAGAATTCGCCCCATGAGGTATCATCGAGCTGTAAATAACGGCAGCCGGCAGCGTAGAACGCCTTTACCGCCTTCTGGTAAGCAGCTGCCAGATCGTCCAGCAGGACCTGCTCGTCCTTGTAGCGCTCGATCGGCTGGTAGTCGGTCGAACGAACACAGCAGATCAGATGCAGCATGGACGGAGACGGAATGCACTGCTTGGGCTGTACGAGGTCGGAGGCCACGCTCTGCAGGAACGCAAAGTGCCTGAGGAACGGATGGTCATCCGGGAAGTCCAGCCTGTCAACGATCTTTACGGTCTCAGCCTTCGGCTGGAAGCCCTTGAATGCGACGGAGAAGTGCTCGGACTTGACCTTCTGCGTACCAGTCAGACCCCAGAGGAAGTCCATGTGCCAGAAGGAACGGCGATACTCGCCGTCGGTAACAGCGTGCAGACCGACATTCTCTTCCTTCTTTACCAGACCGGTGATCTCGGCATCTTCGACCCTGGCCAGTTCTTCAGCGGAAATTTCGCCGGCTTCAAACCTGCTGCGTGCTTCGTGGATGGCCTTTGTGCGCAGGAAGCTGCCGACAATATCGTAACGATAAGGAGCGGGATTTTTCATGGGGGGGTTGTCCTTTCTGATCTATGCAATGAGCAGTGACTCGTTTATTTTATGATATTAGTATAGAGGCTGATGGCCCATTTGTAAAATACGAGAAACCCATCATTGCGCATAGTTTGAAACTATAGACAATGGTTCAACGCAGGTATTTATTGGATGGCGTATAATCAAGTTTTCAAAAGTGAACAGGCAATAGACAAGCCCTCCGGACTCTGAACTGCACCCCATTTTAGCAGATGAGGACTTTCAGGATGCAATCGCGAATACCGTGGATGAATTTTTGGGCAACGCACCCGAAGCCGATATATTCTGATTTGTGCACCGTCGTACGAACAATGCGCAAAAGTAAAGGGCGCTCCTGCTGGAGCACCCTTGGACTTGTGAGAAATTATGCAGTTGGCTTAACCGTCTCAAAACCGGTGAATTTATCACGGTTTGCGGTGATGAAATCTGCGTCTGCGCCGGTCAGGTCGAGCGTGCCGAACGAACCCTTGTTGACGCTAGCCTTATATGTGCTGTAAGAGCCGGTGCTCATCGTCGGCGCGCCGCTGATGATAAGCGTCAAACCGTCGGTTACAGCGCCGCCGCTCTGTTCGCCGAGGAACTGATTCAGCTTGACGCCGTCTGCAACATGGAACGTTACATTGCCGTCCAGTGTCGCGCCCATGTACGCGCCCGCAAGCTCGACCTCCGCGCTGCCGCCGACGGCAACGTCCACGTTAGCCTTATGCGTCGTGCTGCCTCTGCCGCTGGCGATAACAGCAAAATTACCGGCCTGCACGCTGATGTGCTGCGTGTCCGCAGCGGTGCTGTCCACGGTACTGCCTGCATACAGGTTGTAACCTGTCCAGCTCCACGCAGTCTCGACATCGTTCGAGACCGTGAGATCATGCCCGTTCGCGTACAGATTTCCGAGCGCATAGGTGATGTTCGACAGAGTAAGATCGGCGTTCATCGTCATCGGAGAGCCGCTCAGCCTGTATTTGGTCTCGCCGTCTGCCGAACGGATGGTGCACGCGACATCCGGGAGCTTGTCCTCCTCGGTCAGCTGCACATCATCATTGAGCACGATCGTGCCGCCTTCCTTGACGGCGGCAGACGCCGCAGACCAGCTCTGATAATTCTTCCCGTCCACCACAAAGGCGTTTTCCTTGACGCCCTTGGCGAACGTCAGATCCTTGCGAACGATACCGGACCATTTGCCGTCCTTTTTCGCCGCCGCACGGATGTACAGCGTTCCGCCTGCAATGTCCCTGATGGACACCGAGAGCGGATTTTCGTACTTTATGCCGGTTCTGGTCGGGTCAGAGAGCGTGGAACCGGTCATGGTGGTGCTGTTGTCGACGGTATAGTAGATCTCCGCGCCGTTGGTCGGGCAATCAAGCGTTACCGTTACCTCATCCGCATTCGCATAGGTGGTTTTCTCCGGCGAGACGGTGAGCGTCGGCTTGGAAGCCGTCAGCGCCTGATTCAGTGCCGCCTGCACGGCTGAGAGGACAGCTTGGCTCTCTTGCTCGTGCCCCTCGATTGGCTTAACGCCTTCGGTGGTCTGCGCGAGATAAATGCGGCTGAACAGCTCGGGCAAGAAGTCCGCGTACTGTTCACTGTGTGCAGAATCCAGCTTCAGCGAAGTGATGTAGTTATAGTTGTCATAATTCGGGCTTTCGGTCACGATGGTAGCCGTAATGCCGTCTGCTTCGGCGGAAACGCCGCTGTATGTTGCGGTATATGCCGCGTTTTTCAGCGGATTGGCGAATACATAGAACTGCCGAACCACATCCGAGTGAGTGCCGTCCTTGGCAAAGGCGGCGGCGCGGACTTCGATGACCTGGCCGCTCGGATGGTTTGTTGGGTCGGCGGACAGGCGGACACCGATATCACCAGACCTGCCGATGGAAGCCGCTTTGGTGCTGTCGGCAGTCGGGTCAGTACCGTCGAGTGTGTAGCGGATGGTGGTATCATCGTCTGCGTTCATGGCAACGTCGATATACTTATAAGAAGCATTCGGTACGCAGGTCTGCTCTGTGAGGGTTGGTGCGAGCACGGTAGATTCGCTTTCGCTGACCGGTTTGGAGCGCAGTGCCGCGATGGTGGCATGGCGGATGGCATCCGACCAGACAGTAGCGCCGGAAACGGCGTCTACGTTGTGGGCATCGTCATCCGGTACGGTATTCATATTCAGCAGGTCGTAGAGCGTTTTGCCGTACAGCTTGGCAGGCATACCGTCGCTGTCCATTACGCCGCCCCAGAACGAATAGTCCATAAAAACGTTATCGTCCGACAAATCCAGACCGGCCTCCGTGCCGTTGTCCTGCACGCGGGTGATCGTGCCGTTGGTAGTTGTTACGCGCACACTGACCTGATACGGGCCGCCGGACACACCGCCGTCCGTCACTGTGCCGATGTAGGTGCGCGTGCCGGAGGTCAGACTGGGGATCGCGACAAACTGCACGGTCTTTTGGGTGACATCGGAAGCCTTGCCGTCCTTGACGGCGATGGCCTTGACGGTAACGGAGCTGTCTGCGCTGTTGTTCGGCCGGATGGTCAGCGTTGTGCCTTCAAGGGTTTTTGCAGTGTTCCCGTCTACACTCGGAGTTCTGCCGTCGGTGGTATACCGGACGATACAGCCATCCCCGGCCGAAACATGAAGTTCCGCCGGGGATGTTGCTGCATACAGCAGCTGCGTCCGAGCGTCTGCCGCTTTCAGGGCCGGCGCAGAGGGCGACTGCTCGCTTTCCTAGTTGTTGGAGAGGGCATCGACAACGGCACGACGAATCGCATCCGAAGAATAGGTTGCACCGGAAACGCCATCGAACTTTTCGCCGTTAGGATCGGTGGTATTCATAGCCGAAACCTCGTCCTTCGTCTTATTAAGGAATTTGGCGAACATAGCAGTTGCGCTGTTCCAGAACGAAGAGTTGGTGCCGGGATCAGTGCTATTGTCCTGCACATTGGTGATTTTACCGGTAGAAGGATCATAAGTAACAATGACCTGTGCGGTATAATTGAAATTGTTTACTAAAGCAGAACCGGTTTTAGTTGTCGCATTTCCCGCTTGTTCTTCCTGGACGGCCTGAATCAGACCCGGCAGCTCGCTAATCAGTTCGGTTGCATGATCCGAGGTTGCAGCTTCATTTTCCAGTAGTGCAACGGCTTCATCATAATGCGATTTCAAAAGTTTCAGAGCAGAGGAAGCGGTATCCTCGTTGTAATCGGTCAGCAATGCACCGGCTTGCTCTTTCAGTTCCGTCAGCTGCGTTCTCTGAGCGTCAGTCATGGGGAATGTTACTGTAATATCAGCATAATTGCTGCTGGAAATAGTCACGCTGTAAGTACCGTTGGAGGTATCCGCCGGCCAATTTTCTGGCTGGGTTAAAGTAACCGCAGTGCCTACTTCCGATACATTACCGCTATACAGCTGGTAAACATCCGAACCGTGACCATGCGATTTCGGAACCGAAAATGCAACCGTCATCTGCGCATTTTCCAGACCTTCCGGTGCCTTGTTCAAAGTAAAGGTAGTGTGGTCTGCGTCAAAAGAGCCGGTCACGGCATCTGTGTAGGCAGGCTTGATATAAATACCATCCGCAAAGGTGTATTCATATACATTTTCCGGAACGATATAAGAAATCTTATTGATGGTTGCACCAACCAGTTCAGGGATTTCATCTGCATCAAAGGCGAATTCGTAAACCTGAACCCAAATGTTCTTCATATGGCGCAGACCAACCCGAATGGTTTGACCATCCTTAGTTGCCTCTACTACGATGCCCTGAATGTTTGCACTAACCGGCCAAGTACCTTGTCTGCCGTTTCGGAGGTAACCATTAGGGTCAGTTACGAGCACCATATAATCACCCCAGTGTGCATTAGTCTGGAGTACTGCAGTAGCATTGGAAACCTGTACCGGGTTGGAAGCCGTGATAGTGCCATAAGTGCCGTCAGCATTCAGAGTTTTGTACCAGCCGGGAGCGGTAGTAGCGTTTTCGTTCAGCGTCAGATTAGCAGCGGTCGCATAAGCGCCGGAAACAGAAGCACCAGCCGTTTTCAGGATGAATGCCTTTACATACTGCTCGCCCACAACCTGAACGGACACATTCTTGACACCGTTAATCTTGTAACCCTGATTGTCGCCCTCGGAAACCAGCTTAGATTTGTCAGTGTTCTCAAACATACTGTATTTGCCGGTAGTAGCAGAGGAAACGGCATCTACCCTAGCAGCACCGGTATCAGCCTTGTAGAAATCAGTGTAAGACAGAGCCGTAGTACCATACAGACTTTCTGGCAGATTAGATGCTGTATAGTAATATACGTTGGTATCATCAATCTGAGTAGCTTCTACCGCAGTGCCATTTGCAGTAAAGTCTGCAACAAACTTCTTGGTAGTCGGATCGTAAACAGCAGTACCGTACCAGTAAGTGTTACCAGCAATTTCGATGGAAGTCATAGCGATGCTTTCAGGTACATCCTGCACCGGTGTAGTACGCGCAATGTCACTGAAAGTCAAGTCGATAGCACCATCAACCGATGCAATCGGAGTACCAACATAGCCTGCCGGATAGTAACGGCCCAGGATGACATTCATAGCAGTCATATCATTCTCGCTGTCGGTTTTGTTGGAGTAGGTATTGTCGGCAAGAACAGCGTCTACATTGGAGTAAATCTGCTTGTCTTTCTTACCGGCAGAAACGCCATCGAAAATGTAAATATCATCAGCACCGGTAGCCGCTTCATTGCCTTCAAAAGTACAACCGGTTACAGAAAGGTCAACGTTGCCGTCTGCGGCAATCGCACCGCCGTAAGCGGCCTTGTTATTCTTGAAGGTAGAGTTCTTCACGGTCAACTTCATAACAGCGGTATCTTCGGTAACAGGATTGCGATTGCCGTGGTTTGCATAGATTGCACCGCCGCGACCGGTTGCGCCTGCTGCACCGACGTAGTTGTCCTCAAAGGTACAACCGGTTACGGTAACATTAGGCATACCGCCGCCGTGCTTGTTCAGGCAGATTGCACCACCGCCATTGAAAGCACCGGTGTTGCCAGCGTTGCAGTTTTTGAAAGTCACACCGTCAAATACCACATTGCCGGATTCTACAAAGAATGCACCGCCAACCTTTTTGCTGAACTTGCCGCCGTCTACCGTCAGATTCTTAACTGTGGTAGTACCGGTGCTGTCGCCGGAATTGATCAGGAAGCAATAAGTGCTGTTCGATGCAGCAGTAATGATATGACCGTTGCCGTCCAAAGTAAATGCCTTACCTGCGGTAGCGCTTTCCATCGGCAGAGTTGCCGAAGAAACGCCATCGATAGCAGCTGTATTGGTATTACCTGCGTCGGAAATATCCGTTGCC
>ERZ827440.3700-NODE-3700-length-11285-cov-3.830988_pt1 | contig 11285 bp, 11 predicted proteins | sample MGYA00519774_ERZ827440 | MGnify/ENA primary metagenome ERZ827440 (study PRJEB31778, sample SAMEA3449302) | human gut metagenome | biome: human gut; feature: human-associated habitat; material: faeces | place: United Kingdom | collected 2010/2012 ... | reverse complement strand
TTTATTTATCCAATAATTCCAATATTCTTTCCAAATCTTCATTTGAAACATATTCAATTATTATTTTTCCCTTTTTCTTTCCTGCATCTAATTTTACTTTCGTACCAAAGAAACCTTGAAATCTATCTTCTATATCCTTATATATTGCTTCATATTTCTCACTTTTTTCTTTTCCTTGTTTCTTATTTTTCACTTTTCTCTCAATTTCTCTAACTGAATCACCATTTTCAATTATCTGCTTTGCCATTTCATATTGTTTATTTGGATCATCTATAGATACCAATGATCTACAATGACCTTCTGTTAATTTTCCTTCTAAAGCCATATCAATGACTCTAGGATCCAAATTTAACAACCTTACGGTATTAGCCAATGCACTTCTACTTATACCTAATGTTTGTGCTAATTCAAGCTGTGTTAAACCATATTCGTCTAATAATGTTCTAAAACTACGTGCCTTTTCAATTGGATTTAAGTCTTCCCTTTGTATATTTTCTATTAAAGCAATTTCTTTATTTTCCTTTTCTTCGCTTTCCCTTATTATACAAGGCATCTCTGTCAATCCAGCCTTTTTTGATGCTCTCCATCTTCTCTCACCAGCAATAATTTCATAATAATTATCTTTTTTCGCAACAATTATAGGCTGTATTACTCCATATCTTTTAATTGATTCTGATAATTCCTCAATACTTTCATTATTAAAAGTCCTTCTAGGTTGATTTTTGTTTGGTTCAATTTCATTTATTTTTATTTTATGTATTTTTTCAGATTCATCAACTTTTTCAACAACCTTTTCTTCTTCCTTTTCCTCTTCTAATGGACCTGTACTAAATAAAGCATCTAACCCTTTACCTAAGCCTGTCTTTTTCATTGCCATAGCATTTCCTCCTCATTTCTTTTGCCTATTATTTTAAGTTTTCATTCTTTTTTATAAATTCTTTTGCAAATTTATCATAACATCTAGATCCTTTTGATCTAGCATCATACATACAAATTGGCATACCATAACTTGGAGCTTCACTTAATTTTACATTTCTTGGTATTACTGTTTTATACACCTTATCGTCAAAATAATTTTTTACTTCTTTTACAACTTGATTAGAAAGATTCGTTCTTGCATCATACATTGTCAATAAAGCACCTTCAATAACCAATTCTTTATTTAGTCTTTTTTTAACTAAATTTATAGTATTAATCAATTGTCCTAATCCCTCTAATGCGTAGTATTCACATTGAATTGGTATTAATACACTATCAGATGCAGTAAATGCATTTAATGTTACTAATCCTAAGGATGGCGGACAATCTATAATTACATAATCATAATCATTTTTTATTTTTTCTATTTTTTTCTTTAATTTATATTCTCTATTTTCCTTAGAAACTAACTGTACCTCCGCACCTGCTACATTTATATTTGATGGACACACTTCTAAATTTTTCATCTCTGTTAATTGAAGTGTATTTTCTATTTCAACATCATCTACTAATACATCATAAACAGAAAAACTAACTGTTTTATCAACACCGACACCACTTGTTGCATTTCCTTGTGGATCTGTGTCTATTAATAGAACTTTTTTTCCTTTTTTGGCTAGTAATGCACTTAAATTTACTGCTGTTGTAGTTTTGCCTACTCCCCCTTTTTGATTTGCTACTGATATTACTTTTCCCAAAGTTCTACCCCCATTCTTTTGTTAAAAATTTCTTATTTTTACTATAGTATATGATATAAAAATATTGTCAATATGTCAATAAATTTTCAACATTTTGTATCACTATTTTATAAATTCATACTACAAAATACGATTAAATTTTTATAATATAAATTGCATAAACTTCACTTTATTTTTATAACACTTTATATAAATAAAAACAAAAATTAATGTTTCACAATAGACAAAAAAATAGAAATTTATTACAAAATAAATTTCTATTTTTTTTACATTAAAGTGGTTTTTTCTTAGGGGTACCTGCATTTCGAGGATACATCTTAGGTGTTTTTTCTTTCTTTTCTATCAATATTATATATCGTTCTCCAGTGTCTTCTGGCAAATTTATTTTACTGTTTTCTATTATTTGACACCTTAATATTTTTAATGCATTACTAGAGTTTTTTATTTCCTCTTCAGCATTACTACCTTTCATCGCAATGACATTTCCACCAATTTTTACATAAGGTGACAAATACTCTAACAAAATATTTAAAGGTGCAACTGCTCTTGAAATAGCATAATCATAATTTTCCCTATACTTATCAATTTTAGCATAATCCTCAGCTCTACCATGAATAACCTCAATATCTTTTAAATTTAATCTTTCAATTACTTCTTTTAAAAATAATGTTCTTTTATTTAACGAATCTAATAATGTTACATTTAATGTATCATTATATATCTTAAGTGGTATTCCAGGAAATCCTGCTCCTGTCCCTACATCTATAATTTTACTATTATCTTTTATTTTATTTGAAACTGATAATGAATCAATAAAATGTTTTATTATAACTTCCTTAGGCTCTGTAATAGCTGTTAAATTTATTTTTTCGTTCCACTCTATTAATATTTGCATATATAAATAGAATTTCTTTACCTTGTCTTCATTGATTATTATCTCCATTGATTTTGAATATTCATCAAATAATTTAAAAAATTCATCAAAATTCATATTTCAATCATATAAAATAATAATTTTATTTAATTAATATTTTATATTCTCCTTTCTGTTTATTTTCTTTTTTGTTGCTCCAAGTATATCAACAATACAGATACATCAGCTGGTGAAACGCCTGAAATTCTATAGGCTTGACCAATTGATAATGGTTTTACTTTATTCAATTTTTGTCTTGCTTCAATTCTTAACCCTTTAATTTCATCATAATTAATATTTTCTGACAATTTTTTATCCTCTAACTTTTTGAATTTCTTAACTTGTTCTTCTTGCATTTTTATATATCCTTCATATTTTACTTGTATTTCAACTTCTTGTGTTACGGCTTTAAATAATTCAGGTCTTTGCGGATCAATTACAGACAATTTGTCATAATTCAATTCTGTTCTTTTTAATAAATCGGCTAATTTTACTCCAGCTTTTATCGTTGACGAATTATTTTCCTCCAAAAACCTATTTACTTGTTCTGTCGGTTTTATTGTTAATTTTTTTATTCTTTCAATTTCATTTTCAATATCTCTCTTTTTATTTAAAAATCTCTCATATCTTTCATCTGATATTAAACCAATTTCATGACCAAGCTCAGTTAATCTTAAATCAGCATTATCCTGCCTTAATAATAATCTATATTCAGCCCTTGATGTCATCATTCTATATGGTTCATTCGTGCCTTTAGTAACTATATCATCTATTAAAACGCCTATATATGCTTGTGATCTATCTAATATTACAGGATTCTTGCCTTTTAATTTAAGTGCAGCATTAATTCCTGCAATTAATCCTTGTGATGCTGCTTCTTCATATCCAGATGTTCCATTTGCTTGACCAGCGAAAAATAAATTTTCAATTTTCTTATATTCCAATGATAATTTTAAATCTGCTGGATCTATACAATCATATTCTATTGCATATGCAGGTCTTGTAAATTCAGCGTTTTCAAGTCCTGGTAATGTTCTATACATAGCAATTTGTACATCTTCTGGTAATGAAGAACTCATTCCCTGCACATACATTTCATCAGTATTTTCTCCCATTGGTTCAATAAATACTTGATGTCTTTCTTTATCGCTAAATCTAACAACCTTATCTTCTATAGATGGGCAATATCTTGGTCCTGTTCCTTCAATCTTTCCTGCATATAATGGTGATCTATGTAAGTTTGCTCTTATAATATCATGTGTTTTCTGATTTGTATATGTAAGATAACATGGCAATTGCTCTTTATTTTCATCAATTTCATCTTCTAAAGAAAATGCTTCTATATCTTTTTGACCTTCTTGTATTTCCATTTTAGAAAAATCAATGCTTTTTCTGTTAATTCTAGCTGGGGTTCCAGTTTTAAATCTAACCAAATTGACACCTAAACTTTTTAAACATTCTGATAACTTATTTGCTGGAAAAACTCCATCTGGACCACTTTCAAACGATGTTTCACCAATAAATATTTTTCCTTTTAAATATGTACCTGTAGCCACAATAATTGCATCAACATCATAAATAGCACCTATATTTGTCTCTATCGATTTAACCTTTCCGTTTTCTAATGTTATATTTACAATTTCAGCTTGTTTTAAGTATAAATTTTCTTGTCTTTCCAATGTATGTTTCATTTCTGCTTGATATTTTTTTCTATCAGCTTGTGCTCTCAATGAATAAACAGCTGGACCCTTTGATGTATTTAACATTTTTAACTGAATATAACTTTTATCTATGTTTTTTCCCATTTCTCCGCCAAGACAATCAATTTCCCTTACTAAATGTCCTTTGGAGCTTCCCCCTATATGTGGATTACACGGCATATTTGCAACAGCCTCCAAACTAATTGAAAACATCAATGTTTTCATTCCCATTCTTGCAGCAGCTAATGCTGCTTCACATCCTGCATGACCTGCTCCAATTACTGCAATATCATATTTTCCCGCATTATATTTCATTTTTTCCTCCTCAAGTTTTATGTGAAACTTTTTATTTTATTTTCCTAAACAGAATTTTGAAAAAATCTCATTGATTATATCTTCTGATATATCATCACCTGTTATTTTTCCCAAATCTGCTAATACCTGTTTTAAATATATTTCTGTTATATCAACTGGCATATGGTTGTTTATTGTATTTTTAACCTCATTTAAGCTTTTAAGTGCTTCATCTATTTGTCCTTTATGTCTAATATTAGTAACAATTTCACCATCGTCTAATTGTATATCATTTATTTTATACATTTCAGAAATTTTGTTATACAATTCATCTATACCTGTTCCTGTTTTAGCTGATATTCTAATTATATTGTTATTATGTTTTTTTAATTCATCTGCAATTGCATTACCATCAACAATATCTATTTTATTAATTAGTAGTATTGCATTCTTTTCTTTTATAAGATCTAAAATCTCATAATCTTCATTTTCTAACGCATGAGAACCGTCAAAAATAGCTATTATTAATTCAGCATCATCTACTATCTTCTTTGACTTTTCAACGCCTATTTTTTCAATTTCATCGGTTGTGTTTCTTATGCCAGCTGTATCTATTAGCTTAAGTGTTATTCCATTTATCGTTACGAATTCTTCTATCGTATCTCTCGTTGTACCTTTTTTATCACTTACAATAGCCCTTTCCTCATTTAAAATATTATTTAATAGTGATGATTTACCTGCATTTGGTTTTCCTACTATTGCAGTCTTTATTCCCTCTCTTAAAACTTTTCCATTTTTAAAAGATTTACTTAGTTTTGTTAAATTCATTTCAATCTCATTAATAACAGTTAAAATTTTCTTGTTAGTAACTTCCTCAATATCATATTCCGGATAATCAATTGATGCTTCAACATCAGCCATTAAATCTAGTAGCTTTCCTTTTACTTCATTTATATTTTTTGATAAGTTTCCTTCTAATTGACTAATTGACGCTTTAGCCTCTTTTTCGCTTTTAGAATTAATCAAATCTATTACAGATTCTGCCTGTACCAAATCAATTCTTCCATTTAAAAATGCTCTTTTAGTAAATTCGCCTGGTTCAGCTAAAATCGCTCCATTTTTTAAACATTCCTCTAAAATTCTTCTTTCGATAACAAATCCTCCATGAGAATTTATTTCACACATGTTTTCGGTTGTATAACTTTTTGGCTCTTTAAAATAAGAAACAAGTACTTCATCAATTACATTATCATCTTTATCAACAATATGTCCATATTTCATTGTATATCCGTTTATTTCATTGTTTCTATTTATTGGTTTAAATACCTTTTCTAATACTTTAAAACAATCTTTCCCACTCATTCTTATAATTCCAATGCCCCCATTTCCGGTTGCAGTAGATATTGCAGCTATAGTTTCCATATTTCCTCCTACAAAAAAAGTCAAAGTTAGATATAGCTAATACTAAAATCGAACTTTGACTTCTGATTTTTATTTATTTTTTTCTATTACAATTCTTCTATGTGGCTCTTCACCAATACTATGAGTCTTAATATCCTTCATATCTTGAAGTTTTGAATGTATAATTTTTCTTTCATATGCATTCATTGGCTCTAAAGTAATACTTTTATTTGTTCTTATAACTGTTTTTGAAACTTTCAATGCAAGTTCTTCTAATGTTTTTTCTCTTTTTTCTTTATATCCATCAATATTTAAAAATACTCTAACATTGCTAGGTGTATTTTTATTAGCTATTAATGATAATATGTGTTGCAATGCATTTAAGGTTTCACCTCTATGTCCTATTAAAGCTCCAGAATCCTCTCCATCAATTTTAATATAAATTTCATTATTTACAATATTTATATTATATATATAATTTTTATCAAGTTTTGATAAGAAATTCTTTAAAAATTCCTCAATTTTATTTTTAATCTCTTCAAGCTCTTGATTTGTTATATTTTCTTCTGTGTGAGAGCTTTCTTTTACTTTTAGTTCTACCTTTACAATTCTTGGAGCTAATATATCAAAAAAACTACGTTTCTCTTGCTCTAAAACTTTTATTTCTACTTGATTTCTATTCATGTTTAGCTCTTTTAAGCCCTTTTCTATTGCTTCGCTAGTTGTTTTACCTTCAGATACAATTATTTTAGACATAATGTTTTTTCCTCCTTAGAATCAACATATTTATTAATTACTATTCTTTCTAAAATCATTAGTATATTGCTTATTAGCCAATATAAAGCTAATCCCAATGGTGCTACAAAAGCGATAGATACTGCCATTATTGGCATCATGTATGACATAGATTTATTCATTTGTTGAGTCATATCTGGCTCAGATGAATTATTTTCTTCTTTTTTCTTTGTTTTTCCAGTTGTCATTCTTATTGAGAATATTGATGAAACTACATATAGTAATGGAATTATGTATACTGTTGCATCTGACATGTTTTGACTCGGAACCTTACTTAAATCTAATCCCAAGAAATCCATATTAACTTTTATGTTTTCATCTTGTGCAGCTTTCTTTTGGATTATTTCTATTTCGTAATAATTAGAAATTTTTCCATCTTTTTTTTCTGCGCTTATCTCGTTTTTGTAATTTTCAATAATACCCGGATCAATTTTTTTCATATATGTTAATGGTCTACTTACTAAATTGAATACAGACACAATTATTACTATTTGCACTATAGAACTTATACATCCAGAAAACGGACTTAATTTTTCCCTTTTATACAACTCCATAATTTCTTTATTCATTAATTCTGGATTATTTTTGTATTTAAATTGTATCTCTTGCATTTTTCCTTGCAATTCAGTTGTTTTTTTCATAGACCTCTGTTGTTTTATAGTTAATGGTAATAATACAATTCTTAATACAATAGTAAACAAAATTAAAGCAATTCCGTAATTTTGCCCAATTCCATTATATAACCACTCAAGTAAATATCCAAAAATATTTGCTATGAATTGAAACATATTTTATTTTCCTCCTTACTTTAAAGGGTCATATCCACCTTTACTGAATGGATTGCATTTTAAAATTCTTTTTAATCCTAAAAAACATCCCTTTAAACATCCATATTTTTCTATTGCTTGCTTTGTATATTCAGAACACGTTGGATAAAACTTACAGTTACATCCCATGTTTGAAAACACTGGAGAAATAAATTTTTTATATTTTTTAATAATAAATATTAATATTTTTTTCATTTTACACCATTTTTGCCTTATTCAATAGACTTATTATTTCCGTATTAATTATATTAAAATTTATTTTATGAAAATCAGCATTTTTGTTCCATAAAAAAACAATATCATTACCTTTTTTTAAATTATTTTTATTTAAACGGTAACTTTCTCTTATTAATCTTTTTATTCTGTTTCTTTTTACTGCTTTTGCAACTTTTGTTCCAACTGCAATACCTACATAATTTTCACTTTTTTTATTATTTTTTATATAAATAATAACATATTTTCCTACGAAAAATTTACCTTTTGATAAAACATTTTTAAATTCATAATTTTTTTTTAGTGTTTTTATTTTTTTCATAAAAAATTTGCTCTTTCTTTTATATTTTAAAAAAGAACCATTTTTTCACTTGGTCCTTTTTTTAATTAAGCACTTAATTTTGCTCTTCCTTTAGCACGTCTTGCTTTTAATACATTTCTACCTGATCTTGTTTTCATTCTTTTCATAAATCCATGTTCTTTTTTCATTTGTCTTGTTTTTGGTTGGAATGTTCTTTTCATTTATTTTAGCACCTCCTATATTGTTTTTTATATTTTATTAGATAATTTTTCCAAATTATTCACTAGTGTTTCAATTATACAACCTCTTTTATATTTATGTCAATAGAAAATTTTAAAAATCAAAATATTTTATATTTTTATTGACTATACATATCTGGTTTGATATTATATAGAAAATAATAGGGAATAAAGGTTTTGAAGGTTATAATTTGGTGTTTTTTCACCAAGTTATCCACAAGATGTGGACATTTATCAACATATGTGGATAACTATGTGGATAACTTTCAAACCTTTAATTTTGGAAGGATTGAACGATAATGCAAAACGAATTAAATGAACTTTTAACAAAAGCAAAAGAACTTTTAAAAGACGAAATGACAAAAATATCTTATGAAACTTGGATAAAAAATCTTGAAATTCAAAGTTTTGACAGTGACATCGTTGTGTTAGTAGCTTCTTCGAGTTTTCAAAAAGAATCTATTCAATCAAGATATTATGATTTATTAACAAACACTTTTAATTTTATAACAAATAAAGAGTGTAAAATCAACCTCATTTCAAAAGACGAATTGCAAGAAGAAGAAGCAATAAATCTACCAAATGATGTTGGTTATGGTTATTCTAATTCAACATTAAATCCTAAATATACATTTGATACTTTTGTTGTTGGTAATAATAATAGATTTGCACATGCAGCTGCTTTAGCCGTAGCCGAAGCACCAGCTACCTCTTATAATCCATTATTTATTTACGGAGGAGTTGGTTTAGGTAAAACTCACTTAATGCACGCCATTGGTAATGCAATATTAAGAAAGAATAAAAAAGCAAATATTTTATATGTCACTTCTGAAAAATTTACTAACCAACTTATTAACTCAATAAAAGATAATACTAGTGCGCAATTTAGAGATAAATATAGAAATATTGATGTTTTGTTAATTGATGATATTCAATTTATTGCTGGAAAAGAACGTTGCCAAGAAGAATTTTTCCATACTTTCAATACATTACATGAAAGTGGAAAACAAATAATTCTTTCAAGTGATCGACCACCAAAAGATATCCAATTACTAGAAGATAGATTAAAATCACGTTTCGAATGGGGTCTTATTGCAGATATATCTAATCCAGACTATGAAACTCGTTTAGCTATACTTAGAAAAAAAGCGCAATTAGATAATATCATTATTGATGATGAAATTTTATCAAATATTGCAAATAGGATAGACTCAAATATTAGAGAGCTTGAAGGAACTTTAAATAAATTAATAGCCAAATCTTCATTAACTAATAGCCCTATAACAATGGAAATGGCAGAAAGAGCTATTAATGATATAGTAGCTCAACAAGAAAAAGTTATTTCTGCTGAGTTTATACAAGAAACAGTTGCAAAATATTTTAATATTAATGCAAAAGATTTAAGAGGTTCAAAACGCTCTAATGATATTGCATTTCCAAGACAAATTGCAATGTATCTTTGTAGAAATGTAGCTCAAATGTCTCTACCCCAAATAGGAAAAGACTTTGGTAAAAGAGATCATACAACTGTAATGCATGCTTGTACAAAAATCGAAAATGAGATAAAAGAAAATCAAAATACTAAGCTAATTGTGGAAAGTGTGAAAAACATTTTATTAGCCGAGAAGTAGTATGATATCAACAAAAATTGGCAATTTTAGAATTTTGGGAAAATTTTAAAAACTGTACTCAAGCCCTCTCTACGGAAGTGATTGGTTAGATATCCACAGGGGGGTGTGGATATCGTGTGGATAAGCTGTGGATAACTCAGTTATCCACAATTAGATTTTTTTTCTGTGGATAACTTACTGAGTTTTCCACAAAATTATCAACATCTAAAACCATAGGGAAATCAGTTATGCACATAGTTATCCACATAATCCACAGGACCTACTACTACTACTACTAAATATATTTATTTATTATATAATAAAGGAGACGACAAAATGAAAATCATTTGTGAAAAAGAAAAAATAATAAAAGCACTTAATTCCGTAACTAAAGCGGTAGCTTCTAAACCAAATAATCCTATACTAGAAGGAATACTTATTCAAACAAATAATAATGAATTAAAATTAACAACATATGATTTAGAAATTGGTATAGAATATATTATTGATTGTGAAGTTGAAGAAGAAGGTGCTATAGTTGTTAATGCTACAATGTTTAGTGAAATAATAAGAAAATTACCTAATACAGATATTTCTATTTCTGTAAATGATAAAAATTTACTAGTTATTGAATGTGAAGGCTCTTTATATAAATTAGCAACAATGAATCCTAATGAATTTCCAGAGCTTCCACAAATAAGCATAGAAAATTCAATTCAAATAGAGCAAAATAATTTAAAAGACATGATAAGAAAAACAATTTTTGCTGTAAGTACTGAAGAAAATAGACCAATTTTTACTGGTTGTTTATTTGAAATAACAAATAATAAATTAAATTTAGTTGCTGTAGACGGTTTTAGATTAGCATGGAAAAGCAAATATTTACAAACAAAAGTAAATGATTTTAAAGCAGTTATACCAGGAAGAACTCTAAATGAAATAAATAAAATTTTAGTAGATTCATTTGAACCAATAAAAATTGGTGTAGCCAAAAATCAGGCTCTATTTGAATTAGAAAATTGTAAAATAGTAACAAGATTGCTTGATGGAGAATTTTTAAATTATTCAAGTGTTATTCCAGAAACATGGGAAACAAGAATAAGAGTTAATAAATCAAATTTACAAAATTGTTTTGAAAGAATTTCTTTAATATCTTCATCTAGTATGGAAAAAGAGAAAAAATATCCTGTAAAAATTTCTGTAGACATTGGAAAAGTAACAATATCATGTACTAACCAAACTGGGGATGCAAAAGAAGAAATGTTTGTTTCTACAGAAGGAAAAAATTTAGAGGCTGGATTTAATCCAAAATATTT
>ERZ827440.3694-NODE-3694-length-11291-cov-2.944286_pt1 | contig 11291 bp, 10 predicted proteins | sample MGYA00519774_ERZ827440 | MGnify/ENA primary metagenome ERZ827440 (study PRJEB31778, sample SAMEA3449302) | human gut metagenome | biome: human gut; feature: human-associated habitat; material: faeces | place: United Kingdom | collected 2010/2012 ... | reverse complement strand
AGCACCGTCATAGAAACGGACAAGGCGATTGGTATTCGTCAGGGTAAATGCGCCGTCGCGTATAGAATCCATCCATGTGGAGCTGAATTCGAGTATCTTGTCGTGCCGCATCAGCTGAGCAGACATTATCGCGATATCGCGTGCACTCGTAACGTGATTCACTGTTGTGTCGTCAAGTCCGGTAGCGTTTTCAAAATGCGTCGAATTCATTTCGAGCTCCGCCGCTCGCTCGTTCATCCTTGCAACAAAGGCCTCCTCGCTCCCGCATACATATTCGGCAAGCGCAACAGCGGCATCATTCGCCGAGGATATCACGGTGCATTTAATAAGTGTTTCAACGCTCATCTGCTCGCCCGAAGAGAGAAAGACCTGAGAACCGCCCATTCCGGCAGCTTTTTCGCTCACCGACACATTGTCCTCGAGTGATATGCTGCCGCCGTCGACCGCCTCCATTACAAGCAGCAGCGTCATTATCTTAGTGACCGACGCGGGCGGCAGACTTTCGTCCGCATTCATCTCGTACAGCACCTCGCCGGTCTCAGCCTCCATAAGCAGTGCGCTCTTTGCATCGAGCTCGCCGGGATCAAGCGCCGCAACCGGCAAAATCGTCGTAAGCATAAGCAGTGCCGCAAGCAGACACGCCCGTATTCGGTGCCGAGTAAATACAGCCTTCATTATATTCACCGTTTCCTCTCATATTTTTTGCCGTGAGTTACGGCAGCATAAATTACGCTGTAATATTTTATTCCGTACAGGTCGAAACTATTACACAGAGCAAAGATCATTTCCGAGAGATTAACAAGCGAGGTGTAAGGATGCGCCGCTGCGAGCGGCGAGCATCACAGCGGTGCATGCTTTTCAAATATCAGCATAAAAAACCGCCGCACGGCGGTCGTATCACCTTTCCATGCGACGATCGTTATTTTATTGTTTTCTTTTTCCAACGCATTTAATATATCCTCTAACCGGAAATTATCAGAAAAGATGTCAAAGACAAATTTTTCGTCATTGATTTTTTTAATTATAATATTTTGCTCAATCAACAAAGCTTGTAGCTCTTCGTTTTCAAAACTACCCGTGCAATGGTATTGTATTCTCAACCAATTCACCCCCAGATGGTTTTTCTTGCGGCTTCCAATAGTTCAGGAAAATCGCGATATATATCTTGTGCCGCACTCCATATATCATCAACTGTATGGCTTTTACCATATGGAAGTATTTCTCTCCATGCTTTGGTAAATCCCTTATGAGTATCATGATCAAGAGCTATGCTTAACATATCATCTGTGTTTAAATTCACATCAATATACTTTGCGAGTCTTTTTTCAACAATATGGTGAACTTCTTTTCCTGTTCCTTTATTGACTTTTCGCAAGTTTTTATATGTGTCAATCGCGCCATCAATGACATCTGTTGCATTATCAATAGCTTTACCGGCATCATGCAAATCATCGGCTGCCTTTAAGACTTTACGACCTGTACCGACCGCTCTTGTAACTTCACCAACGCCGGACACAAACGGGATAAGGTCAACTGCATCGCTTCAGGGTAATGGAGGAGCTAATAACCGCCGATTCCCTATCCCTCGAAGATATGACCCTCGAGAAAATGGACAGGTACTGGGATAAAGCCAAGAAAAAGTTAAAATAAATTAGAAATTCAGGCGGTTTTTTGATTTTTCATCTTGCGTTTGCGGGACATGCTTAGTATAATTGTAAAAGTCCGCGTTATGCGGCATACTAAAGCCCAACAATAATTAGGAGGATATAATTAAATGAATAAGACTGAACTCATCGCTGCAGTAGCCAGCAAGTGCTCCATCTCCAAGAAGGAGGCCGAGGCTGTAGTCCTCGCTACCTTCGACAGCATCACCAACGCCCTCGTAAGCGGCGAAAAGGTACAGATCGTTGGTTTTGGCGGCTTTGAAGTACGCGAGCGTCCCGCTCACAAGGGCCACAACCCCATGACCGGCGAAGAAATTGAAATCGCTGCCAGCAAGTCCCCCGCTTTCAAGGCCGGCAAGGCTCTCAAGGAAGCTCTCAACTAAACCTTACTTATCCTTATTAACATAAAAAAGCAGGCCGTAAAAAGCCTGTTTTTTATTATTTCGATTTGCGTTAACCCCTTATCATACATACGCTTCTCGCAGTTATGCACTCCAGGTTTCCCTCCGGGCCGGTATGCTCCGGCGTGGTGGCCTTTGCGCTCACAATGCCCACATCGCACTCCATGGCATCGGCTATATTGCGGCGCATATTATCTATATACGGCGCAAGCTTTGGCTCCTGGGCTATCACCGTGGCGTCCACCGAGCATATCTCATAGCCGGCCCCGCGTACCATCTGCCATGTCCTTTTAAGCAGTATAAGCGAGTCCATATCCTTATATTCAGGGGAGGAGTCCGGGAACAGCCTTCCTATATCACCCATGGCAGCAGCGCCCAGCAGCGCATCTATTACGGCGTGTATCAGCACATCCGCATCGGAGTGGCCCATAAGGCCCTGCCTGTACGGTATCTCCACGCCGCCTATGACCAGCCTTCTGCCCTCTGTCAGCCTGTGGGTATCCTCGCCGTAGCCTATCCTCTCTCTTGCCGTAAGCCTTTGGAACAACTCAATATCCTCCTCAGTGGTAAGCTTCTGGTTTATCACACCACCCAGTGAGTAATGCACACCGCCATACAATCTTTTATACAGGGCGCAATCGTCCGTGGCCTGCACGCCATCGTCCTTTGCCTGCCGGTACGCCTTCATTATCCGATCATACTTAAAGGACTGGGGCGTCTGGGCCAGCATTACGCCGTTTCTGTCTACCAGCTCGCCCTCCCGCCACATGGTATCCCGGGCGGGTATGGCTGCAACGCCGCTGCCGAACTCGGCGGCGCACCTTATGCTGTCCCGTATTATTTCTTCCGATACGAGGCAGCGCGCCCCGTCATGTATAAGGGCTATGTCGCAGTCGGCAGCCCTAAGGGCGTTATATACGGAATCTCCCCGTGTCTCGCCGCCATTAACGGTCCTGAGACCATACTGTGCGCAAAGCGCCTCCGCCTCCTGCCGCGTGGCGTCCGACACGGCTATTATGATATCCGTAACACCCGCATTGAGCAGCGCCTCTGCGGAGCGGCGTAGCACAGTCCTGCCGCCCAGGCTTATGCTAAGCTTATCCCTGCCCATGCGCCGGGAAGCTCCCGCCGCCAGCAGTATTCCAGTTACCTTCATTCGAGATCTCCCCGGGTGATCATCTCATACATCTCGGCGGCAGCCGCCTTGGTTGTGAACTCCTGTACGCTGGTAACCTTCACCACGGTATGCTTGCCGCCCATGAGTATATCCAGCATATCGCCCTCCTTAACTTCGCTTGAGGGCTTCGCCACCTTGCCGTTTATCTGTATCCTGCCGAGGGAGGCGGCCTCGCTGGCCACCGTCCTGCGTTTGATTATCCTTGAGACTTTAAGGTATTTATCCAGACGCATATACGTCCTCCAAAATTCATTTTTCTAAAGCTTACCACATATGTGGCAAAAAAACAAACCGGGCGGTTCACGCCCGGTCTATGTTTTACCTATTAACCCACTGAAACGGGACTATAAGTGACGCTGCGCACCAGCTCCTCGTTGAGGTGTACGCTTTCGTCGTTCTTCCAGGTCTCTAACATCTGGTTCCATTCATCTTCCTGAACATCGATCATCAGTATTTCCTTTATCTTGTCCTTTACGCTGTCCAGTCCTACTTCGCCTGCGGGCTCATCGGAGAGGTAATAAAGTATATGTACGCCCTCGTCGTCCTTTACAGGCTCGGTATACTCGCCCTGCTTTATCTTTGCAAAGGCGTCCTTTACTTCCTTTGACCAGTCATAGCTGCCGGAATGCTTTACGCTTATGAGCAGGCCATTTTCGTTTCCCTCGGTATCGGGGGAATATTCCTTAGCAACCTTTGAGAATTCCTCGCCGGCCTGAAGCTTCGCATAGGCTTCCTTCGCCTTTTCTACAGAGGGAGCAAGGTATTCGTCTTTTATCTTATCGGCATCTGCCTTGAGCTTGTTGTACTCTGTCTTTATCTCGCTGAGCCTGTCTGCCCCCTCGCCGCCCTCTACGTTCACGGTAAAGGCCAGCTCGCCGTACTCGCTCTTGAGATCCTCCATCTCGGAGAACTTCTCGCTGTACTCGTCAGAGATAGCGTCCTCGGGGGTTATGAGTATATGCAGCACACGGCTGTAGCCCTCGGGTACATACAGAACGGGGTCGCCGCCGTAAAGCTCCTCGGCCTCCTTATCGGCCTTGTAATTCTCGGGATTATTGTCATAAGTCTCCTGCTGGGTCTTGAGGTTCTCGTCATACCAGGACTTTATTTCCTCGTCGCTCACGGTAACGTCCTTGAGCATAGCCTCCTTGAAGGACTCGCCTATGGCGCTCTCGGTGCTGTTTTCCAGTATCCACTTGCCGTACTCCTCCGCAGTCATGCGCTCGCCGGTATAGGCTTCCGCCTCGTCCGCTATGTACTCGGCAAGGCGTTCCTCAACGTCTATGCCGCTGTCCGCCTCAGCGTCGCTTTCCGCCTGCTTGCGGTATTCCTCCACTATACTGTTAAGGTCTGCCGCCGCCTGCTCCTCTATCTCGGCAAGCTTTTCATCGCTGAGCTTATCATAGCCGGACTGGGCCGCCTGATAAGCGATTATCTCGTTAACTACAAGCGCATCTATGATGCTGTCCTGAAGCTGCTTGGTACCTTCCTCGTCGGCGGATATATCGTAGCCCATCATGGCGTAGTACTGGGCATAGGCGTCAAAGAGCTGCTTGTACTCTCCGAAGGTGACCTTACGGTCGCCTATGGTGGCTACAGCCTCGTCGCTGTCGACAACTGCAGTATCGCCTTCACCTGCGGAAGGAGCAACGCTGCACCCTATTACGGAAAGTGCCAGCACCAGTGCCAATGCAGCTGCAAATATCTTCTTCATTATGTTTTTTTCTCCAATCTGTGGACGTTTTAGGCTCAAGGCCAGCCCGTATTCACAATGTTGATTATACCCGTATTCACTTCACGATGCAATCCGACATCATGTAAACAATCTGTGTCAGCTCACTGCACAGTTTTTTCACATCGGACTTGGGCCGGCGTATGACTATTGTGGGCACTTCCTCGGGCAGCATGGCCGCGCCTGCTATGTTGTTTGCAGCTGCAAACAGCCTGGCGCCGTCCATTGGCGCCTCCGGGTCAAACACTATACGCACCTCCCCGTCCCGCACCATAAGCCGCTGTATATAGGCCCGCTGCGCTTCCGCCTTGATAAGGGCGATGAATATGAGGTTCTGCACCTCCTCGGGTATGTCTCCGTAGCGGTCGATTAGTTCGTCCTGTACGTCGTACACGTCCGCCTGTGCCGCAATGAATGCGATGCGCTTGTACATGGAAAGCCGCTCCGCTTCCCTCGGAATATATCTCTTTGGAATATTGGCGGAAATGGGTATATCCACAACTGTATCTATGTCCTTTGGCAGCTCCTCTCCCTTTGCCTCCCGGACTGCGCTGTCAACTATCTTGCAGTACAGATCGTAGCCTATCGCCTCCATATGGCCGTGCTGCTCCGGTCCCAGAAGGTTTCCTGCTCCGCGTATCTCAAGATCCCTCAACGCTATCTTAAAGCCGGAGCCGAACTGGGTGAGCTCCCGTATGGCTATGAGGCGCTTTTCTGCCGTTTCGCTCATCGCCTTGTTTGGCCTGTATGTAAGGTAGGCATAACCAAGCCGCACTCCGCGGCCCACACGGCCCCTGAGCTGATAAAGCTGGGATAGGCCCATGGTGTCCGCGTCGTATATTATTATCGTGTTCACGTTCTGCATATCCAGTCCGCTCTCTATTATGGTGCTGCAAAGCAAAACGTCGTACTTGTGATCCATGAATTCCAGCATGGTCTTTTCAAGCACCCGCTCGTTCATCTGCCCATTAGCAAAGCACACTCTGGCCTCCGGCACCAGCTCCCTGAGTCTTCCCGCGAACTGCTCCATACTGCGGACGTTGTTATATACGAAGTATACCTGCCCGCCGCGTCCAATCTCCTTCAGTATGGCCTCACGTATTACAGAATCGCTGTATTCCATCACATACGTCTGCACGGGATAGCGCTGGGAGGGCGGTGTCTCTATCACGGACATATCGCGTATGCCAGTCATGGACATGTGCAGCGTCCGCGGGATAGGCGTGGCGGAAAGCGTCAGCACGTCCACGGACTGGCGTATGTTCTTTATCTGCTCCTTATGGCCTACGCCGAAGCGCTGCTCCTCGTCTATTATGAGAAGCCCCAGATCCTTGAACTTTACGCTCTTTGAAAGCAGCTTATGGGTCCCGACGACCATATCCACGCTGCCGTTTTGCAATCCCTCGATTATCTTTTCCTCCTCCTTGGGGGTCTTAAAGCGGGAGAGAAGCTCCACCTTCACGGGGAAACCGTCGAACCTGGCGGCTATGGTATTGTAATGCTGCTGGGCAAGTATAGTTGTAGGCACAAGCATTGCGCACTGCTTGCCGTCCATCACTGCCTTAAAGGCAGCCCTGAGCGCTACTTCGGTCTTACCATAGCCCACATCGCCGCAGAGCAGGCGGTCCATCACCTTGTCGCTCTCCATGTCCGCCTTTATCTCCTGAATGCTTGTGAGTTGATCCGGCGTAGGCTCATACGGAAAGCTATCCTCCAGCTTTCTCTGCCAAGGGGTATCCGGCGAAAACTTAAAGCCCTTGCGTTTCTGCCTCTCGCCGTAAAGGCGCACAAGGTCGAAGGCCAGCTTCTTTACGCTGTCGCGGGTCCTTGATACGGTTTTCTGCCATTCGCCGCTGCCCAGCTTTGAAAGGCGCTGCGCGCCGGCGTCCTCCCCGCCGCCTATGTACTTCTGCACCCGGTCCAGCTGGTCCGTAGGTATGTACAGCTTATCGCCGCCGGAATAGACAAGATGCAGATAATCCTTCTGTACGCCGCCTACCGTGAGCGTCTCAACGCCTACGAACCGACCTATACCATGAAGCTCATGGACCACAAGGTCGCCCACGTTCAGCTCGCTGAACACCAGCTGCGGCTTCCTGCGCTTTTTTTTACTGTCCGAAGGCCTTCGGTTTTCGGCTCCGTAAAGCTCGTTTTCCGTGACTACCGCAAGGGAAAGCTCCGGGTACTCGAAGCCGTGGTTTAGCTGCTGCTCTATTATCAGCACCTCGCCCGGCACAATGTCCCGGTCCAGCTTTTCCTTTATAGGTACTATGTGGTTTGAATCCAGCAGTCTGTCCTGAAGCCTTTTGGCGTGGGTACCGGCGTATATCAGAACGCTTGTATTACTCTTTTTCCACGCCTCTATATCCTCGGCCAGCAGCTCCTCCCGGCCTACGTATCTCGAAACAGGCCGGGTATCGAATCTGAATATGCACCTCTGCCCTATAAGGCCGTAGCTGCGGGTCAGGGCGAACATCATGGCGGTCCTTCTGGTATCCATGCGCTTGATGGTTTCAAGGGGGGATACCGTAAGGTTGGCCTGCTCCGGCTGTATCTCGCCCGCCTGCATAAGCGAGGATACGCCCTCGAGGAACTCCTGATAGGCTATCTTTCCGCTTTCCTCAAGGCGGGCCGGCTCGTCTATGAGTATTATCCAGTCCTTGTCTATGTAATCGAAAAGCGTGGTTTCCCCGGGGTAAAACAGGGGCAGCAGGGCAACTGAATTATCCGGCCTGCCCCCCTCCTCCAGCGCCGAGGCCAGTTCCTCCGCCTTGCGCTTTTTGAGAAGCTTCAGCGCCCGCGCTCTTGCCTCGTCTGTTATGGGCATCTCGGTAGCCGGAGGGACGTCTATGTGGTCCACATTATCCACAGAGCGCTGTGTAAGCGGATCGTATATCCTGAGCGTATCTATCTCATCGCCAAAAAACTCTATACGCACAGGATTTTCAGCGGCGACGGGATATACGTCAACATAGCCGCCGCGAAGGCATACCTGCCCCGGCGCCTCGCATACGTCAACCCTCTCATAGCCCGCCATAACAAGCTCCGATACCATATCCCGGTGTTCTATGGTCTGCCCCGCCTCATAGCTGTGCAGGCTGTTTTTGATTATCTCCGGGGCAACGGTGCGCTGCATCAGCGCCTGTATGCATGTCACCACCGTCATGGTCTTGCCGGCAGCAAGTGCAGACAGTACCGCTACCCTTCGTTCCTCTATGCTGTCACGGGCGGCAAAGCCCTTGCCGGACAGGGGTATCTCCCTGGTCGGGAAGTGGGCGCAGGGTATATCGTAGCAGGCGATGTCGTCATGCAGCTTTACCGCCGCCACCTCGTTTGGCGCAACCAACAATACCGCCCTGCCTGTTGACAGCGCGGCGGCTATATGCCCCTTGTGGCTTTCTCCAAGGCCGAATACTCCTGCAGGGCCTTCGCCATTTACCATAGCGTCCCGCAGCCTTGTGTATTCCGGATGCCTGTCAAGTATTTGTATAAGCGGGTTTGTCACTTACTTCTGCTCCTCTTTGTCCTGCTTCCCGGCCTCATCGGCCTTTGTTTCTTCCTTTGGTGGCTTGGGTTTCTTTGGGCGCCTGTTGAATCTGGCCTGCGCCTCGAGAATTTCGCCCTTTACGATCATCTCCGCCGCGTCTGCCGCGTCCTTTATGGCGGCGATAAGCTTTTCCCTGTCCTCCCCTTCAGGCGCGCCCAGCACGTGGGCTATAAGTCCCTTCTGGCCGTCCGCGTGGCCTATCCCTAACCTTACGCGAGGGAAATCGTCAAAGCCCAGCTGGTATATGACGCTGCGCATGCCGTTGTGTGTGCCCGAGGAACCGCCGCCCCTTATGCGTATAGTGCCGAGAGGTATGTCTATATCGTCGTATATGAGCAGCAGCTGGTCATGCTCCGGCTTGTACCAGTTGCACAGCTCCATTACGCTCCAGCCCGAAAGGTTCATATAAGTCTCGGGCTTGGCCAGCACTACCTTTTGGCCGCCTATATATCCCTCGCCGAATACCGCCCTGAAATTGTGCCGCTTCACTTCTATATTGAACCTGTCCGCCAGCATATCCACGGTCATAAAGCCCACGTTGTGACGGGTATTCTCGTACTCCCTTCCGGGATTTCCAAGGCCCACTATTATAAACACCTTTATTCCTCCATGTACGCCAATATGCCCTCATACGTAATCCGTATGAGGGTAAAATGCCGTTATTTTTCTCTTTTCTCCGCCTATTATAAGGCAAAGCGCAGCCCCTTTTCAAGTGCGGCAGGCATAAAAAAGCGGCGCGCACCTCGCGCGCCGCCCTTATTTCCTTTTTCCTTTATCTTCCCTCGAACCTTGCTATGGCTCGCTTCAGCGCCTCGTTGAAGCACTGAAACTCATGCGCCCCCTCCAGCTTCTCGAACTCATAGGGTATACCCATCTTATCCAAAGCGCCTGTGAATAACTCGTGCTCCTTCATAAAGGCGTCGTCCTTGCCGCAGGTGAGATATATCCTCGGCAGCTTGTTTTCCGCCTTCACCTTCAACAGCATGTCCAGTATCTCCGCATCATCGGTAAGCTCCAGAGATTCGCCGTATATGGCCTTGAAATCCTTTATGAGCCTGGGACCGAACCGCTCCGCATAATCCGGCAGGTCGCCGTATTTCTTTATCTCCTCCATGCCCGCCCTTGCAAAGAGCGGCCCTGAAGAAAAAGCCCCCACAAAGCCATAGCTGTCCGGATGGGTAAGCGCGCAGCGCAGTGCGCCATAGCCGCCCATAGAGCAGCCCATTATACCCGTATCCTCACGGGCAGCGGATATGTTGAACATATTCCGGCATATTACAGGAAGCTCCTCGGTCACGTACCTTTGATAGTCGAAGCCGTACTTCATGTTGGAGTAAAAGCTTCTGCCCGCATCCGGCATCACATAAACAGTATCGCCATTCGCTGCGTACGCGGGCAGCATTGAGTAATCCAGCCATGAGCGGTCGTTTCCGCAAAGGCCGTGCAGCAGGTATACTACCTTGTACTTGCCCTCCCTGAGCTTGTTGGGCGTAACGATAGTCAGGCCTGTGTCCATATCCAGAATCTTTGAATAAACTGAGCCGCTCAGCCGCATTATTTTTTCCTCCTGTATCCAAATCCCGGCCCGCATATGCGAGCCGGGACTGTATTATTCATTGCTGTTGTTTGGTTTTATATTATCTCTCGGGCTCTATAAGGCCGTAGTTGCCGTCCTTACGCTGATACAGAACATTTACCTCGCCGTCCTCCGCATTCTCGAATACATAGAAGGAATGGCCCAGCAGCTCCATCTGCAGCACCGCCTCTTCCACGTCCATGGGCTTTATGGCAAAGCGCTTTACGCGAACGACCTTATGTTCCTCTTCTTCCTCGTCGTCAACCGCATAGCTCGCTTCCTGGGCGGCAAACGCCTCTGCCCTGAGATTCTTCTCCAGCTTGGTGCGGTGGCGCATTATCTGCTTTTCAACCTTGGCAATTACGGTATCGATGGAGGCATACATATCTCCGCTGACTTCCTCGCCGCGGATAATGCCGCCGGAGTAGGGAATGGTGATCTCTACGATGTGACGGTTCTTCTCTACGGAGAGGGTGACGTGAGCCTCCGTATCTTCAGGGAAATACTTATCCAGCTTGGAAACCTTCTTAGTCACCAGATCGCTGAGATAATCGGATACCTCGATGTTTTTTCCATTGATAGAAATACGCATATTCGTTTCCCCTTTCCCGCGCAGTGGCATCGTCCCATGCTGAACCGATACGCCGCGCTTTTCGCTTTTTTTAATTATAACATATTATGCCCAAAACAAAATGCATAAATTTGTGAAAAAACCGGGGCTGTCCAGCTGTGCCGGAAAAGCCCCTATAATATAAATATAGCTTATTTCTTTTTTCCCTCTTTTTTTCCGTCACATTTCCCGCTGTGGGGGCAGCCCGTGCAGCCGCACCCGCATCCGCCCCTTTTGCGGTTCTTTATCCATTTATATATACAGAATCCGGTCCATCCCATTATGAGTGCTGCCAGAATATACCAAACGCCGTTTTCCATATATCCTTACCTCCGTCAGACCATGAACAGTCCACATACAGTATATACTACAAACGACATAACGTATGCTATAAGTATCTGGTAGCACACGGCAAAGGCAGTCCACTTGCGGCTGCCCAACTCCCGCCTTATAGTGGCTACCGCCGCCATGCACGGGGTATACAGCAGCACGAATACCAGAAAAGCGTATGCGGAACGGGGTGTGAATATTCCCGAAAGCGCGCTCTGCACAGCTCCGCCCCCTGCGCTGATGGAGAAGCCGCA
>ERZ827440.3693-NODE-3693-length-11292-cov-9.915013_pt1 | contig 11292 bp, 10 predicted proteins | sample MGYA00519774_ERZ827440 | MGnify/ENA primary metagenome ERZ827440 (study PRJEB31778, sample SAMEA3449302) | human gut metagenome | biome: human gut; feature: human-associated habitat; material: faeces | place: United Kingdom | collected 2010/2012 ... | reverse complement strand
GACCCCGACACATGGGAGCGTGTGCAGGAGCTGCGCAAGCAGCGCAAGCGTCCAAACCGCTATGATGAAGTGGGCTTGTTCTCCGGTCTGCTGTTCTGCGCCGACTGCGGCAGCGTCCTCTACCAGCAGCGGTATGAGAACAAGACCCGGAAACAGGACTGCTATATCTGCGGCAACTACAAGAAGCGCACCCATGACTGCACGGCGCACTTTATCCGCACCGACCTTCTGACCGCAGGCGTGACCGCCAACCTCAAAAAAATCACCGCCTACGCCGCCAAACACGAAAAGCAGTTCATGAAGCTGCTGGTTCAGCAGAACGAGGACGGCGGCAAGCGCAGAAACGCCGCAAAGAAAAGAGAGCTGGAAGCCGCCGAGAAGCGCATCGGGGAGCTGTCCGCCATCTTCAAGCGGCTGTATGAGGACAGCGTAGCCGGACGCATCACCGACGAACGCTTTTCAGCGCTTTCCGCCGACTATGAAGCCGAGCAGCGGCAGGTCAGGGAACACGCCGCCGAGCTGCAAGCGGAGCTTTCCAAGGCGCAGGAAGCGTCAGTCAATGCGGAGCGGTTTATGAACATCGTCCGCAGGCACATCAGCTTTGAGGAGCTGACCCCTACCCTGCTGCGGGAGTTTATTGAAAAAATCGTCGTGCATGAGTGCAGCTACGACGAGAACAAGCACCGCAGGCAGGAAATTGAAATCTACTACTCCTTTGTCGGCAAGGTGGACTTGCCCGACGAATAAGCCCGACCTGTCCGGCGCAGTGCGCAAGCGCCGGACGGGAACGGCAAAAATTTTTACACTTCTATTGCTTCTTTATCTAACAACAGCTAAGTCGCAGGGCGTCAAGCAGCTCGTCGCGGGCGGCGGCGTGGCGCTCATCGGCATTACGCTGATTCCGCTTCTGTCCGGTCTGCTCGGCTGAGCGGCCGTAACGACACGGGGACGCTCCATGATGGAGCGTCCCTGAAAGGAGGATTCGCCGGCAAATGGATGTAATCAAACAGGCAATCGTTGACTGGCTTCGGGAGATTCTGGTCGGCGGCATTATCAGCAACCTGTCCGGTCTGTATGACAGCACCAATACGCGCGTGGCAGAGATCGCCGGGCAGGTCGGTACGACACCGGCTGCATGGAACAGCAGCATTTATAACATGATCCGCGCTTTGTCAGATAACGTCATCCTGCCCATCGCGGGCGTGGTGCTGGCGTTCGTGATGACGCTGGAGCTGATCCAGCTCATTGTGGACCGCAATAATATGCACGACGTGGATACATGGATGTTCTTCAAGTGGATTTTCAAGACCGCCTGCGCGGTGCTGATCGTCACGAACACATGGAATATCGTCATGGGCGTTTTTGATTTGGCACAGAGCGTGGTCAACAGCGCCGCGGGCGTTACCGTCACGCAGGCATCGCTGGACATCAGCACCATCGTGACGGATTTGGAGTCCCGGCTGATGGACATGGAGCTGGGGCCGCTGTTCGGGCTGTGGTTCCAGACCCTCTTTGTGGGCGTATGTATGTGGGCGCTTTCCATCTGCATTTTCATCGTCGTTTACGGCAGAATGGTGGAAATTTACCTCGTCACGTCCGTCGCGCCGGTTCCAATGGCAACCATGATGAACCGCGAATGGGGGCAGACCGGGCAGAATTATCTGCGCAGTCTGCTTGCGCTCGGCTTTCAGGCGTTTATGATTCTCGTCTGCGTGGCGATATACGCTGCCCTGATCGGCAATATTGCGGTCAGCGACGATATCAGCTATGCCATCTGGACGTGCATGGGCTATACGGTGCTGCTTTGCTTTACGCTGTTCAAAACCGGTAGTCTTGCAAAGAGCGTGTTCCACGCGCATTAAGGAGGCACCGACATGGCTTACGTTTCCATTCCAAAAGACCTGAATACGGTCAAAACCAAGGTATTATTCAACCTCACGAAAAGACAACTGATCTGCTTCGGCTGCGGCGCTGCCATCGGCGTGCCGCTCTTTTTTCTGACAAAGGCGCATACCGGTGTCAGCACAGCCGCAATCTGCATGATCCTCGTGATGCTGCCGTTCTTCCTGCTCGCCATGTACGAGCGGAACGGACAGCCGTTGGAGAAGATTCTCCGCAACATCATCAGGGTCTGCTTCCTGCGTCCCAAGCAGCGGCCCTATGAAACGAACAATTTCTATGCCGTGCTGGAACGGCAGGACCGGCTGGACAAGGAGGTATATCAGATTGTCAACCACACGAAACCTGACAAGAGCCGAACGCAAAAAGATCGACGCCGCCATCGCAGGCGCGAAGCGGCAGGACCCGAAGCATAGATCCGCGCAGGATTCCATTCCCTTCGAGCGGATGTTCCCGGACGGCATTTGCCGGGTAACAGAAAACTACTACACAAAAACCATTCAGTTTCAAGACATCAACTACCAGCTCAGTCAGAATGAAGACAAAACCGCTATCTTTGACGGCTGGTGTGATTTCCTCAACTACTTCGACGCATCCATCCACTTCCAGCTTTCCTTCCTCAACATGGCGGCGAACAAGGATACCTACGGCACGCAGATCGCTATTCCGCTGCGCGGCGACGCCGATGATGCTATTCGCGCCGAGTACACGCAGATGCTCCGTGACCAGCTTGCCAAGGGCAACAACGGCCTGATTAAAAGTAAGTATATCACCTTCGGCATTGAAGCGGATGGACTGAAAACGGCAAAGCCCCGTCTCGAGCGCATCGAAATGGACATTCTCAACAATTTCAAGCGCCTTGGCGTTGCCGCCGAGCCGCTGAACGGCGCTGCCCGGCTTCAGCTGCTGCATGATATGCTCCATATCGACGAGCCTGCGCCGTTCCGCTTTTCGTGGGACTGGCTGGCGTCCTCCGGTCTGTCCGTCAAGGACTTCATCGCGCCCAGCTCCTTTGAATTTGCCAAGGGCAATTCCTTCGGCATCGGACAGAAGCGCGGCGCGGCTTCGTTCCTGCAAATCCTCGCCCCGGAACTGAACGACCGGATGCTGGCTGAATTTCTGGACATGGAAAGTTCCATCATCGTCACGATGCACGTCCAGCCGGTCGATCAGGTTGCCGCCATCAAGACTATCAAACGCAAGATCACCGATCTCGACCGCATGAAGATTGAGGAGCAGAAAAAGGCCGTCCGCGCAGGCTACGACATGGACATTATCCCGTCCGACCTCGCCACCTATGGCAATGAAGCGAAAAAACTGCTGCAAGAGCTGCAAAGCCGAAATGAGCGTATGTTTTTGCTGACGTTCCTCATTCTGAATGTCGCGGATTCCGTGCCGAAGCTCCGCGTCAATCGCTTGCAGGCGTCCGGTATCGCGCAGAAGTATAACTGCCAGCTGGTGACGCTGGACTTCCGACAGGAAGAAGGCTTGATGAGCAGCCTGCCGCTGGGGCTGAATCAGATCGAGGTACAGCGCGGCCTTACGACATCCTCTGTCGCTATCTTCGTGCCGTTTACGACGCAGGAGCTTTACCAGAACGGCAGCGAGGCGCTCTACTGCGGGCTGAACGCGCTGTCCAACAACCTCATCATGGTGGACCGAAAGTTCCTCAAAAACCCGAACGGCCTGATTCTTGGCACCCCCGGTTCCGGAAAATCCTTTGCCGCCAAGCGTGAGATCGCCAATGTGTATCTCGTCACCAACGACGACATTATCATCTGCGACCCCGAAGCGGAATACGGGCCGCTGGTCGAGCGGCTGCACGGGCAGGTCATCAAAATTTCCCCCACCAGCCCGCATTTCATCAATCCGATGGACCTGAACCTCAATTATTCGGATGATGAGAATCCACTGAGTTTGAAGTCTGACTTCATCCTGTCGCTGTGTGAGCTGATCGTCGGCGGCAAGGACGGCTTGCAGCCGGTCGAGAAAACCATCATCGACCGCTGCGTGCGGCTGATCTATCGGAATTACCTGAATGACCCGCGCCCGGAGAATATGCCGGTGCTGGAAGACCTTTATCACGAGCTGCGCCGACAGGAGGAAAAGGAGGCGCAGTATGTGGCGACGGCGCTGGAAATCTACGTCACCGGTTCTCTGAATGTGTTCAATCACCGGACGAACGTGGACATTCAGAACCGTATCGTCGCGTTTGACATCAAAGAGCTTGGCAAGCAGCTCAAGAAGATCGGGATGCTTGTCGTCCAGGATCAGGTGTGGAACAGAGTCACGATCAACCGCGAAGCACACAAATCCACGCGGTATTATATTGACGAGTTCCATCTGCTTCTTAAAGAGGAACAGACAGCGGCATACTCGGTGGAAATCTGGAAAAGATTCCGCAAATGGGGCGGCATCCCCACCGGCATCACGCAGAACGTCAAAGACCTGCTTTCCTCCCGCGAGGTCGAGAACATCTTTGAAAACAGCGACTACATTTATATGCTCAACCAGGCAAGCGGCGACCGGCAGATTCTTGCCAAACAGCTCAATATCTCTCCGCATCAGCTCTCGTATGTCACCCACTCGGGTGAAGGCGAAGGGCTGCTTTTTTATGGCAGTACGATCCTGCCTTTTGTAGATCGGTTCCCAAAGGATACGGAGCTGTATAAGACCATGACAACCAAACCGTCGGAAATGAAAGGAGAAGCGACATGAATATCCATATGAAAATTTTTCGCAGTCAGAGCTTTGACCCGCTGCGCGTCGTGATGCTGGACGATGAGCCGTGGTACATCGTAACGGACATTTGCCGCACGCTCGGCTACGGCAACGCGACCAAGGCTGTCCGTCTGGTACGGCAGGAGGATAAGACCATCATCAACGTTCCGAACATCTCTGTCGGCAGCAACCCGGCAAACGCTGTCAATTTAAGCGGTCTGGAGACGCTGATCCTGCGCTCCCGCAGACGGGAAGATGCCGCCGCGTTCAGCCGCTGGCTTGCCGATACGGTTTTCCCCATCGTCTACGACGATGACCCCGAACCGAAGCCGCAGGACCCGCCGAAGGAGACTGCGGACGACGATCTGTTTCTCGTCCATCGGTCGGACTACCTCCAGCATTTGAAGGAGCTGGAAAAGCTCTACACAATGCTGCGGGATGTAAACGCGCTGGTCGCGTCGATTCCCGGCAGAGGTATGGTGCCGGTTGTACGGGCATTTTCTCAGTATTGCAAGGAAACCGGCGATGAGATTCTGGCAGGGCTGGGGCTTTCGGAAAGAATGTCGCAGGAAGAAACCGATGCCGCGCTCCATGCGCTGATGGAAAACGAGCTGCTTTCGCTGCGCGACGCCGGTGCATCCCTCGAATTGGAACAGTCTGCGAAGCTCTGTGGAAATCTTCTGGTGGGAGTTCTGTATGGAAACTGATCGCATCCTCTGCGGCGACGCGCTGGAGATGCTGCGAACCCTTCCGGACAACTCCGTACATTGCTGCATCACCTCGCCGCCCTACTACGCGCTGCGGGATTACGGCGCGGAGGGGCAGATTGGACGCGAGGACACACCGGCGCAGTATGTGGCGCGGCTGACAGATGTGTTCTCCGAGGTTCGGCGCGTTCTCAGACCGGGCGGCACATTATGGCTCAACATTGCAGATACCTACGCAGCGAAAGGAAAGCCGTGCGATTCCGTTGATCCAAAGTATCCCAAAGGCAGGAACGGGCAGATGGCTGAAATCAACCGAAAGGTGGAAGGCTGCAAGGCAAAGGACATGATCGGGATTCCGTGGATGCTGGCGTTTGCCCTCCGCGATAGCGGCTGGTATCTGCGCTCGGATATCATCTGGATGAAAGCAAACCCCATGCCCGAAAGCTGCAAGGACCGCCCCAGCCGATGCTACGAACACGTTTTCCTGCTGACAAAATCGCACTGCTATTACTATGACGCTGCGGCAATCGCAGAACCGATGGCTCCTTCCTCCGTCGCACGATACAAACGCGGGCACATCGGCGGCAAATATGCCGAAGAAGTCCCCGGACAGGGCAACATTCAAGGCCTGAACAAAGCACGCAGCGGCGGCTATTACGAAGACGGCGCGGTGCCGACCGTTCGGAACAAGCGCGATGTGTGGCAGATCAACCCGTTTCCCTACAAGGGTGGACATTTTGCCGCGTTCCCGCCGAAGCTGGTGGAAACGTGCCTGCTTGCCGGCTGCCCGCAGGACGGCATCGTCCTTGATCCGTTTCTCGGCTCCGGTACGACCGCTGCCGTTGCAAAGCAGATGGGGCGGCATTACATCGGCATTGAGCTGAATCCAGACTACTGCACGCTTGCCGAACAGCGAATCGGAGGTGTGACGGAATGAGCGTCTATACCCGGCAGGATTTGAGCGTCATGCAGGCGTGGTCGCTGGAACGCAAAATCCGTGTCACGCAGGCAAAAATCTTGGAATGGTATCACCATTACGGTGGCAAGGTAGCCATTTCATTTTCGGGCGGCAAGGATTCCACTGTTCTTCTTGATCTGGCACGGCGCGCGTTCCCGGATATGCCCGCCGTGTATGTGGATACCGGACTGGAATACCCGGAAATTCGTGAATTTGTCCGCACAATTCCAAACGTGACGTGGCTGCGGCCGGAAATGCCGTTTTCAAAGGTTCTAACAACCTATGGATACCCCATCATTTCGAAAGACGTTGCAAAGCGTATCCGCTATGCGCGGCAAGGCAGTCCGTGGGCGCTGCGGCATCTGAACGGCTTAAATGCAGATGGTACGCCATCAAAATTTAATGAGCGATATATGAAATGGCGCGTCCTGTTGGATGCGCCATTTCTCATTTCGGACAAGTGCTGCGAGGTAATGAAAGAACGCCCGTTGCATAAATACGCCAAAGCAAACGGTTTGCACATGATCGTCGGCACAATGGCCTGCGAGAGTGTGCGCCGTCAGAGCGCGTATCTGAAAAACGGCTGCAATGCGTATAACAAGCGCGACCCAACTTCTCAGCCACTCTCGTTCTGGACAGAACAGGACATCCTCTCCTATCTCAGAATGACGGGCATCCCGTATGCGTCCGTCTATGGTGAGATCATCGAACAGGACGGCCGACTGACGACGACCGGCGCAAAGCGTACCGGCTGTATGTTCTGTATGTTCGGCGTGCATTTGGAAAAGCATCCGAACCGGTTTCAGCGCATGGCGCTGACGCACCCGAAGCAATATGAATTTTGTATCCATAAGCTCGGCTGTGGTGCTGTGCTGGATTTTCTCGGCGTACCATGCTGCCCCGGAGGTGACAGCACATGAGTAAACGCGCCCCAAGGCTGCAATTCACCGACGAAGAACTCGCTGCCCCGGAGGTTTCCAAGGCAGCGAAGAAAGCAGCAAAACGTATCGAGAAGCTAGAACGGCTTGAGGAAAAGATTCCAATGAAAAACGGCACAGAAAAGCCGCGCCCGGCATCCAAGCTGCAGCACGCCGTTCGGGATGCGCCCGGTAAGACTGTCCGTTCAGCGGTGCACCGGGAAATCCAGAAAAGCGAGGATGATAACGTCGGCGTGGAAAGCGCACATAAGCTGGAAGAAGCTTCCGAGCAGACCGTCCGTGCCGCAGAAACCGCGCACCGGTCCCACCAGCTCAAGCCGTACCGCAGCGCCGACCGCGCAGAAGCTCACGCCGACAGCGCCAACCTTGACGCGCTGCAAAAGCAGGCACAGCAGCAAAATCCGGAGCTGCAAAGCAATCCATATTCCCGCTGGCAGCAGAAGCGCGCCATCAAAAAGGAATATGCCGCTGCAAAGGCAGGCGGCGGCACGGTGCGTGCGTCCGAAGTCACTGCCAAAGCCGCCAAGCGTGCCGCAGAGGACACGAAAAAAGCGTCTGAGTGGATCGCGGAACACAAGAAAGGCTTTTTGATCGCGCTGGCGATTCTGCTCGTCGCGGTGTTTCTTCTGAACATCGCTTCGTCCTGCTCGGTGCTGGTTGAGGGCGGCGTAACGGCGCTCGGCGTATCGACCTATCCCAGCGAGGACAGCGATATGCTTGCCGCCGAAGCGCAATACTGCGCAATGGAGGCAGAGCTGCAAAGCAAGCTCGACAATTACGAAGCGACGCATGATTACGACGAGTATCACTTTGATCTTGATGAGATCGGGCATGACCCGTATGTGCTGATCTCCGCGCTCACAGCGCTCAAGGGCGGCGCGTGGACGCTTGACGAGGTACAAAGCGAGCTGCAAATGCTTTTTGATAAGCAGTACATCCTCACGGAAACCGTGGAAACCGAAATCCGCTATCGACCGGAAACAAGGCATGACGAGGACGGCGACCCGTACACCGTCCAAGTGCCGTATGAATACACGATCTGCACGGTCACGCTTGAAAATTTTGACCTTTCCCATGTGCCGGTCTATGTGATGAGCGAGGATCAGCTTGCGCTCTATGCTTCGTACATGGCGACGCTCGGAAATCGCCCGGACCTGTTCGGGGATTCGGATTATGTAAACATGTATTACGGCAACGGGAGCGGTGGCAGCTATGATATTCCACCGGAGGCGCTGGAGGATGAAGCCTTTGCCGCTATCATCAAAGAAGCGGAAAAATATCTCGGTTTCCCGTATGTCTGGGGCGGCAGCTCCCCGGCGACCTCGTTTGACTGCTCCGGTTTTGTCAGCTACGTCTACAACAACTGCGGCGTTGGCTGGAGCTTCGGCAGACTCAGCGCCGAGGGCATCCGACAGATCTGCTCGTATGTATCTCCGGCAGACGCAAAACCCGGCGATCTGATCTTCTTTGAGAAAACGTACAACACCACCGGCGCGTCGCACATCGGCATTTATGTCGGCAACAATACCATGCTGCATTGCGGCGACCCCATTCAATACACCAGCATTTCGTCCGATTACTGGCAGAGCCACTTTCTGCAATTCGGACGGCTGGCACCACCTTAAAGGAGGGACAATATGAATCCGAAGATTAACAAACTCAAAGCAGAGCGTGCAAAGAATGACGGCAGAATTGCCGATTTGCAGACCCGCAACCGCGAAATTGATGCGGACATTATCAAGCTGGAAAATGAGGACATCGTGGGGCTTGCCCGCGCGACCGGCATGACGATGGAGCAGCTGGCGCAGTACCTCATGCACATCAAAAAGGGCGGTTCGCCCTTTATCGCGCAGGAAAAGGAGGAGGAAACAGATGTACCCGAAGAAGCGTAACCGGCTGCGTGTTTTCGCGCTGTTGCTCAGTTTTGTGTTGGCGCTCTGCGTCCTGACGGGCGCTGCCATCGCAGAAGAACCGTTCCCCGGTACCCCGGAAGACCCCACGACAGAAACAGCCGAACAGCCGCCCGCGGAGGAAACTCCGGAGCAGGAACCCGGCGACGAAGATACCCCGCCATCTGAACCGGAGGAACCGGAAGAACCGGAATTGCCCGAAGAACCGCCGATGGTAGGCGCGTATGTGCTGGATGCCGATGTGCCGGGCGGCTGGCAAAACCGTCCCGCGACGATTTTGGTGCGCGTGATCGACCTGAACGGCACCGGCTGGGAGAAAGTCGAGGTAGTCCTTCCCGGTATGCGTCCGTTTGACGTGACGCAGGAGCTTTTGGAATACGGCTGTGTGGAGCGCACGATGCTGGAAAACGGCACCGTGTTTATCTTTGTCACAGACCGGGCTGGCACGGTGCATGAATTGTCTCTGGACGTGTACTGCATGGATGTTACCGCGCCGGTCCTTCGTGCGGGCATCAACGGCACGCTCCTGCGCGTAGAAGCCTATGACGACCTTTCCGGTATCGCGGCGATCTACATCAACGACGAGCTTTACACCACGCTGGACGGCGGCGAGCTGAATGTGCGCATCGACCGCCTGACGGATGATGCTTACCTCTACATTGACGCGCTGGACAACGCCGGGAACTGGACGGATTCCGTTGTCCTCTCCAATCCGTTCTATGAAGAAGCCGAACCGGAGCCGACGCCCACACCCAGCACAGATACGGATAAAGACCAGCACGACGAGCATTGCCCGTCCGACTGTGATTGCCGCAAGGAGCAGGCATCGACTGCGCAGCCGTCCAATAATACCGGCAGCGGCGGCAACACCGGAAATAGCAACAATACTGCTGCATCTGGCAGTAGTAAAAACGCAGCCGCTCCCTCGCAGCCTGCATCGTCTGCCGCAGAGCCGGTAACGAAGGAGGATGGCACGGGCTTTACGCAGAACGGAAATTCCGTCACGCGCGATCTGCTGTACGACAAATACAGCAACAAGCAGTTCGTCACGATTGAAACGCGCGGCAGCGAGACGTTCTATCTGGTGATCGATTATGACAAGCCACTGGACGAGGACGGCGAACAGTATGAGACGTATTTTCTGAATCTGGTCGATGAAGCCGACCTTCTGGCGCTGATCGAGGAGGAAGAACCGGCAGAGGAGACGTGCGTCTGCACCGTCCATTGCGAGGTCGGCGCGATCAACACCGCCTGCCCCGTCTGCAAGGCAAGCATGGTGGACTGCATGGGAAAAACGCCGGTCGCGGAAAAAGAACCGGAACCGGCAGCGCCTGCGGAGACAGAGCCGGAACCCGAGGTAAAGCAGGAGGATACGAAGAAAAACAGCGCCCTTCTGCTTCTTATTCTGCTGGTGCTGCTCGGCGGCGGCTTCGCGCTCTACTGGTTCAAATTCCGCAAGCCCAAGGCAAACACCAAAGGTCCCGTTGACCTCGATGATTATGATTTCGGGGAGGAAAACGAGGATGAGGAGGCGGAATATGAAACCGAGGAGGATACCTCCGGGGAATAACCTCGTCCAGCCGCATTGACGGTTCGCCCAAGGCACAGTATAATCTGGATGAAAGGACGGCAGTGATGGTGCTGTCAAAATCTTTGCCGATGAAGATGGAGATGCTTATGAGTCCACAAGGGAAATTTGCGGTTTTCTGCGCGGAGCAGTATAAGCTGCGCAAGAATCTGACTGGGCGGCAGCTTACAAGCCTTTTCCAGCGATACGACGTGTGGGACTATCTGTTTTCCTGCTACGAAGCGTTGCATACGACCGGAACAAATTATATCATCGCGGACATTGAGCAGTATATTCAGGAACGGCAAGCCGAACCGGTAATCAACTGAACACAATAATATAGACACACAAAAAACGCAGTCCCTACGGGGGCTGCGTTTTGCTTATGCGCTTGCGGACGGTCAATCCGTCTGATCTTCACTTGTTTCGGTCAGCAGCTCTATGAACTCTGCCGGGGCGTACACGGGGATCGGTGCTTTGCTGTAATCCTTCGTGTTTCGCGTCACGATGCAGTCCGCACCGGAGCGCACCGCCGTTTCGACCATCACGGCATCCTCAAAATCGGAAATCTCCGCTGAGATCGCCTTGCGGA
>ERZ827440.3688-NODE-3688-length-11295-cov-3.418327_pt1 | contig 11295 bp, 10 predicted proteins | sample MGYA00519774_ERZ827440 | MGnify/ENA primary metagenome ERZ827440 (study PRJEB31778, sample SAMEA3449302) | human gut metagenome | biome: human gut; feature: human-associated habitat; material: faeces | place: United Kingdom | collected 2010/2012 ... | reverse complement strand
GCCCTGGCGGAGCTTTTGCAGGACTTGCAGCTTTCCGGTTATGACCTGGGGGCGACGGGCTTTGACGCCGCCGAGGTGGATGACCTGTTCAGCAAGGTGCATGACAAGGATGTTCATGACGACGACTGCGATATCGACCCGGACGAGCTTACGCCCTATGTGCAGCCGGGCGACATCTGGACGCTGGGACGACACCGCATGATGTGCGGGGACAGCACTGATCCGGATACCGTTGACCTGCTCATGGATGGCGTTAAGGCCAATCTGGTGGTGACTGACCCGCCCTACAATGTGGCCTATGAATCCGCTGACGGAAAGAAAATCCAGAACGACTCCATGGCCGACGAGCAGTTTTTCCTGTTCCTGCTGAAGCAATAAGTAATATATTTTTATCTAATTCATTTATTAACTCTTTTTGCTCTTTATTAGGTATCACTTTTATTTATCCCCTTTTTATTTATTACTTCCTCTAACTTAATAACTGCTTTTATTCTTAATCCATCTTCTTTAACTTCTAAATTTTCAAGGTCTACTTCATTAAAATTTTCTTTATCCATTATTACAGCACCTTTAGTAAATTCAATATTATTATCTTCTTTAGGAAACCAATCCTTTATAAAGCTATCCATTACTATATTAACTATCAATTTAGGTAACTTTATATCTAAAAGTTTAATTTCTTCTATGTTAATAACTAAATCCTTATTATCATTTAATTTAGGAGAAATTTTAACTTCAATAGGTGTAGTTATATTCTTTGTTACTTTATAATCAACAGAAATAGTAACATATTCTTTTTCTGTATACATTGCTACATTTTCCATTTTTTCATTTTCTGTTTCTTCTAAAAAATAATTTATTCCATTTAAAATAGCTTCTTTTGGTGCAAATAAAGTTCCTTGAAGTCTTACAGGATTATTTATTATTTCTAAATCTTCAGCTTTTATTCCAGCTATAGAATTTAAAAGTTCTAATACTTTAGAATTATATTCAGTTGAATTTAAAGGGTTTTCTTTTATATTTTCTTTCTTTACTTTTAAAGAACTTGCAAAAAACATTCCAAGCATAAATGCTATAATTATAGAAATTACTAAAAAAATAACCTTTTTGTCTTTTAAATTTTTTAATTTTTCATTCATACTAATTTCTCTCCAATAAAAAAATATATTATTATTTTAACATAAAAAAAGAAGCTGTTACATTAATAAATGTTCAAAGAAAATATATAACATTTTAAATATATTATATATTTTCTTTGAAGTTTTTTATGCAACAACTTTTCTTCTTATTTTCTTATTTAACAGCTTTAAAATTGTGAATAGATAAATTTAGGTGCAGTAGATAAATTAGCTAAAAGAAAATATCCATAAATACACATCATTATTATGTAAAAAAACAAAACATATTTAAAAAAACTTAAACTGTTTTTTTTAAAAATTTTCTTTTTTAAATTCATAAATACTTTCATTTACCTTAACCCATCCTTTCCATCCTATATGAACATTATCTTCAAAGAAATATTTTGTATATTCATCCTTTGATAAATCTTTAAGTTCTACATTATATTCTTTTGCAATTTTTCTTATATTATCATAATACTTTTCTCTATCTTCTTTAGGAAATCCAGTATAATCATACCACCTTCCATTAACAGGAATACTTATTAATAATGGCTTTATATCAAGTTCTTTACATACATCTAAAAAGCATTTTAAATCATCATATTCTGGTGAAGTACAATAGCTATTATTAAGGGCTGAATCCTTTTTCTTTTTAAGTTCTTTAATCATATATTTTTTATAATATTTCTCCGGTTCACTGCTTCTGAAACTGCATGTGATACAGTTTTTCATAAATTCCCTTCTTTGCGAGGAGTTCCTCATGCGTTCCCTCTTCCTCGATGCCGTTTTCGGTCAGCACAAGAATCTTCTCGGCATTCTTGATCGTGGAAAGGCGGTGTGCAATCACGAATGTGGTACGGTTTTTCGCCAGTTTTTCCAGGGAGTCCTGAACCACCTTTTCACTCTCATTGTCGAGTGCCGACGTCGCCTCGTCAAAGATCAGGATCGGCGGGGTTTTCAAAAAGACGCGCGCGATTGAGAGGCGCTGCTTCTGTCCGCCGGAAAGCTTGATGCCCCGCTGTCCGATGTCAGTCTCATATCCCTGCGGCAATGACATAATAAATTCATGGGCATTGGCATTTTTCGCCGCCTCGATGACTTCCTCCCTCGTGGCATCCGGTCTTCCGTAACGGATATTCTCATACACGGTTCCGACAAACAGATACACATCCTGCTGTACCATTCCGATGTGGTCGCGCAGACTCTTTAAGGTGAGGTCCCGCACGTCCGTTCCGTCGACCTTCACCGCCCCCTCCGTCACATCATAAAACCGCGGAATCAGGGAGCAGAGTGTGCTTTTTCCCGCTCCGGACGCTCCGACAAGCGCCATGTAAGAGCCCGCCGGGACCGTCAGATTGATATGTTGCAATACCTGTTCAGTATTCTCCTCGTACTGAAACGACACATCTTCAAAAGTAATATCTCCGCGCACATCGGTAAGCTCTTTTGCATCCGCCCGATCCTTGATGTCCGGCTCGATCTCCATGATCTCGCAGAAGCGCTCGAAACCGCTGTACCCGTTCTGAAACTGCTCCGTGAAATCGATCAATGTCCGCACGGGATCGGTAAATACACTGATGTAGAGCACAAATGTGACAAGATCACTGACATTGACCTTACCGTTTGCAATAAGGATGGTTCCGGCGAGAATGACGTTGACCTGAATCAGTGTCGTGAACGCGCCCAATCCCGCCTGAAAGCTTCCCATATAATGATAGCTGTTCTTCTTGGCAGACAAAAATCCCGCATTTCCAATCTTAAACTTTTTCTTCTCAATCTCCTCGTTGGCAAACGACTTTACCACGCGGATACCGGAGAGGTTATCCTCAATCTGCCCGTTGATCTCCGCAATCTTCACACGGTTCTGGCGGAACGCACGCCGCATTTTGCCATTCAGGTAATACGCGTACGCAAACATAAACGGCAGGACGATGAACGCCGCCAGCGCCAGAAGCGGGCTGATATTGACCAGAATCACAAACGCACCGATGATCTTGATCGCCGAGAGAATAATATTCTCCGGTCCGTGGTGCATCAGCTCCGTGATGTCAAACAGATCCGTCGTGATCCGGCTCATCAGCTGCCCGACCTTCTGGTTATCATAGAACGAAAAGGATAATTTCTGCAGATGCTCAAAAATCTCGGCACGCATGTTGTACTCGATTTTCGCTCCCATCACATGGCCGTAATTCGAGATAAAAAACTTGCTGTAACAGTCTGCCGCCACCATTGCAAACAGTGCAGCCGCAATGATTTTGATCTGGAACATGATCTGCGCCTTATCCTCGTACACAAGCGTGTAGGTGACGTAGCGTATCACTAACGGAATCGCCAGCGCGACGGCAGCAGACACCGTTGCAAAGAACATATCCGCCCAGAAAATACAGCGGTATGGCTTATAATAAGACAACATTTTTTTGAAATTTTTACTCATTTTCACACTCCTTATCTTCTTTTTCAAAAGACCCTTCTATTTTATCTGCTACGCGAAAAATGTCAAGCGACACGCCGCACGAACTGTGCTATACTATACATAGTTACGATTACCATTTAAGGAGGCATCATTATGAACCCAAGACAAATGCATTATGAAACGCTTGCCGGTACCATCATCAAAAATCTTGCCAGACGCCGCATGGAAGGCTACTACTGCGCCACCGTCGAGGACGCTGAAAAGATGGCATTCTCTTTCCTTACCCCGGGCTGCACAGTATCTTTCGGCGGCTCCATGACCCTGGAGGATACCGGAATGCTGACCGCCCTGCGCCACGATCCGGGAATCACCCTGCTCGACCGCGCCCAGGCAAAGACACCGGAGGAGACAAAAAAGATCTATCACGATGCTCTTTCTTCCGATTTTTATTTTATGAGCACCAACGCGATCACCAAAGACGGCGAACTTGTCAATATCGACGGCACCGGCAACCGTGTGGCAGCCTTAATCTACGGTCCGGAACACGTGATCGTCATGGCAGGCATGAATAAAGTGGCTGCAAACGTAGACGAGGCATTAAGCCGTGTTCATGGTACCGCCACACCGATGAACTGCAAGCGTCTCGGTAAAAATACGCCTTGTTCCGCTACCGGCGTCTGTTCCGACTGCCTGTCCCCTGACTGTATCTGCAATCAGGTCGTCATCACAAGACGAAGCGGCATCGAGGGACGCATCAAAGTCATTCTGATCGGCGAGGAACTTGGATACTAAAATCCAGGTTTCCACCCGACAAGGCAGAAAAAATCCTGCTTGCCGGATTTCCACGCCGCGCATGGCTGCTTGCGACCTGAATTCTATTACGAAAAAAAGAGTTACCGCGAAACGGTAACTCTTTTTGCATACATTAGTTGTACTTTCTTTTTCTTGCTGCTTCAGATTTCTTCTTGCGTTTTACGCTTGGCTTCTCGTAGTGTTCTCTCTTACGAATCTCCTGCTGAATACCTGCCTTTGCGCAGTTTCTTTTAAAACGACGTAAAGCGCTGTCTAAAGTCTCGTTTTCTTTTACAATTACACTAGACATTATCTCACACCTAACCTCCCTCCAGTTGCGTATTGTGCATATTCAACTGTTTGGGTCATATTCATTGCACTATATAAGATTATAACACATATTTTTTTCCCGTCAACTGTTTTTCTAAAAAAGCGAAAAATTCAGACAATTTACTCTTCCCGCAGTTTGAATTTGGTAATCAGACCATCCAGGGAATCTGCCTCCGCCGAAAGTTCCTCACTGGTAGCAGATGTCTCCTCGGAAGCTGCGGAATTGCTTTGAATAACATCCCCAATATCCTTCACGCCGTTTGCAATTCTCTTAACGGACTCTGCCTGCTGATCGGAAGACACACGGATATTTGCCACTTCCTGAATAATATCGTCAAGTTCCGTCAATACCTTGTTCAGGGATTCTGCCGTCTGCTGTGTCACGGTGTTGCCACGGTCAACCTCACTCTGATTTGCCTCCAGAAGATGTCTGGACGTCTCAGCCGCCTGCGCACTGTTCTCCGCAAGCATACGGATCTGTTCTGCAACAACCGCAAATCCTCTTCCTGCCTCTCCGGCTCTCGCCGCCTCGATGGATGCGTTTAAGGAAAGCAGGTTCGTCTGGGAAGCAATGCTCTCGATCTGGCCGATCACACTTACAAGCTCCTGGGAAGTGCCGGAAATACGTTCCATTGCCTCCGTCAATTCCTGCATCTTCTGCTGGCTGACGTTTGCCTCCATGCCGACTTCCTTTGCCTTGTCATGTACCACATCGGTGGATTTGCTGTTCGCTTCTACCTGCTCGGATACGGTTGCGACACTCTCCACAAGATCGTCAACCGCACTTGCCTGCTCCGTCGCTCCCTTTGCAAGATCCTGTGAACTGATGGCAAGCTGTTCTGCGCCGGCAGCCACCTGATCGGAAGATTCGCGGATCTGCTTAAACGTGCCGCTCACATCGGTCACCATGCTGATTAGATGTGTCATGACATTCTCAAATTCGCCGACATAAGATTCCTTGCAATTGGATCTTACCGCATAATTGCCCTGTGCAAACTCTTCCAGAATATATCCAAGATCCTCAATAATCCGGTTCAATGTGGTGACGGTCACACGGAAACTGTCCGCCAACTGTCCCAGCTCATCATCCGAGCGGTACTGCACTTCCACGTCCAGATTTCCCTTCGAGATCTCCTCTGCCACCTTTGTCAGCTCCGTCACCGGCTCCACCACCGCATCCACGATTGCCTGACTGTTTCTGTGAATCAGTCTCGTATCATTGACTGCCGTAATAAGAAATACAATAAGAACCAGAATCGTGTAAGCGAGTGAAAACTGCTTCGGCACATAAGCCGCCGCAAAAACTGCAATCGCTGCAATCACAAGCGTCACATACATTATCACACTGACTCTCCGGTAACTTCCTTTTACCTTATCACTCAGACTACCTTGTCCCCTATCTCTTTCGTCCATCCCTGTCCTCCTGTTTTATCAGATATACCCATATCCCGATACATAAAAACGGCATATTGCCGATACCTACGTACCATTATACACCGTTTTTACTATTTGTAGCAACAAATTATAAAATATTTTTTTGAATTCTAAATTTTATAAATATACACAATCATGTATTTCTGTCGAGTTTTTATGCAAGCTGTGCCTCAAGTGCCGTTTTCGCCTCGGCAATGGCATCCGGAATGCCTGCCGGATTCTTACCGCCTGCCTGCGCCATGTTCGGACGTCCACCACCGCCTCCGCCGACTTTACCCGCAATGCTCTTGATGAGATTGCCGGCATGTGCGCCGTGCGCCATCGCATCGTCTGTCGCCATGGCAACCAGATTGACTTTTCCGTCTGATGCAGATGCAAGAACTATCACGCCTTCTCCCAGCTTTCCCTTTAACTGGTCGCCCAGATCTCTCAGACCGTTCATATCGACGCCGTCCACGCTGACAGCGAGGAGCTTCACACCCTTCACTTCCACAACCTGATCCATGACATCTCCAAGTGCTTCCTTGGCTGCCTTGCTCTTTAAGGATTCGTTCTCACTCTGAAGTGCCTTTAACTCCGCCATCAGATGACCGATCTTCTCGACGAGAGTTGCTGGGGTTGCCTTTGCAGCCTTGGCTGCAGCCTCGAGTTCTTCCTCTTCCTTCTTATAATATGCAAATACATTGTCTCCGGTCAGAGCCTCGATACGGCGCACGCCCGCAGCCACACCGCTCTCAGAGATAATCTTAAATACAACAATATCGCCGGTGTTCGCCACATGAGTACCACCACAGAACTCCTTTGAAAAATCTCCCATGGACACGACTCTTACCGTCTCACCGTACTTTTCACCGAAGAGTGCCATCGCGCCTGTCTTCTTCGCTTCCTCGACCGTCATGACGTCGGTTCTGACATCAATCTTCTCAGCGATCTTCTCGTTGACGATTGCTTCCACCTTCTTAAGTTCTTCCGGTGTCATCGCTGCAAAATGGCTGAAGTCAAATCTGGTGCGCTCACCGTCCTGATAGGAACCTGCCTGCTCTACATGTGTGCCGAGCACTTCGCGCAGCGCTTTCTGTAACAGGTGGGTTGCAGAGTGGTTCCTGCAGGTATCCCTGCGCAGCTTTGCATCCACACTGAGATCTGCTACATCTCCCGCCTTAATCATACCGTTTGTCATCTTGCCGATATGGCCGACCTTACCACCACGCAGCTTGATGGTCTCTTCCACCTGAAAGATACCGGAGGCGGTGCGGATCTCGCCCTTATCTCCCTGCTGACCACCCATCGTCGCATAGAACGGCGTCTTCTCCACGATGATCGTGCCGACCTCTCCGTCGGAAAGCGCCTCCACCAGCTCTGTCTCGGTGGTGAGCACTGTGATCTTTGAAGATGCTGTAAGGCTGTCGTAGCCTGTGAACTCCGTCGTGATCGAAGGATCAATCTCATCGTATACCGTAGCATCTGCGCCCATGTAATTCGTTGCTTTGTGTGCATCATGTGCTTTTTTCTTCTGGATCTCCATGGCTTTCTTAAATCCGTCCTCGTCAATGGAAAATCCCTTCTCCTCCAGGATCTCCTGCGTCAGATCGAGCGGGAAGCCATACGTATCATAGAGCTTGAATGCGTTCTCTCCGGACAGCGTCTTCTCTCCAGCTGTCTGCATTTCCTTCTCCATCTTCTCTAAGATGGCAAGACCCTGATCGATGGTCTTGGCAAACTTCTCCTCTTCCTGCGTAAGCACTTTGAAGATAAAGTCCTTCTTCTCCTCGAGTTCCGGATAACCATCCTTGCTCTCATCGATTACCGTCGCTGCAAGCTTCGCCATGAAAGTACCACCGATGCCAAGCATTCTTCCGTGTCTCGCTGCACGGCGTATGATACGGCGGAGCACATAGCCGCGACCCTCATTTGACGGCATGATACCATCGGAAATCATGAATGTTGCGGAACGGATGTGATCGGTAATCAGACGGATGGACACATCATCGAGCGCATCCTTCTGGTAAGACTTTCCGGACAGTTCACAGACCTTGTCGCGGATTGCTTTCATCGTATCAATGTCGAATACGGAATCCACATCCTGCATGACAACCGCAAGACGCTCAAGTCCCATACCGGTATCGATATTCTTCTGGGAAAGTTCAGTATAACCACCCTTGCCATCACCCTCAAACTGGGTAAATACGTTGTTCCATACTTCCATAAAGCGGTCACAGTCACAGCCGACCTTGCAGTCCGGCTTACCGCAGCCGTATTTTTCTCCGCGGTCATAATAGATCTCGGAGCACGGACCGCATGGACCTGCGCCATGCTCCCAGAAATTGTCACACTCTCCGGTCTTGGGGTCACGGTAGAATCTTGTGATACGCTCTGCCGGCACACCGACTTCCTTCGTCCAGATGTCGAACGCCTCGTCATCCTCCCCGTAGATCGACGGATAAAGTCTGTCCTCCTCCAGTCCGAGCACCTTTGTCAAAAACTCCCAGGACCATGCGATCGCTTCATGCTTAAAATAATCACCAAAGGAAAAGTTGCCGAGCATCTCAAAAAAGGTCAGATGTCTTGCAGTCTTTCCTACATTCTCAATATCACCGGTACGGATACACTTCTGGCAGGTCGTCACTCTTCTTCTCGGCGGGATCTCCTGTCCTGTAAAATAAGGCTTTAACGGTGCCATACCTGCATTGATTAAGAGCAGACTGTTGTCATTGTGCGGCACCAGTGAAAAACTGTTCATTTTCAGATGTCCCTTGCTCTCGAAAAATTCCAGGTACATCCTGCGCAATTCGTTTTCTCCGTAAAACTTCTTCACGACTTCTTCCTCCAACATGTTTCTTTCTATTTTAAATCTATTTTGTCTCTTCGACGTTTCCGGTCTCACCGGCATTCTTAGCATCCTTGCGGTCGCTCAACTTCTTTCCCGCAAAAATTCCAAGTCCCGCCACCACGACCAAAACCACGAAAATCAGTACATAATGTACAAACCATCCCAAAAATGCCATAGTCAAGTCCTGCCTTTCCCCAATTCTTCACACCCCGTGTGAAATCTTCTATAACTAAATCAGTATAGCGCAACCGTTTTATGATCGTCAAGTACCGCTTTTTTGAAATTCCTCTCATTCCTCAAGGATCTCAAAAATCTGGTTTTCATGATTTATTTCCACAACCCGCTCCGCCATCGCAGCGTTCGAGATTCTCTTCCGATAATCCGGAAGCGCGCTGTAATCCTGCCACATATGCATCGGAAATACGTAATCCGCATCCGTGTGCTCCAGGAAATAATTCATGCCGTCAAACTGGTGCTCCATCAGCCTCGGATCTGCCGGCACAAACGCCAGATGAATCTTCCTGCCGGAAAGTCTGCGGATCTGGCTGCGGTAATTTGTACGCATGGATCCGTTGATCAGATCGCCGGCTCCGTCCCAGTGCCAGTCATTCAGATCGCCGGCATGGTAAAATGCCGCGCCGTTCGTCTCCACGTAAAACGCCACACCGGCATCCGTCGAGCGCAGAGTCTCAATATTCAAGTCATCGACCCTGCATTTTTCATCCGCCCCCACATAGTGAATCCGCTTCGCCACCTCCGGCGCAAATCCATGTTTTACCAGAAAGTGCGGACTCATCTTGCAGTCTTTTGAAAAAATAAACCGGATCTTCAGATATTTTTCTGCGAGATGCAACACATCCATATCAAAATGATCCCGATGCTTGTGGCTTGCGAACACGTAGACGGGCGTATCCGGCTCATGCTCCGGCAGCACACCGCCAAAGTGATACCCCTCCACCCGGTCTCCATCAAACCAGTCAAAAATCAGCACCTTCTCATCCACCTCGACCAGAAAACAACTGTGATGAATAAAAATAACCTGCATAATTCTCCTCGTTTCTCCGCAATGTCAGAAGTTCTGCCCTGCAAATCTAATGATTTCTATTTCATGCGACCGATGATCGCATTCGCACGCTGATAGATCTCTTTCGGATCAAACCCGATCTCGAAATGATTGTCTTCATAGAGAACTTTGCCGTTAATCATCGTCATCTTGACATTCTGCTTGCTGCCGCTGTATACCAGATTCTTCACGATATTGTTTTCCGGCTGCATGTTCGGCTGGTTCAGGTCAATCATGACAATATCCGCCTTTTTGCCCACCGCCAGACGGTCACAGTCCTCCAGCTGCATTGCATGCGCACCGCCGGCTGTTGCCATGTAAAGGATCTCATCTGCACCCACGCACTCGGCATCCATCTCGCGCACCTTTGCAAGTGCGGAGGTAAGGAACATCTCGCGGAACATATCCAGACAGTTGTTGCTCGCCGGGCCGTCCGTACCGATCGCCATGGCAATGCCCTCATCCACAAACCGCTTCGTCGGGCAGATGCCGGAAGCAAGCTTCAGGTTAGAGGCCGGGTTCGTCACTGCCGTCAGATGACGCTTTTTAAAGATTTCAAAATCCGGCTCCTCAAACCATACACAATGGTATCCGCCGCCGCCGTACTCATACATGCCGAGTGAGTCCGTAAGCTGTGTCGGTGTCATGCCCCAGCGCTCTTTGCACTCTGCCACCTCAAGCTTTGTCTCGGAATTGTGCAGCCATACCGGAGATTTTAACTTCTGTGCCAGCGCCGCCACGCCTTCCATCAGTTCTTTCGAGGTGGTGTACTCCGCATGGAATCCGACAATGAAAGAAGTCAGATCACTCATCTCATTGACGATATGATAATTTTCCTCCATCAGCTCTACTGTACCGCCGAAATTGTTCAGTCCGCTGGTCTGCACCGTACGGAATCCCGTATCTGCGGATGCTTTTGCATCGACCGGCGGGAAGAAATACATATCAAAGTTGGACGTAATGCCGCTGGTCAGATATTCCATGATACCAAGAATATTCAGCCAGTACACATCATCCTCCGTAAGCTGTCCCTCGCGTGGGAACACCTGCTGGTTCAGCCAGTCCTGCAGCGGCAGATCGTCCGCCGCCGAGCGCAGAAAGGTCATGCCGGAATGCGTGTGCGCATCCTTGAAGCCGGGCATGAGAAGATCGCCGCGCAGATCGATCTGGCGCGAAAAGGCGGGCATATCGTCCCTTTTCGGGCCGACGTAGCGGATCTCGGCGCCGTCTGTCCAGACTTCGTTTTCGCTCAGGCCGGCCGGCTCGAGCACGCGGCCGTTGTAAAATCGTATCATCCGAAAAGCTCCTTCAG
>ERZ827440.3684-NODE-3684-length-11301-cov-2.674195_pt1 | contig 11301 bp, 8 predicted proteins | sample MGYA00519774_ERZ827440 | MGnify/ENA primary metagenome ERZ827440 (study PRJEB31778, sample SAMEA3449302) | human gut metagenome | biome: human gut; feature: human-associated habitat; material: faeces | place: United Kingdom | collected 2010/2012 ... | reverse complement strand
TAAAGAAACTACATCTTTTAATCCATCTGCCATACCTTGAATTCTGCTTTCATCTAAAGCTAATCTATCAAGCATAGCTTTAGGTGTTCCCTTTTCAATTGCATTTTCTAAATCTTTTTTATTAGCTTCTAATATTTCCTTTGAACTTTTTAATAATATTTCAGCCATCTTTAATAAAGCATTATTTTTTTTAGTAGTTGTTGCATTCATTAAAACATAGCTAGCTTCTTTTGCTTTTTGCCCCTTAATTATTAATTCACTCATTAATTCTCCTCCCTTTTACCTACAAATAAAGTTCCAATATCTTTTCCTTCAATTATATCTAAAAGTGTGCTTGGTTTTTCTCCATTTGCTAAAACCATATCTATGCCTGCATTATTAACAGTTTTTCCTGCTGTAATCTTTGTTGCCATTCCACCAGTTCCAAAATTAGTTCCAGCTCCACCAGCACACTCTTCTAATTCTGGTGTAATTTCTTCTACAACCTTTAACATATTTGCATTTTCATTACTTCTAGGGTCATCATCATAAAATCCATCTATATCTGATAATATTATAAGTAAATCTGCATTAACTAATACTGATACTATTGCTGATAAATTATCATTATCTCCAAACTTTACAATGTTTTCAATTTCATCAATAGCTACTGTATCATTTTCATTAACTATTGGAATTATTCCCTTTTCTAGTAATGTTTCAAATGTGTTGCATACATTTTCTCTTATATGATTATCTTCAATAACATCTCTAGTTAAAAGAACTTGACCTACAACATGATTATACTCACCAAAAAACTTACTATAAATATACATTAATTCACATTGTCCTACAGATGCTACTGCTTGTTTTTCTCTTATACTTTGGGGCTTATTTTTAAGCTTTAACTTACTTATACCAACACCTATTGCACCAGAAGATACAAGTACAACCTCTTTTTCTAAATTAATCATTTCTGATAATACTCTTGTTAACTTTTCAATTCTAGCTAAATTTATATTTCCATTTTCATGAATTAGTGTTGATGTTCCTACTTTTACTACTATTCTTTTTGCGCTTTTTAATTTTTCACGAAAGCTCATTTTTACATCCCCTTAAACTTCTTTTATTTATCTAAACATATTTTTTATGTTCACCCATTATCTTACTATACCTTTTTCTCCTTATCAATATTCTTAATTAATTTATATTTTTTAAATTTCTTATAACTCATTTTTATAAGAGCATATATTGGCACTACTGAAAAAGCTACCAAAGGGCCTCCTAAAGAAGCTGCACATACTACTAAAAATATATCTGTTAGTGGGTGTATATTCATCCTTTTACCCATAATAAATGGTACTACTATTCTTCCTTTTAAAGTTTGAGCTATTATAACTAAAATAGATAATTTTATAACCATTTTAATTCCAAGGGTCAAAGCTATAATATATGGTATTATCATAGATATAAAGAAACCTACAAATGGAATAAATGCTAAAACAAAAGTTATAGAAGCAAGTAATAAACTACTTGGCATATCTATAATTAAATAGCCAGCAAAAACCATTATTGCTAATGAAAATGCTACAATAGTTTGACCTATTATATATGATGAGAGTATATTGTCTCCATTAATAATTATTTCTTTTGCAAGTTCTTTATATTTACTAGGTATATATGATAAAATCTTTTCTTTAAATCTCTTTCTATCTTTTAAAAGAAAAAAGGCTATTAAAATTATTAATAAAACATTTGAAAATAGCATCATTCCTATATTTATTATATTTTTTATATTAGAAATTATAGGATTTATATAGGCTATAAAAATGTTTACTATATAGTCTATAGCTAAATTTATTTTTTCTTTTTCAAAAAATCTATAAATTTTTTCGTTATTTATAAATGTATAAACTATATTTTTTATTTTATAAATTTCACTTATAATATTTTTCCCAAAAAACATTAATATAGATATTGCTAAACTTAGAAAAATTAATATTGTTATTAATGGTGATTTATTTTCTTTTATTTTAAACTTTATTAATAATTTATTTAAAGGTTTTAGAATATAAAATAAAAAAACTCCAAAAATAATTGGAGTAACTATAATTCCAATTATAGTGCTAATAAAATTATGTACAAATTGAAATTTATTTATAATTAATATAAAAATTGCTATTAAATTTGCTATAACTAATGATAAAATTAAATTCTTTTTGTTCATAATAATGACCTCTAAATATATTTTTGAATTTATTTTATCCATTTTTACATTTATTTATTCAAAAACTTTATTATTAACTTGGTACATTACCCACAACTTTCAAAATGTATAATTTCCTATAAAAATAAAAAAAGGCTATGGTTTTTAACACTCATAGCCTTCATATAAAAAATAAAAAAATTTAGGACTTATTTAATTCTTTTTCTCTTTGATTTAATTGTACCGGTTTTTTTTATAGATTGCAAGTAAAATTTTTGTCAAAATTCGTTTACATATAAAATTTTTTTTAAATTTTAAGTTTTCTATACCTATTTATAGCACAAGCTATCTCTTCAGGTCTTGGCATGGCTAAATTTCCACTTCCACCCTTTATATTATTAACCTTAATTAATCCATTTTTATTTATATATTCTACAACTTTCTTTACTGTTCCTGCTAAATTTGTTTTTTCATCCAATAAATTGTAATCTATGAAAGTTATAATATCCCCTATAGCCTTTACTTGTTCTGAATCTACAAGTTGTTCTACAGCTCTTAAATCAATATTGTCCTTATTTATACTTAAGCTATCAAGTCCTAAAGTCTTTATTTTAACACCTTTAGGACTTCTTTCTATACTTCCTTTTTTAATTATTCTTTGAAAATCTATATTTATTTTTCTATTTCTATTTTCTATTCTTTTAAGTATATTTCCTGTGCTAAATTCTTTTGCTTTATTTGTTACATCTTTAGGCTTATAACAATCCATTTGTATTACTGTATCTGCAATATCAAAATAATCTCCAGAACTTCCAACTACTATTATTGTTGATATGTCTTCTTGAGTATATAAATCTCTTACAACCTCAATAAATGGTGTTATGGGTTCTTTATCATTAGAAACAAGCTTTTGCATTACTTCATCTCTTATCATAAAATTAGTTGCTGATGTATCTTCATCTATTAACAAAGTTTTTGCACCACACTCTATACCTTCAATAATATTAGCTGCTTGAGAGGTACTTCCACTTGCATTTTCACTAGAAAATTTCTTTGTATTCTTTCCATTTGGAAGGTTATCTATAAACAAAGATATATCATCTTTATGAATTACCCTTCCATCTTCAGCTCTTACTTTTAACGCAGTATTATCTGTTATTACAAATTCTCTTCCATCACCTAAAATATGATTATACACTCCTAATTCTATAGCTTTTAATAACGTTGATTTTCCATGGTAGCCACCACCAACTATTACTGTTATACCTTTTTTTATTGCCATCCCTTTTATTTTTCCTTGATTTGGAACATTCATTTCTATCTCTAAGGTTTTTGGTGATAAAAATTTTATTCCATCTTTTAAAGGCTTAGTTGAAACTCCACTTTCTCTTGGAAGGATAGAACCATTTGCAATAAAGGCAACTAAGCCTTGTTTTTTTAATTCTTCTCTTATATATTCTTGGTCTTCAACTAATTTCACTTGAGATATTAACAAATTCTTATTTATATTTTTATAAATTAAAGATTTTTCTACTATTTTAGGAAGAAAATCATATAATATTTTTTCTAGTTCCTTTGAAAGAACACTTCTTCCTCTTGCAGGGAAACCAACTTCTATTCTTGCTTCAACAAATTCTTTATTTACTATAATTGAAGTTCTGTCTAAAATTTCTTGAGGACATCTACTTATTAAAATAAGCCCACTTTTTCCTGAACCAAATATTTTTCCACCAAATACATTTATATTTTTATAAAATAATCTTGTTAAAAAATCTTGCACTGCTATTTTTTTATAGTTTTTATCAAAAAGCTCCATTGGTATATTGGCTACTTTCTGACTTACTATAACTCTTACTCTAGATGGTGCTGCAAAAGGGTCTCCTTGAACATGGTCTATTGATAATATATAATCTTTAAAGTCATATTGACCTTCTAAATCTTTATATGCCTTATAGCCTTTTCCATCTATTCTTATAAGTTCTCTTTTTAAATCATTTTGATTTTTCACTACTTCTCTTCCCCTTCTCTAAAGTATTTATCAATTAATTTTTCTCCTATCTTTCTATAAACATTACTCATATTTATCATTGTTGATACAAGCAAAAATTTTTCTTTAAAATCCTCTTTATCAGAACCTTTAAATATTTTTTCCACCTTTTCATTTAAATATTTTTCAATTTCTTCATTGTCTTCACTACAATTATTTAAATAATCTAAATACAATTCTCTTATATTATATTCTTCATCATTTTCATATCCTTTAACTATTTCATCTAAAAGAAGTTTTATATCACTTATTGACAAAGCTCCTTTAAAGTCATAAATAAGGCTCATTAATATTAAATTTTTTATTTTTAATAGGCATTAATAATTTTGCTTTTGCATAGTTATTAATCATAGTTTTTGTAAGAACTTTGTCCTCTTCATTTCTTTTACTTGAAGAAAGCTTTTTTTCAAAAAGTTGAATTACTTGGTCCATATATAAGTCTAATTCTGGTATATCTTCAAGCTGAATTTTTTCCTCCTTTGATTGCTTTTTTATTATATCTTTAACATCTTCTTTATTCATTTTTCCTCCATGTAGTTTTGAAAACTATATATCAACTTATCAATATAATTTTAATAGGATTTTATTGATATTTCAAGAAAATATGAATAAAACAATATATTTAAGGTTAAATGGTTGATTTTGGCTTTTGACTTCATTAAACTTATACTTCATAATACTATTATGCTAATAAGTAGTTTTGAAAACTATATGATATATCTATGGAGGTGTCCTTATGAATAAATATTTAAGAGAACCAGTAAATGGTTTAACACATTTAATTGGAGCTATACTTTCTTTAATAGGGTTTATTGCAATGATAATAAAGGTTATATCAACAAATGGAAGTCCTATTGAATATTTAGCTATTTGTCTTTTTGGTTTTGGAATGATTCTTCTTTATAGTGCTTCTGCAACTTATCATTCAGTAATTTCATCTGATAAAGTTATTATGAAGCTAAAAAAGCTAGACCATTCAATGATTTTTATGCTTATTTTAGGTTCTTATGCTCCATTTTGCTTAGTTGCTCTTCATAACTCAATTGGTTATGCACTATTTGCGGCTGTAGCAATTGCATCAGTAATAGGAATAATATTCAAGCTTTTATGGGTAACATGTCCAAGATGGCTTAGTAGTGTAATATATATTACTGTAGGGTGGTTTGCAGCCTTTGCTATTTATCCACTTTCACAAGTTTTAGCTAAACCTAGTCTTATATTATTAGTTTTAGGTGGAGTTCTTTATAGTATTGGTGGAATTATATATGCCTTAAAAAAAGATTCTATTAAAATTGGAGTATTTGGTTCCCATGAAATATTTCATATATTTATAATGCTTGGTACTCTATGCCACTTTATTTCAATTTTTGTTTATGTATTATAATTTCTTCAAAATACAAAAAACAGACCTACTACATCACATTCAATGCAAACTGGTCTGTTTTTAGCTATTTCATAACTCTCCTAAATTTTCCGTACTTTTTTTATTTTTTATATTTCTCCAATTTTTTTTGAAAATATGTTTCCATATTTATCTTTTACTTCAACATATATTTCTTTATTTTTTATGGTAGGTGTTATCCATGCAATAGAATTAGAAATTGAAAATTCTTTTATTATATTTTCATTCTCCTCATTATCTTTAAATAAAAACCTATATTGTAAATCCTCTTCACTTTCAACTTCTGCTTTTAATATAACTTCTAATGCACTTCCTTGTAAATTGTTTATTATCATACTATATTTACTTTTACTATCCTCTGAATCAATTAAATTTTTTTTAACTATATAACTCATTGATTCTCTTTTTACCTTTCCATTCTCATCCTTTACATATACATATAAAGTTTTATTTCCAGTATTGTTAGTCTTCCATATGAAAGTATTTGATTCTTCAAAATCTCTTAACTTGTACCAATTTTCTGTTTCATTATCCCTTACTATAAACTTATATTGTAATGCCCCTTGCCCAGTTGCATTTGCTGTTAATGTTATGCTTGTACCTCTTATCTGTGGTGATACTTTGTCTGCTGTAAATGAAGTTATCTCTAATTTTTGTTCTAATTCTTCAATTTTTTTAAACTCAAATGAAGAATTTTTTGCAAAAGTTTCTGCATATGAATCTTTATATCCATAAATAGTTACTAAACAATAATTAAATGCCCCATCTTCTATAGTTATTACAGACCTTGGGATTGTTATTTCTAAAGATCCACAATATGAAAATGTATATTCTTTTATAGTTGTTACTGAATTAGGTATTTTTATACTTTGCAAACATACACAATGGTCAAATGCATTCACTCCTATATTGGTTACTGAATTTGGTATACTTATATTTGTTAAATGAGAAGCACAACTAAATGCATAATCCCCTATTCTCTTTACAGTATCTGGAATTTTATATGATAATTCTCTACTTTTTCCTTGAGGATATCTTACCAATACACTTTTATCTTTATTAAATAATACTCCATCTTCATCAACATAATTCTTATTATATTTATCAACTTTTATACTTGTTAAAATTTCACAGTCATAGAAAGCGCAAGTTCCTATATTGGTTACAGAACTTGGGATTATTATATTTTTTAAACTAGAACAAGACTCAAAGGCATATTCTTCTATATTTTTCACTGAATTTGGTATAGTTATATTTATTAAGTTTTTACAATTTTTAAAGGTATTTTTTCTTATACTTGTTACTGAATCCGGTATACTTATATTTGTTAAACTATCACAATCATAAAAAGCAGAAATTCCTATACTTGTTACTGAGTCTGGTATGGTTATATTTTTTAAATTAAAACAACAACTAAAAGCATAATCTCCTATTTTTATTACTGAATCTGGAATTGTTATATTTGTTAAGTTTTGGCAGGTATAAAATGCATAGTTTCCTATACTTGTTACAGGTTTTCCATCAATTTTGCTAGGAACATCTACTTCTATATCTGTTCCAATATACTTTGTAATATTTACTTCTTCATTATTGTTTACTTTGTATTGAAAGTTATCATCTGTTTTCATTACTTCCTCTGCTGCTGACACAAATAAGCTATTCTCTGGAATTATCCTTGTAAATGCACCTGTTATTGTAACTATTATCATTGCAATAGCCAATATTTTTTTACCCAATTTATCTCTCCCCTTATTTGCTAATTAAAAACCTTATTCATATATTGTCATAAAACTTTATTTTTGTTTCACTTCTTTAACTTTTTATCCTTTTAATGCATTATCTATAGTCTTTTCAAATGGTTCTAAGAAATATTCTATTATCCTCTTCTTTCCAGATTTAATTTCTAATGTTGTTGTCATTCCTGGAAGTATATTTATATTTTTATTTTGCTCCTTATCAAAATTAATTTTCACCTTATATACCACTCCTAAGGTTTCACTTACAATTGCACTTGGTGAAATATATTCTACTGTTCCATTTAATGTTCCATACTTTTGATAATTGTAGGCTTCAACCTTTATAACAACATTTTTTCCTTTTTCTATTCTTGCAATATCTTTATTAGGTATATAAGTTTCTATTTCAAGTTCTGAATCATCTGAAATAATTTCTGCTATTGCTTTTGATTGATTTATATAAGAACCTACTGTATTATAATTTGATGTTAATATTATACCATCAACTGGACTTTTTATTGTATATTTGGAATTATTATTTTTTAATGCTTCTATTTTTGCTTCTAAGTCTTTTATCTTTTCTTCATATTGATTTCTTTCTTTTATCATTGATAACTCATAAGATTCTTCTTCTTCTTTTCTATTTTTAATAGAATCTTCTTTTTCTTTCTTTAATGAATCAATTTCTTCTTTATCTCTTTTTATGTTATCTAATAATGTTGATAGATATATATCATCTGCTCCTTGTTTTAGAGTTTCATATTTATTAGTTGTCTCTTGTATTTCCTTTTCTAATTCACTAATTTTATTTTCTATACTTTGTATATTATTTAAATATGAATTATAACTTTCAGTTCTTTTATTGCTTTAAAGGTTTTCTTGTAATTTTATTTCTTCAATTTTATTTGAATCAATATCACTATATGATGAATATATTTCATCAGAATAAGTATTATTTATTTTTGCATTTACTATATCTAAATTAAGTTTATTTATCTTAAGTTCTGATTCCATATCTTCTTCTTCAAAATCCCCATCAATATTTTCTAATACTAAAATTTCTTCTCCTTCTTTTACTACATCCCCCTCACTTTTGTTTATACTTAAAATCTCGCCATTAACATTACTATCAACAACTTTTACTCCATCTACAGGTACTATACTTCCACTAGAAATTATTGTAACATCAATTTTTGCAACTAAAGACCATATTAAAATAGCAACCATAAAGAAAGATATTATTAATATTATGGATTTTCCTAATGGTGATGCTGGTTTTTCCATAATTTCTAATGCAGATGGAAGAAATTCATATTTTAAATCTTCATCTTTTTTGGAATGTTTCTTGAAGAAATCAACAATTTTCTTAAACATATCACAAATTTTATCAAAAAACTCTCTAATTAGCATGCCCATTGTCATCACCCCTTTGCTTTTCCATCAAATATCTATAAAAACTATTTCTATTCTTTAATAATTCTTTTGGCTCTCCATACTCAATTATATTTCCCTTATCAACAGACATTATATAATCTGCATTATTTATTGTAGATAATCTGTGTGCAATTATAAGCACTGTTCTTCCTTTACATATTTCTTTTAAATTTTCTTGAATTATTGCTTCTGATTCATAATCTAATGCTGATGTTGCTTCATCAAATATTAATATTTTAGGATTTGTTAAAAGTGCTCTTGCTATAGCAAGCCTTTGTTTTTGTCCTCCAGATAATCCAATTCCTTTTTCTCCTATAGTTGTATCATATCCTTTTTGAAGCTTTACTATAAATTCATGAGCACCAGCTATTTTTGCAACTCTTACTATATCTCTAAAATCTGCATTTGGATTATTTATTGCAATATTTTCCTTTACAGTTCCATTAAATAAAAAGTTTTCTTGAAGAACTACCCCTATTTGCCTTCTTAACCAAAAAGGATTAACTGAACTTATATCAATATTATCAACATATATTTTTCCTTCCTCTGGTATATATAATCTTTGAACTAATTTTGATATTGTTGATTTTCCTGAACCACTTCTTCCTATAATTCCAACTACCTTTCCTGGTGGAATATTAAATGATATCTTTTTTATAACTGGAGCTTGATCAACTTTATATCTAAAAACAACATTTTCAAAAGTTATTTTTCCTTGAATATTAGGTAATTCTAGATTTGTTGATATATCTGTACTTTCTATTGGATTTATAAATATATCACTAATTCTTTTTACTGAAAGACTTGTTTGTTGATAATCTTGCCATAATTGAACAAATCTTAAAATAGGACCTGATACCTTTGATGATATCATTCTAAATGCTACTAATTCTCCTACTGTAATTTTTCTGCTCATTACCAAAGTAGCTCCAATTGATACTACTAAAACATCTTGTATCTTTTGAAGAAAATTTATAACATTGTTTACTGAAAATACAAGCTTACTTGTCTTAAAACCAGTCTTTGTATACTCAGCTGCTAAGTCTTCCCACTTCTTTTCCATTTTTGGTTCTAAAGCAAATGACTTTATTGTATGAATTCCTGTCATTGATTCAACCATAAAAGATTGAACTTCTGCCCCAGTATAAAACTTTTCATCTAGTCTTTTCTTAAAAATAGGTGTAACTATTCCATAAATTAAGGCAATTAATGGTACAATGCCAAGAACTATAAATGATAATGTATTACTATAAAAAAACATTATTATTATATAAAAAATCACAAAAATCATATCTAATATAGCTGTAAGAGGTGTCCCTGTTAAAAAAGCTCTTATATTTTCCACCTCTCTTACTCTTGCTATAGTATCTCCAACTCTTCTATTTTCAAAATATGATAATGGCAATCTAAATAAATGTTTAACCAACTTAGAATTTAACATCATATCTATTCTACTTGTTGTATGAGTAAATACATAGTCCTTTGCTAGACTTAATATCATTTCAATAATTAATGCAATAGTTAAACCACTAGCTAAAACAATTAAAGTGGATTTATTATTTGTACTAAGAACCTTATCTATAATTACTTGTATGAATAATGGATTTAGTAAACCTATTATTTGTAATATAAAATAAGCTAATAATATTTGTGCTAAAATTCCTTTAAATTTTCCAATTACATTTATGAACCATTTGAATCCAAATTTTTCCTCTGAACTCATAAATCCTTTTTTCTTAATTAAAACAACAATGCCATTCCAATTTGAAACAAATTCATCTACTTCAAGTGCTTTTGGTTTATTATCTATAGTATCTAATATTATTACCTTTTCATCAGTAATATTTATTACAATATTATAAATGTCCTCATTAGTTTGATAAATAAATGGTGTTTGTAATTTTTTTAAGCTTTTTTCATCAACCTTCCTACTTTTGCATTTTAACTTTAATTGTTTAGATATATATAACATATCTTTTACATCTATCTTTTCTTTTGTATCTAATGCAAACTGATGTATTAGGGACTCTAAATTAACATTTACTTCATTATAACTAAGCATTATCATAAATGCTCTTAAATCCAACATAAGTTTTTCATTTATATTTTCCATTAAATCCTCCTTGGTATAAAATTACTTAAATAAGCAACGAAGAAATATTTCTCCGTTGCTTAATGTTTATCTATTGTTTTATTTGCTATTGTTGATTAGTATTTAAAAATGCTACAAATGATGAATCATCAGTATTAGTTTCAGTATTTATATTAGAAGTATTTATTATTGCTTCATCTTCACTTGTTAAGCAATATGTTTGTTTTAACATTGCTACTGCACCATCTATATCAAAGCTTCCTGTATTATCACATGATACATTTACTCCATCTGCAAACATAATATTTTCTAATCTATAGTTACTTGAATAATAATGATCATTTATTGTGATTTTATCTTCAGTTCCATTAATAGATACAACTAAATTATATCCTTCCTTGCTTA
>ERZ827440.3669-NODE-3669-length-11344-cov-9.681637_pt1 | contig 11344 bp, 7 predicted proteins | sample MGYA00519774_ERZ827440 | MGnify/ENA primary metagenome ERZ827440 (study PRJEB31778, sample SAMEA3449302) | human gut metagenome | biome: human gut; feature: human-associated habitat; material: faeces | place: United Kingdom | collected 2010/2012 ... | reverse complement strand
TGTACTTTCCACGCAATTCCGGATGCAGCATACATTCAATACTCGCATAGCAGTTGTTGAGGTCACTATGCAATACAACTCGGCCTTCCATATTCGGCATACCTCCTGTCCATAACCTTCAAGAAATAGTTCCATCAAGTTCCTAAAAGTTCCTATTGACAAGTTCCAGTTCGCAGAATATAATGAACCTAAAGTTCCAACCGAGTTCTATTAAGTTCCAATAAGTTCTAATAACAAAATAGCAGGTCAGGAAATGGTTTGTCAATAGAACTTTCAAAAACTTTCCAAACCTGCGAGAGGAGACGGTTATGAAGACGACTGGTGAAAAGATTCGAGAGGGCCGCACGCATCTGGGCCTTACGCAAACAGAACTGGCCGATAAGATTGGTGTCACGCTGCGCACGATTACCAAATACGAAAAACAAGGTGTAATGCCTCGCGGTGTAAATCTTCAGAGGTTGGCAGAGGTGCTGGGTGTTTCCACGGCATATCTAAGCAACGATGAGATCGTAGATCCCAACTATGGACTTGAAGAGGCACCATACATCGAGAGCGCAAGAGCAGCCTATGGCCGTAAAGGAGCAACTGATGTAGAGCAGCTGCTGACACAAACGCGTGCTCTCTTTGCTGGTGGAGATGTCCCTGAGCAGGATAAGGAGCTTTTCTTCCAAGCAGTCACTGAGGCATATTTTGCTAATAAGCAGCGAGCCAGCGAGAAGTTCACCCGTAAAGACTACAAAAAGTAAGCAGGAATATTCTGAGTGTACGGATTTTTGGACAACCCTTGTGGTACTGTCAGGCTGTATAATAGAAAACTACTTTCTGAAGTGAGGCGAGTGGATTGCTGACGATGACGATTAGGCAGGAAGTAAGTCGATTGAAAATGAAATATCAGACAGATGACCCGTATGAGATCTGCGAGTATTTGGATATCCAGGTGATGGATCGTCCAATGGGAAAGAGTCCCCGTTCCTGCAAGGGCTTTTTCCTGGTTTCTTCTCGGTGTAAACTGATTGTAATCAACAGTGATTTGCCCGACAGCATTCAACGGATCATCATTGCGCACGAGCTGGGGCATGCAGTCCTCCACAGCGATTCTGCCATTAACACCTTCCATGAGTTTGCGATGTTTGAGGATACAAATCGAATGGAGTATGAGGCAAATGTGTTTGCTGCGGAGTTCATGCTCAGCGATGACACCGTCTTAGAAGCGCTGGAGATGCAAATGGACTTTTATCAGACAGCGAAGTGTTTGTATGTGCCACCTGAGTTACTGGACTTCAAGCTCCGGATTCTACAATGCCAAGGTGTAAGAATCATAGCTCCGTATATCGCGCATGGGGATTTCCTCAAGCGAGATCTGGAGCAGCCGTTGAGTTAAGTATGCTGCCAGGTGAGGCTTATAAGGTCTATGTGAGCGTTTTTGTAGAGCATCGTTCGGATGGGACAATGCTGCCTAGGGAAATCATCTGGGAGGATGGCCAGAAATATGAAATAGACCGCGTGATCGATATTCGCCCAGCCTATGCTGCAAAAGCCGGCGGGCAAGGCGATCGTTACACCATCCAAGTCAATGGTGCAAGAACATATCTCTATTTTGAACGATCCGCCAATCTAACGGGTAATACGATAGGCCGTTGGTTTGTGGAACGAAAGGTGCCATTGAGGGATCTACTTTAGAGCCCATGACATTGGAGAAACTTGTGAGGAGGGAAAAAATGTATAGCGCTGCATTACAGAGGTACTATAACGAGCACGAGCATTTGCCATACACCTTTTATGCTCAGCCAAAACGCTTCACTCAGTATGCGATAGAAAAGAGAGGCGAGCTTTTGGCAACAGCGTATAACTATATCGAGCCGGATGCGAAAGGCACAAGAGACTTCGTTGAATATTCTTCTGCAGACTTTACTGTAACGGATTTCCATTCTGCTGACCGAGTCTGCGTGGTTATGAGGCTTCCGGAACCTACAATGCCATTGCACTGTAAGATGATCGGCTGCTCCATCAAGTTCGATGGCAGTTGTCCCGTATGGCGTACAGTCGAGTTGACGGAGCAGGGTAGCTTTCTCCTATGTGGCTGGAATGCGGATCATACGCATATGGTAATTAGTAAGGTGGGTGCAGAAACGGAAGAATGTGTTCGACGAATGACAGAGGAATTGAGCTTTCCAATTATGATTGATATAAAATCATTCAAGCTGTAACCCCAATTATGTGTGACAAACATGAAAAGGAGGAGACGCATCAGATGCGTCTCCTCCTTCTTGTAGTGGCATGGCACTACCAACTCGCCTATTTACTTGCTGAACGCTCTCCACAGGAACGTGACGATCTGCGCGCGGGTACAGTCGTTGCCCGGTGCAAAGGCTGTCTCGTTCACGCCCGTGGTCACGCCGTTCATGTAGCACCACGCCACCGATTCATACGCCCATTCGGGCACATCGGTGAACGGCAGGTGGAACATCCACGCGCCCGTGAAGCCCTTACCCTGCGCCTGAGCGCAGCGGTAGATCATGGCCGCAGCCTGCGCACGGGTGCAGACGCTGTCTGTGCCGAAGGTCGTCTCCGTCAGACCTGTGACGATGCCGGTGCTCGCCGCCCAGCGGACTGCCTCGGCATAATATGCGCCCTCGTCCACATCGGTAAACGGCATCCGGTAATTCACCACGGGGGAACCCGCCGCGCGCCAGAGGAAGGTCACGATCTGGGCGCGGGTGCAGGGCTGCTCGGGAGCGAACAGGTCATTGCCCACGCCGGTGGTGATGCCGTTCTTGACCGCCCACTTGACGGCCTCATAGAAGTAGGCGTTGTTGGGCACGTCGTAGAAGAAGTTCAGCATGGAGTTGTCCTCCATGAAGGTCGCCTTGACCTCGACCTTGCCCGCGGGCATGGTGAAGGTGTACTTGCCGTTGCCCTTGTCCGTGAGTTTGAGCTCGTCGCCGTTCTTGTCGGTGACGGTCAGGGTCTCGAGGACGTAGCCGCTGTCGGGCTTGACGGTGACGGTCACCCGGTCGCCCTTGGAGGCACTCTTCGGGCTGACGGTCACGCTGCCGTGCTCGGTCTTGCTCGGGGTAGAGACGGAGTAGGTCGGGTCGTAGGAGCTGCTGCCGGAGGAAGAGGAATGAGAGGGAGCCGTATAAGCAAATGCGAATGCACCGGTATAACCAGCCATAGAGGTGACCGCTGCATTGGCTTCCACGGTGTAACTGCCGGAGACAATCTTTCCGGTATGGGTATGGTCGTTAGCATCCAAAGTAAATGCTACGGTGCGGGAAACGGTCACAGCCTCCGCACAATCTGTTTCCAGCTTGATGGTCTTACCGCTGTCAACATTAGCCACAGCCTCAGCCAAGGTAGGATACATCACACCATCGATAGATGCAACAGCGGAGGAAATCACAAAGGGGCTAAAACCATTGGTAGTAAAGGTCAGGGTTTTGGTGCCGGAAGTCTCAGTGACAATACCGGTGTAATATTCCACGGTTCCATTGTCTTTGATGTGCTTAATACTCAGTTTGTCATTGGCATTAGCAAATCCCGTCGGCAATTCCATCGTAACAACAGTCGGGGCAGTAATCGTCAGTTTTTGATAATCCTGCACAACCTGTGCATTTTTAGAGTTACCAGACAGTTGGATGTCATCTGCTTTATCAGCAGTAGATGCTACAATACGGTACTGCGGAGTGATATCCAGCGTCAGCGTCTTGTTCTCGGCGCTATATGCGGTCGGTTCTACCTTAAGTGCAGTCTGAACGTACAGAATCGGATTCGTTAGATTCTCTGCCTTTGCAACCAAGCGCTCTGCATCAGTCTTGTTCATTGCTGCAACCTTGTCACCTGCTGCTGCACCGAGGGTCGGTACGGCAACAGACTTAGCTGCATTTTCAACTGCTTGCTTGTCGCTTTCGGAAATTTTATCGCTTACATTGACTTCCGGCTTTGCAACAGCAGGCTTAACTACAATAGAACCGGTATCAGTTTTCTGAACTACCTTGTAGTCATAACCTGACTTGTCGCTGGTTACGGAAACATAGCCATCTGCAACAAAGTTTGTGCCTGCACCCTCAGCACTGTTGTTAGCAGGGTCAAAGTGTGCAAAATAGCCGCCAGTAACAGTAATCTTAGCAGTTTTTTCTTTATAATTTTGATCGTAGCAGTTAATTGTCAATCCATACCCGTCCTGAACATTATTGGTATTTAACTGCTGGATCGAATAACTACCACCATTAATAGTGACTTCACCCAGGAATGCGTAAATTGCAGAAATATTACCAATCACCGTACCGTTTTCAACGGTCAATTTCGCAGACCCTTCCTGCGTATCCAGAGCATAGCAATCATCTGCTTTTGCCTTGAGTGTACCATCACCGGTAATAGTCAGATTGCCGTTCTCCCGAACAGAAATCAGCGACCAAGCATTCAGCTTGCTATCCCACAAATCTTTTGTGTTGTAAATAGTTTTGCCTGCCATATTCAATGTTACGGTTTTGTTCGCAACAGTAACCGTATTGCCAAGGTCAACATCTTTCAGCAGCGTAATTGTATCACCGTTCTGCACTGCGGCAACAGCGTCAGCCAGCGTCTTATAATAAGTATCGCCGACCTTGGCAACTGCATTGGTTTCACCCAGTTGCTCAACAGTGCCGTTCTCGTTCTGAACGTAACCCTTTGCAACATATGCAGAAACATCAGAGGAGAACGTACCGCCAGTCACGGAAATCTCTCTCTTAGCTGAAGTGTTTTCACCATTCTTTACGAACATACGAACCGCTTTTGCATTTTTACTGTTAAGATGTCCGCCCGAAATGGATACCGAAATATCACGATCGTTATAACCGCTTTCAACATAAACAGCGTCACCAGTTTCCGTCAGAGTACTGCTGCCATCAGTTGCACCAGTATAATATGTTTCCGGATCAACATTCGGTCCAGTACCAGAAATAATTGTTTTTTCGCCATTTACTACCAGATTACTGCCTTTAACTACAATACCTGTTACACCAGTGATTTCACTATCACTAATAGTTAAAGTACCCGATTTCGGCGGATAATAAATGCCTAATCCTTCCGTACTTGTAATATTAGAGTTTACAATATTTACATTGGAATTCGATGTCAGCCCTTGTACTGCTAAGCCTTGCGTACGAGATTTCAACACAATATTCTCAAATGTTAATGTCAAATTATTGCTTTCTTTGTATGCATATACGCCATCGCTGTAACTGCCTTCTGCAAAATTCTCAATCGTACCGTTTTTTACGGTCAGAGTAATATTAGCAGCATTAATAGCAATTGCTTCCCCCGCCTCAGCAGTTATGGTGTTCTGATTCAAATCCAGCGTTACGTTCATATCTGCTTTTACAAACTGAAGCTGCTTTTTTTCGCCAATCTCAGTTGCCGAAATGGATTTCTTCAAAACAATCGTATCGCCGCTTTTCGCCGCGTCAATCGCCGCTTGCAGCGTGGCATAGCCCGTGCCGCCGATTTGAGCGACATCATTCGTCTGCGTGCCTTCGCCATCCGCCAGGGCGGCGGTGGGCAGCAAGCTGAACGCGAGGCAAAGCGTCAGTAAAATGGATAGCAATTTACGTTTCATAAAAGGTCCTCCTACAATGTATATTCTCCGCGGCTCCCCGCGGGCGAGCACAGCACATCTGTTCCCGGTCGGGAACAGAAAAGGGGCCATGGCCCCTTTTTGCACTTTACGGCGATATCATAGCACGCCCGTGTAAAAAAATCAACCTTTTTTCTGTAAGGAAATGACAAATTTCGCGCGACATTTTTCGAGAATCCGTGCATTTCGCCAAACCCGCCTTGCCGCTTCGCGTCGCTGCTGTATTTACTTGGCAAAGCGCCCGCTTTGCGCTATGTTAAAGCGTCCTAAAACGGTGGCACAGAGCGGCAGAGAGCATAAATATTCTGTTAAGCGATCGTTTCGAGCCTTTCTGCGCGCTTTTGCCGCGCATAAATAACCGTGTGAATGGTAAAATCCTACAAGCCAGCGAGGATTTTCGGCGCAAGATTGTCAAGAATTTGAGAACCGCTCCGCGGGGGCTTGACATTTGCGCGCCGCCGTAGTATCTTCACGTCAACAATTGAATAGGCTCAATTCAGTTGAGCGAGATAGAGGCGCGGCCGACAAGAGTACCAAGTTCACACGGAGCAGAGATCCGGGACAAAGGGAAAGGGGAAGCCGCCGAAGTGGGGAACGGTTCCTGTGCCGTTTTCTGCTGGCTCGTCGGAGAAGATCCGCCGGACTGTCACAATTTGTGGAGCGCTATCGAAGAGTCGGCAAGCCGTTTTCGGTTTTGCCGGTATTGCAGATCATTTGCCGTAAATGCTCCACACGAGCATTTACGGCTTTTTCTGTTTCCGAACTCGTTGGCGCGGACAACGAAGGGCCGACTCCCCCACGGAGCCAATTTCCATTCAGAAAGGAAGCAACACCATGAACCTCAGAAGAACCATCGCTACCCTGCTCGCAGCCCTCATGCTGCTCGCCCTCACCGCCTGCGGCGCGGGCACGACGTCTCCCGCGCAGGACGCAAACGCCCCGGCAGAGGAAACAGCTCCTTCCACGACCGAAAGCAGCCAGTTCCGCGTCGGCATGGAATGTGCCTACGCGCCGAGCAACTGGCAGGAGAGCGCCGCGACCGACACCAACGTTCCCGTGGAAAACGTCGCCGGCGCTTACGCCGAGGGCTACGACGTGCAGATCGCACGCATTCTCGCCGATCAGCTCGGCAAGGAGCTGGTCATCGTCAAGCTCAGCTGGGACGGCTTGATCGACGCGCTCAATCAGGGGCAGATCGACGCCATCATCGCCGGCATGATGGACACCGCCGAGCGCCGCGAGTCCATCAACTTCTCCGACCCGTACAAGGAGACGATCTACAGCATGATGGTGCTCGCCGGCTCGCCGTATGAGAACGCGACCTCCATTCAGGACTTCTCCGGCGCCGCCGTGCTCGGTCAGCAGGGCACCGCGCTCGACGAAGTCATCGACCAGATCGAGGGCGTCGAGCACCTCAGCCCCGTCGGCAGCGTGCCCGACATGATCTCCCGCCTGCAGCAGGGCACCTGCGACGCCATCGTCATCAACGAGGAGAGCGCCCCGGGATACCTCGCCTCGAATCCCGATTTCCGTCTCATCACCTTCAGCGAGGGCAACGGCTTCACGCTGCCCGCCAAGGGCTCCTGCGTGGGCCTGCGTAAGTCCGACACCGAGCTGCTCGCGCAGATCAACGAGATCCTTGCCACCATCGACAGCGACGCGCGCACCGAGATGTGGAACACCGCCGTCGCCAACCAGCCGAAGTAACCGGCGGCTTCACGCCGCATAAGGAGGAAGCACCATGAGAGGAACCCCCACGTCCCGCGGTCAGAGCTTCATCGCACGGGACCACCGTTATGTTTATCTGGGCGGCAGCGTCATCGCCCTCGTCGGCCTGAGCCTGTGGTATTCCGCGCCCAGTCCGTACAGCTTTCTGCCCGCCGGCTCCGTGCCCGGCACGGCGCTCGCCATGATCTGCTATCTTTTTCTTGCCGTCAGTGCGCTTGCGCTGCTCGTGAAATGGACGCATTGGAACAGCTACGGCGAGACCATTCTCAAGCACCCCTTCATCGTGCGTCTGAGCCGTTATCTCTCCTATCTGGACGCCGCGGCTGCCGCGCTGCTCGCGCTTGACCGCTTTGTGCTCAAGCTCGCCTACGTCGTTCACGCCGCCGTCCACGCCGAGAGCAACCCCACCGGCACGCTCTCCTCCATGATCTACATGGCCTACAACCAGCGCTCGCTCTTCGTCACCGGCGTGTGGACGACCGTTCAGCTCGCGCTGGCCGGCACGGCGATTGCGTTCGTGCTGGCGCTTCTCATGGTCTTTCTCCGCATTCAGGAGCCCGACAAGCGCAACAACGACTTTGTGAAGCTTATCAAGATCGTCGCGAACAAATTCGCCCGCTTCTACATCTTCGTCATCCGCGGCACGCCGATGATGGTGCAGTCCCTCATCTTCTACTACGCGATCTTCAATCTCTTCAAGCGCACCGGCATGAGCGTCACGGAGATCAACCGCGTCTGGTCGCTCTTCATCTCCGGTCTTGTCACGGTCTCGCTCAACTCGACCGCGTACCTTGCCGAGGTGCTACGCGGCGGCATCCTCGCCGTCGACGCGGGGCAGATGGAGGCCGCGCGTTCGCTCGGCATGACGCACTGGCAGGCCATGCGCAGAGTCGTTTTCCCGCAGGCCATCAAAAATTCGCTGCCCGCCATCGGCAATGAGTTCATCATCAACATCAAGGATTCCTCCGTGCTGTGCGTGCTGGGCGTATCCGACCTGATGTTCATGACCCGCTCCGTCGCCGGCATTTATTATAAGGGCACCGAGTGCTACCTCATCGCCGCCACCGTTTACCTGTTCCTGACGTATCTTTCCTCGCTCCTGCTCAAGGCCATCACGGGAAGGATGACCGCGCCGGACAACACGAAGCGGCGCCAGGGCAATCAAACCGTCGATCTGGGACTTCCCAGCTCAAACTGACAGGAGGACGCTATGACGAACGATCCCATCATCAAAATCGAACAGCTCGAAAAGTCCTTCGGCGACCTCCACGTGCTCAAGGGCATCAACTTGGAGGTCGACCGCGGCGAGGTCGTGTGCATCATCGGCGCCTCCGGCTCCGGCAAGTCCACGCTGCTGCGCTGCATCAATCTGCTGGAGGAAGCCGATTCCGGCCACATCTGGTTCGACGGGCAGGATCTCATGGACCTCAAGGTCGACCTCAACGCCCTGCGGCAGAAGATCGGCATGGTATTTCAGGGCTTCAATCTTTTTAACAACAAATCCGTGCTGGATAACTGCACGCTTGCTCCCATGACGGTGCGGCATATTCCAAGGGCGCAGGCCGAAGAAACAGCCATCCGTCACCTCAAGGCCGTCGGGCTGGAGGATTTCATCCACGCCGACTCCCGCCGCCTCTCCGGCGGACAGAAGCAGCGCGTTGCCATCGCGCGGGCGCTGTGCATGGAGCCCGAGATCATGCTCTTCGACGAGCCGACGAGCGCCCTCGACCCCGAGATCGTGGGCGAGGTGCTCGATGTGATGAAGCGCCTCGCGCAGGAGGGCATGACCATGGTCGTCGTGACGCACGAGATGGCCTTTGCCAAGGAGGTCAGCGACCGCGTGGTATTCATGGACCGGGGCGTCATTCTCGAGCAGGGCTCGCCGCGCGAGGTCTTCGGGAATCCGAAGGAGAGCCGCACGCGCGAATTTCTCAGCCGCTATCTGGAGGACAAAATGGCATGACGAAGAAGATCACCGATTTCTTTGCCCTCGAGGGCAATTATCCCGACTTAGACGCCGAGGGCGCGGTCGCGCGTCTTTCGCAGGCAATCCAATGCAGAACCATCAACTATGCCGACCACAGTCTGACCGACTATAGCGAGTTTGACAAGCTCCACGCGCACATGAAGGCGAGCTATCCCCACATCATGCGCGCGGGCGTCTTTGAGCGGCTCGGCCACCACGCCGTGCTCATCACCATCCCCGGCAGCGACGAAACGCTGCGCCCCTGCCTTTACATGTCCCATCAGGACGTGGTGCCGGTGGTCGAGGGCACGGAGCAGGACTGGACCTATCCCGCCTTCTCCGGCGCGGTGGCGGACAGCTACATCTGGGGCCGCGGCACGCTGGATATCAAGGAGCAGGTCTTCGGCGTGCTCGAGGCCGCGGAGTATCTGCTCGCCCGCGGCAGGACCTTTCGGCGCACGGCCTACCTCGCCTTCGGCGACGATGAGGAAACACTCAACACCGGCGCGCTGGCGATCTCCGACCACCTCAAGGCGCAGGGCGTAACGCTGGAATTCGTTTTAGATGAGGGCGGCGGCAAGATCGAATCCGGCGCGGCTTTCGGCGCGCCTGACCTTTCCATCGCGCAGGTCGATCTGATGGAGAAGGGCTATGCCGATCTGGAGCTGACGGTCCGCTCCATCGGCGGACACTCGAGCCGCCCCTACGGCGGCACCTCGCTCGCCCATCTCGCCTGCGCCATCGCAGACATCGTCCGCAGCCCGTTCCCCGTGCGGCTCAATCCTGCCATGATGGGCGCGTTTGAAACGCTCGCGCCCTACATCACCGCCGAGCCGCTCAAAACGCTGACGCGGGACGTCCGCGCGAACGCGGACGCCATTGCGGCCTACTGCTATCAGTCCTCCGCGCTCTTTCCCTTTGTCACCACGACCATCGCCCCCACCGTCATTCAAGGCAGCAGCAGGGCCTGCAACGTGATGCCGCAGGATATGCAGGCGGTCATCAATTTCCGTCTTGCCGACGGCGACACGGTCGAGAGCGTGATGGCGCACTGCCGCGCGGCGGTGCAGGACCCGACCGTGGAACTGCGCTACCAGCAGGCCAACGATCCCTCCGCCACGGCCCGGCGCGACGGCTACGGCTACCGCACGGTGGTGGACAGTATGCATCGCTACTACCCCGACGTGGTGTTCGTTCCGTCCATGACCGTCGGCGCGACCGACGCGCGCCAATACGAGCAGATCTGCGACACCTGCCTGCGCTGCTCGCCCTTCATGGCGGAGCCAGAGGAGGCCGCCTCAGGCGTCCACGGGACGAACGAGCGCATTCTGGTCCGCGCCTATCTGCAGGGCATCCGCGTGCTCATCGACCTGATGGAGCACGCCAATCTCTGAGACACGGCCGCAGCCCGCGTTTCAAGCCGCAAGCACGCAAAAAAGAGCCGCGTTCCCTGCACCGGGAACGCGGCTCTTTCCTTTTCAGCAGCTTTCTTTACCACGCGGCGACCGCGCCGTCGCAGCGCGGCTCGGTGCCCGCCGTGTAAACGCCGTCCTCTCCGCGCCAGATGATCTGACCGCGGCCCATCGAAATGCGGTCGTCCACGACCGTGACCTCGTGGCCCATCGCGCGCAGCTCGTCGGCAATGGCCTCGCCCGCCTCACACTCCAGTTCGAGCCTCCTGCCGCCGATCCATTGAATGCGCGGCGCATCAAGCGCCTCCTGCGGATTCATGTGGTAGTCAATCGTGCTGACGAGCACCTCGACCTGTCCTTGCGGCTGCATGAACGCGCCCATCACGCCGAAGGGGCCGACCGCCGCGCCATCCTTGAGCAGAAAGCCCGGAATGATGGTGTGATAGGACTTCTTGCCTCCGGCGAGGCAGTTGTCGCTCGCGGGGTCGAGCGAGAAGTTCGCGCCGCGGTTTTGGAGCGAGATGCCCGTCCCCGGCACGGCGACGCCCGCGCCGAAGGTGGTGTAGTTGCTCTGGATGAACGAGACCATGTTGCCCTCGCGGTCGGCGGTGCAGAGATAGA
>ERZ827440.3658-NODE-3658-length-11391-cov-2.639732_pt1 | contig 11391 bp, 8 predicted proteins | sample MGYA00519774_ERZ827440 | MGnify/ENA primary metagenome ERZ827440 (study PRJEB31778, sample SAMEA3449302) | human gut metagenome | biome: human gut; feature: human-associated habitat; material: faeces | place: United Kingdom | collected 2010/2012 ... | reverse complement strand
ATCTTTGTGGCACGCACACTGTTGCATCCATGTGCGATATTGGCGAACGGTCCACCATGGACCAGTGCCGGTGTATGTTCCAGTGTCTGAATCAGATTTGGCTTGATTGCATCTTTCAAAAGTGCAGTCATGGCACCGGTTGCCTGCAGATCATCTGCTGTCACCGGATCTCCATTAAAATTATAAGCGACAATAATTCTTCCCAGACGCTTCTTAAGATCAGCAAGATCATCTGCAAGGCAGAGAATTGCCATAATCTCGGAGGCGACTGTAATAACAAAATGATCTTCTCTTACCATTCCGTCGGTCTTTCTTCCAAGACCAACTACAATATTCCGCAGGACACGGTCATTCATGTCCACGCAACGTTTCCACACGATCTGACGTGGATCGATCCCCAGGGCATTCCCCTGCTGGATATGATTATCAAGCATTGCTGCCAGCAAATTGTTGGCAGAAGTGATGGCATGAAAATCTCCCGTGAAATGAAGATTCAGATCCTCCATCGGAACCACCTGTGAATAACCGCCACCGGCTGCTCCTCCTTTGATTCCAAAGCATGGTCCAAGAGATGGTTCGGGTAATGCGATCACTGATTTTTTGCCAAGCTTTGCAAATGCCTGTCCAAGACCTACAGAAATTGTCGTCTTTCCCTCTCCCGCCGGGGTCGGATTAATGGCTGTAACAAGAACCAGCTTTCCGTCCTCGCGGTCCTTGATCCGTTCCCAGAGTTCATCAGAAAGCTTTGCTTTATACTTTCCATAAAATTCCAGTTCAGCCTCTGCGATCCCTGCACCCTCTGCCACCTCTCTGATGTGCTTCATTTCTGCTTCCTGAGCAATCTGAATATCCGTCTTCATTCCTGTTTCCTCCTTGTTCATCCCTCTTATTTTCAATAACATCCTCACACTTTCATGCAAGTTCTGTAAACTACGATTCCTACTTATTTTCCGCTATGTATGCGTCAAATTCTTCTTTTGACATAAGAACTTTTCTCGGCTTTGTCCCCTCTTCGGGACCGACAACTCCTGCTTCTGCAAGCTGATCCATGATCCTTGCAGCACGGTTGAACCCAATCTTGAACATTCTCTGGAGCATTCCGATCGAAGCCCTGTCTTTGTCAATGATCAGTTGTCCTGCTTCTGTAAAATAGACATCCCTGTCATCTGTATCCTCCGCAGATACTCCTGAAATGGATGTCGGAACATCTGCAGTCATCATATGTTCTTCCAGTTCATTACTGTAAGCCGTACTTCCATTTTTGTCAATCAGATAATCTACAACTTTCTGAACTTCTTTATCAGAGACAAAGGATCCCTGCACCCTCACCGGCTTTGGATAACCGGATGGATAGAACAGCATATCTCCTTTTCCCAGCAGCTTTTCTGCCCCGTTCATATCAATGATCGTACGCGAATCCACTCCCGATGAAACTGAAAATGCAATTCTTGACGGCATATTTGCCTTGATCAGTCCCGTGATGACATTCACTGACGGACGCTGGGTCGCAAGGATCAGATGAAGCCCCGCCGCACGTGCCAACTGTGCAAGACGACAGATCGCCCCCTCCACTTCTCCGGGGGCTACCATCATCAGATCTGCAAGCTCATCAATGATGATAATGATCTGTGGAAGTTTTTTCTTTGCATCTTCTCCGGTCTCACCTCTCAGGACTTTTTCATTGAATCCTTTCAGGTCCCTTACATTGTACTCAGCGAAAAGCTTATAACGCTTTTCCATCTCGGCAACTGCCCAGTTCAAAGCCCCGGCAGCCTTTTTCGGATCAGTTACAACCGGAATCATCAGATGCGGGATTCCGTTATATACACTCAGTTCTACAACTTTCGGATCTACCAGGATCAGCTTCACATCTTCCGGATCTGCTTTGTAGATAATGCTCATGATCAGGGTATTGATGCAGACAGATTTACCTGAACCTGTTGTACCTCCAAGCATCATATGTACTGGTTTATCACTCAATGATACTGAACCCGGTGTTGATGCATCCAAATTGTCGAACCCTAAACGAACGTTAACCCCTGCTAAAGTAGTGTTGAACCATATTGGAACCTTGATGTGTTGTAGCTTTCCATTTTCTTCAATTTCACCATCAATTTCTTCTACAAGGTCCTCTAAAGTAACAATTCCTACAGTTCCACCATATTCATCTAGTACAACTGCCATATGAATTCTATTTTTCTTCATTTCATTAAATACTTCAGTAACTTTTTTAAATTCAAATGTATAAAAAGGCTCTCTCATATAATCTTTAAGTTTAAAATGTTCTTTATTTTCATTTGCTAATATTAGATCTTTTACATTTAAAACACCAACTATATTATCAATAGTTTCTTCATATACTGGTATTCTTGAAAATTGGTCTCTTTTTATTACTTCTAAAATTTCATCATATTTATCTTCAACACTTATTGTTGTCATATCAACTCTTTGAACCATAACATCTTTTACTTGTTGGTCTCCAAAGTCAAAAACATTGAAAATCATTTCTTTTTCAACATCTTCAAGAACTCCCTCTTCTTCACTTACTCCAACCATTGTCTTTAACTCTTCTTCAGTTATAAATGGCTCTGCTTCATTTGGATCTGCTCCTAATAATCTTATAAATAAAGATGAAATAGCAGTAAATAAGAAAACGAATGGTTTAAATACTCCAACAAAAAATTGCACTGGTTTTGCAACCTTTAATGAAACTGCCTCTGATTTTTGTTTAGCTACAGTTTTTGGAGTTATTTCACCAAAAATAAGTACTAAAACAGTCATAACACCTGTTGATATTGCTACTGCTGAATCACTTCCGTTAAAAATTTTAACTGCTAATGATGTTGCTATTGAAGATGCACCTATATTTACTATATTATTACCTATTAGTATTGCACCTAAAAGCTTATTTGGAGTTTCTGTTAATTTCTCAACAAGTTTAGCTCCTTTAACACCTTCATCTACCATATTTCTTATTCTAATTTTACTTAATGACATTAATGCTGTTTCTGACATAGAGAAAAAGCCTGACATTAACAGCAAGATAACTAAAATTATTACCTGCCCCGTATAACTGGAATCCAAATGTAATCACACTCCTAAATTTTTTAAAATATTTTTATTTAACATTATATCACATTTATTTTATTATTTTGTTATATTAATAAAATAATTTTAAAAATTTTTATTTATTACGTTCTTCTTCAATAGCCTTTAGCTTTTTTTCAGTTACCATAAGACCCTGTTCATAACGGTTAATTTTATAATTTAACCTATCTAAAGAATCTTGCATATCTTCCATTTTTTCAATTAATTTATTACGTTGTTCAATAAGAAGTTCTTTTCTTGCATTAATAGTGCTATCTCCTTCTTTAAATAAACTAACATATTCTATTAATGCTTCTATTTGAACTCCTGCTTTTCTCATACATTTCATTAACTCAATCCAACCACAAGATTCTTTATCATAATCTCTAATTCCACTTTTGTTTCGTGGCACCTTTGGAATTAACCCTATACGTTCATAATAACGAAGAGTATCTGGAGATATATCATATTTTTCACTTACTTCTTTTATTGTCATATTATTCCCTTCCTTTTTTATTTTCATCTTTTAAGAAGATATACCATTAACATAATTTTGAACCTTTTGTAATACTTCATCTGGATTTCTTACCAAATCTTTTACTGATACTTTTAAAATATATTTTTCCTCAAATCTTTCAACATCTTCTATCTCAATATTATTAGTTAAAATAACTGCATCTGCCTTTTTTATATCCTCTAATGTTATTTTGTTTTCTATTCCTATTGCACCTTGTGTTTCAACTTTTATTTTAATACCCTTTGCTTTTGCATGTCTTTCTAAAGATTCTGCTGCTAGGTATGTATGTGCAATTCCAGTTAAGCATGCCGTTACTGCCACTATATTCATAAATTAAACTTCCTTTCCAATTAATATTTTATATTTATTATTTTATTATACAAAAATATATAATTATCTACAACATTATAACTGATTTTACAATTTTACTTTTGAAAAATTTGCTTTTTCCATATTAATGTGGTAATCTGTGAACTAATGCTATATAGGATTTACTTATATTATTATGATATCATAATAATATATAATTCTTTGTGGGGGTAAAAAGTTATGAATGCTAAAGAAAATAAAAAGAAACAAATAATGCTTATGCTTATTGAAAACTATGAGCCCATTACTGTATCAACTATTTCATCTAAATTAAATGTTAGTCCAAAAACTATACGTAACTATCTTCAAGAATTGGAAATGGATTTTCATGACTTAAATATTGAACTTGTAAAAAAGCCTAGCATTGGTATATATTTAAACATTGATAAAGAACAAAGAATATTATTAAAAGAAAAATTAAATATTGTTTTAGATAACATATATTCATCTACATACAGACAAAAATATATTTTAAAAACTCTTTTTAAAAATAGATATACATACACTATTCAACTTTTTGCTGATGATTTATATTGTAGTAAAAATACTATATTATCAGATTTGTCATATGTAGAAAAATGGTTAAAAAATCACAACTTAAATCTTATTAGAAAACAAAATCAAGGATTATGGATTGAGGGTGATGAAAACGTATTTAGAGATGCTATGATGAGCTTATTTCATGAAATAAATGATGAAAATAATAATATTGATGATGCAGAAATAGACAAGCTTGATTATAGAATAGATTATATAAATTATAACAAAATAAAAATGTTTTTTCCTAAATTAGATTTTTATTCAATTCAAGGTATAATTCAAAAATCCGAAGAAAAATTAGGATATTATTTTACTGACCAAGCCTTTGTAAATTTAATAGTTCATATTGCTATAGCTATTGAAAGAATAAAATTTGATAAAAATATTTATATGGAAGAGGATAATTTTGAAGATATTAAAAATAATAAAGAATATGATATTGCAAAATGGGTTGTAGAAGAATTAAGCAAGGCTTTAAATCTTGAAATTCCAGAAAAAGAAATTGCTTATATATGTCTTCATATGTTAGGTTCAAAAATTCAACATGATATTTCCCTTGATGATTATAATTCTATAATCAATTCTCAAAATGATATATATGTTGAATTAGCAAAAGAAATAATATCTCTTGTATCTGATATTCTTAGAGTTGATTTATCTGAAGATAAAATATTATTAACAGGCCTTGTTATTCACTTAAGACCAACTATAATAAGGCTTAAAAATAATTTAGAACTTAGAAATCCTCTACTTCAAAGAATAAAAGAAGAATATTTAAGTGTGTTTGGAGCCACTTGGTCATGTAATAGCATATTTGAAAAGAAATTTAATATTTCTATAAATGAAGATGAAGTTGGTTATATTGCTCTTCACATTGCAGCTGCAATAGATAGACTTAATAATAAAACAAAAGCTATTGTAGTATGTTCTAGTGGTATTGGAACTTCTCAAATGGTAGCTAATAGATTAGGAAAACAACTTCCTGAATTAGAGATAAATGGAGTAATTCCTATAAAATATTTAACAGATGAAATCATTGAAGAAAACGATATAATAATTAGTACTATTGCATTATCTAAAAAGATACCTAAAGTTGTATGTGTAAGTACTTTTATAAATGAAACTGATATTGAACATATAAGAGAATTTTTAAGTAAAAGTAAAATTAAAAATAACCATATTGTAGAAGAAATTCAAAATAATAATTTAAACATTAATAATATTATATCGGCTGATTATTGTTTTATAGATGATGGAAAGCTATCCTATCTTGATACAATAAAAAAATATGCTTTAATAATGGAGAAGGATGGTAAAATAGTTAAGCCAGGATTTTATAAAGATATTTTAGATAGAGAAGAAAAGGATTCTACAATAATTGGTAATGGCATAACTATTCCTCATGCTCATGAAGAATTAGTTTTATCACCAAAAATATGTATAATTAAATTAAATAATCCTATTATTTGGAATGAAGAAAATATAGATTTAATCCTTATCCTTGCTTTAAAATTTAAAGATATATCCACAACAAAAGTATTCTTTAAAAATTTTTATTCTTTATTAGATAATAAAGATATGGTTAAGAAAATTAAGGACTCAAATAGCACAGAAGAAATTGTATCTATATTTCTTGATTTAAATAACTAAATAAAAAAACAGATAGTTCTTTTTGCTTTAACTATCTGTTTTTTATATAATCTATTCTATACACTAAGCAACTTCAACTTTTCTAAGACTGTCTTTACTTAATTTTTCATATCTATTTAAAAAGTCCATTAATTTATCTATTATAATTTGAGTACCACCCTTTATATCTGATTCTATATTTAAAGCTAAAACAGGTTCATGTAATGATAATCTTAGTAAAAACCATCCATCTCCATTATTTTTGTCACAATTTACTCTAATGCCTTCATAATTTTCTTTTACAATACTAAATCCGCTTACATTTTTCACATACTCTTCTAAATCATCTACAATTTTTAACCCATAATCTCTAAAATTTTCTTCTCTTATTTCAAGTCTAATATCTGAACTTTCACATGGTGATTTTAATTCTTTAATTAAACATTCTACTCTTTTTCCTTCTGCCTTTAATTTAGCTATTTTTATTAAAATTTTAGCTATTAGGTAAGCTCCATCATCTAAAAAATAATTTTCTTTTAAAGCTGCATGACCTGATGTTTCAATTGCTAAATAACACTCTTTACCTTCCTTATTTAATCTTATTGCTTCATTTATAACATTTCTATATCCTCTTTTAAATCTATGGTGAACTCCACCTAAATTTGAAATAAATTCACCTAGACCCGTTGAAGTAACAGAGTCAGTTACTATAACTGATTTTGGATGTTCCTCTAAAATAATAGAAGAAATTAAAGCTATAAGTGCATTTTTATTTATTTCCATTCCATTTGAATCTACAATAGCTGCTCTATCCACATCAGTATCAAATATTATACCTATATCAGCATTATTAGCTAATACCGTATTTCTTATAGAATCCATAGCTTCTTTATTCTCTGGATTTGGAATATGATTTGGAAATGTTCCATCTGGCTCAGTAAACTGGCTAGAACTAACATTTGCACCTAAAACCTCTAGCACTTTATATGCAAAAAAACCACCAGCTCCATTTCCTGCATCAACAGCAATTTTAAATCCTAACAATGGCTTGTCATAATTTTTTTCCGAATTAGCACCTTTTCTAATCATATCAACTAATACTTTTGAATATACACTTATAAGGTCAACCTTTAAAACATTACCCTTATTTTCAAAAATCTTTTCCTTATCTTCACTCTTACATGCTTCTAAAAGTATTTCCTTTATATCATCTTTTTCACATCCACCTTCTTTTGTAAAGAATTTCAATCCATTATAATAATAAGGAAGATGACTAGCTGTAATCATAATAGAACCATCACAATTATACTCATCTAAAACTGTTGTCATAAACATTGCTGGAGTTGTTGCCATTGAACAATCATATACTTCACATCCTAAATTGCTTAACCCTTCAATTACAGCAATCTTTAATGATGGCCCTGAAATTCTTGAATCCATTCCAACAGCAATTTTTAGATTTTCACTTTTTTTGTTTATTTTTTTCTCTAGTAATTTTACAAATCCATAAGCTATAAATTTTGTAACATTAGGAGTTAGATTAACTTTCTTTCCAGCTCCTTCAATAGCTACACCTCTTATATCTGAACCATTTTGTAATTTATTGTAATCTACCAACATTTAAATACCTCCTAATGTTTTTTATAGTGTTCTATCTTTTTTATTATTCTTTACAAAAATTCTTAGTAGTTTCAAATATGTTCTCTTCAGTTAAACCATAATACTCTAATAATTCATTTGGAGTTCCTGATTGACCAAACATATCATTTATTCCAATAAATTTCATTTTCACAGGAAATTCTTGAGATAACACTTCACTAACTGCTGAACCTAATCCACCAATTACACTATGTTCTTCTGCTGTTACCACTTTACCTGTTTCTTTTGCAACTTTAACAATAAGTTCCTTATCTATTGGCTTTATAGTTGAAATATTTACAACTGTTGCATTTATCCCTTCACTTTTTAATCTTTTTGCTGCTTCTAAAGCCTTAGCTACCATTATTCCTGTTGCAATTATAGCCACATCTTTTCCTTCAACTAATACTTCACCTTTGCCAATTTTAAAATCAAAATTTTCATTATGAATTGTTGGAGTTGCGGCCCTTCCAAGTCTTATATATACTGGTCCATAATATTCTGCTGCTGCATGTATTATAGCTTTTGCTTCAACATCATCTGCTGGATTTAATACAACTATATTAGGTATACTTCTCATTAATGCTATATCTTCAACTGATTGATGAGTTCCTCCATCTTCTCCAACAGTTATTCCTGCATGAGTTGCAGCAATTTTTACATTTAACTTTGGATAACATACTGAATTTCTTATTTGTTCAAAAGCTCTTCCTGCTGCAAATATAGCAAATGAACTAGCAAATGGAATTTTGCCACTAGCTGCTAATCCGGCTGAAGTTGATATCATATCTTGTTCTGATATACCCATATCAAAAAATCTTTCAGGACAAGCCTTTTTAAATGCTACTGTTTTTGTGGCTTGTGCTAAATCTGCATCTAAAACCACTACATTTTTATTTTCAATTAACTCCACCAAAGTTTGTCCATAAGCTTCTCTAGTTGCTATTCCCATTATGCTTCTCCCCTTTCTAATTCTTCTATAGCCATTTTTCTTTGTTCTTCATTTGGAGCTGTTCCATGCCATGACACATTATTCTCCATAAATGATACTCCTTTACCTTTTATGGTCTTTGCAATTATTATTATTGGTTTTCCTTTAACTGTTTTTGCCTCATCTATGGCATTACCTATAGACTCTAAATTATGACCATCTATTCTAATTACATTCCATCCAAAAGCTGAAAACTTTTCATCAATTGGATTTATATTCATAACTTCTTCATTTGAACCATCTATTTGCAATCCATTAAAATCTAATATTGCTATTACATTATCTAATTTATAATGTGCTGCACTCATTGCTGCTTCCCAAATTTGTCCTTCTTGAACTTCTCCATCACCAAGAATTACATATACTTTATAATCTTTTTTATCAAGTTTAGCTGCTAAAGCCATACCATTTGCTGCAGATAATCCTTGTCCTAAAGAACCAGTTGACATGTCAATACCTGGTGTTGATTTCATATCTGGATGTCCTTGTAGCATACTACCAATTTTTCTTAATTTAACCAAATTCTCTTTTGGAAAATAACCTCTTTCAGCTAATACAGAATAAAGTGCTGGAGCTACATGTCCCTTTGATAATACTAATCTATCTCTATCTTCCATTTTAGGATTTTTAGGATCAATATTCATTTTGTCAAAATATAATACTGTTAATATATCTGTTACTGATAATGAACCACCTGGATGTCCTGATTTTGCAGCTGCTAAAGCTTCAATAACATCTATTCTTACATTCTTTGCCACTTCTTTTAGTTTTATTGTATTCATTTTATCTGCACCCTTCTCTCCTTATTAATATCAATGCTAGTTAATAAGGCAAGTTATTTTAAATAATTACTTGCCCTATCAAACTATATTTGCTTATTATTTAATTTTTATGCCAATAGGATTTCGCTTTTCAAACTTAAAAATATTCTCAAATTTTAAATTTTCGAGCTTTCTCCATAGATAAATGGCGGAAAGCAAACCTGTTGCAGCGCTTTCAACATATCCTTCAACGCCACTTAATTGTCCACCAATAAAGATATTTCCATTTCTCTTTAATGATAAATCACGATTTATAACTTTTGGTGCGCAAATATAAGAGTTTCTATGCATTAGTCCGAATCTAGCAAATTTAGCATTTTCTAATCCTGGAATTAATGAAAAAACTTCTTTTTGGGCTTTATAAGTCAAATTGGTTTGAAATCCAACAAGGCCATACAGAGATTTAGCAGCATCATCTTGTCTAAGTTGGACGATAGCAGCTGGTTTAAAAGGAAGGCCTTGAGTTAGTCCTGCTATTTTTAATGGTCCGTATTTAAGAGTATTTTTTTCTCTTTTTGCCATTACTTCAATTGGTAAACAACCTTCAAAATGGTCAAAATCATGTAGTTCAGCTCTTTCAGCATTTATTAGTGCATTGTAAAATTTATCATATTGTTCTTCAGTCATTGCTGAATTTAAGTACTTTCCTTCGCCTTTATCATATCTTGATTTTAAAAATAATTTATCCATATTTAAAGAAGAAGCAAAAATTAAAGGAGCTGCTGCATCATAAAAAGAAAGCATATCAGAGCCAAGATAATTTGTTAAACTATTTGATAATTCATTTGTTGTTAATGGACCAGTGCAAATTATTGTAGGGATGTTATCGTCAATATCAGTATATTCTTGATTGATAAAAGTTGCATTGGGAAGATTTTTTAATGTGTCTGTTATGTATTTGGAAAATTTATTTCTATCAACAGCCAAATCTTGACCTGAAGGAATTTGTGAATATTTGGCAGCTTTAATAATTAGAGAATCTAACTCTTCAATTTCTTGTTTTAAAAGACCACATGCATTTTCCAAACTAGTTGATTTAAGCGAGTTTGAGCAAACTAATTCTCCGTAGTTTTGGTCATGCTGGGCTGAATTTGGATTAGTAATTTTGTTTTCATAAACTTCAATTTCAAATCCTTTTTTACTAAGAAAATATATTGCTTCTGATCCAGATAATCCGGCACCAATTACTCTAACCTTTTTCAATTTATTCTTTTTCTCCATTTTTAGTTGTGTTTTTTTGTTCTTCATCTTTAACAGCAACTATTTTTTCAGTGTATTTACATTTTGGATAATTACTACATCCTATAAATGAACCAAACCTTGAATGTCTTGTTATAAGATGTCCGACGCCACATTTTGGACAAATAGGTGCATTTTCTATATCTACTTTTTCTTCTTTGGGTTGATCAGGATTTTCTATATATTTGCATTTAGGAAAATTCGAGCATCCATAAAATGTTTTTCCAGATTTAGAGATTCTTTTAACAAGAGGTGAACCACATTCTGGACAAACTTTATTTTCAACATATTCGACAACCTTTTCTTTTTTCTTTATGTAATTGCATTCAGGATATCCACTGCAAGCTTCGAAATCACCATAGCGACTATGGCGGATAACAAGTGGCTTTCCACATTGTGGACAAATTTCTCCAGTTTCAACAGGAGCTATTTTTTCCATTTTTTCATCAGCATTTTCTAATTGCTTTGAAAAATCATCATAGAATCCATGTAGAAGTTCATTTCTTGAAAAATCTCCAGCAACAATAGAATCTAGTCTTGTTTCCATTTCTGCTGTATAG
>ERZ827440.3645-NODE-3645-length-11431-cov-4.524086_pt1 | contig 11431 bp, 13 predicted proteins | sample MGYA00519774_ERZ827440 | MGnify/ENA primary metagenome ERZ827440 (study PRJEB31778, sample SAMEA3449302) | human gut metagenome | biome: human gut; feature: human-associated habitat; material: faeces | place: United Kingdom | collected 2010/2012 ... | reverse complement strand
TGGACTTAGATAAGTTAAATGACTTAGGAGGAGAGAATATAATGGATGAATATGTAAAAGAAGCAGAAGAAGTAAGCTTTGAAGGAGGAGTAGGAGAAGCATACGATAAAGAGTGGGCCTTAAGAGATCAAGGATATAGAGATGGACTGTCTCAAGGCAAAGCCGAAGGTAGAGAAGAAGGAAAAGCAGAGGGAATATCTGAAGGCAAAATCGAAAATAAAAAAGAAATAGCTAAAAATATGTTATCTAAAGCTATGGAAGTTGAGTTAATATCAGAAATAACAGGTTTATCTATAGAAGAAATTAAAAACTTAAAGTAAACATTAAAGATTGAACTCCTCAATCTTTTTTAATAACATTTAATTATGTCCAAAAGCGTAAAAAAAATATGCAAAAGTAAAATAGTATTGTATAATAAAATAGGAGGAAGTGAGCTTATGAAAATAATATCAATAAATGCAGGAAGTAGTTCCTTAAAATTTAAATTATATAATATGGATGAGGAAAAAGTAATAGCCAAGGGTAACTTTGAAAGAATTGGCTTAGATGGTAGCTTCTATACTATAACTTTTAACGGAGAAAAAATTAAAGCAGAGATAGATTTACCAAATCAAAAAGAAGCAGTAAAAGTATTAATTGAAAAACTAATTGATTTAGGTATAATTACTAGTCTTGAAGAAATAGATGGTATAGGACATCGTATTGTTGCGGGTGGTGACAAATATTCATCATCAGTATTAATAACAGATGAAGTCATCGAATATATTGACAGTATTAAAAATCTAGCCCCATTACACAATCCAGAAGATGTAGAAGTAATAAGAGCTTTCAAGGAAGTAGTACCAAACATACCAATGGTAGCTGTTTTTGATACATCATTCCATAAGACAATGGAAAAAGAAAATTTCTTATATCCAATTCCATATTCTTGGTATGAAAAATATCAAATTAGAAAATATGGAGCACATGGAACTAGTTACAGATATATAGTAAAACAAATAGAAAAAGAACTAGGCAGAACTGATTTAAAAATAATAGGTTGTCACTTAGGAAGTGGTGGTTCTGTATGCGCTATAAAAGATGGAAAGAGTATAGATACCTCAATGGGATTTACACCACTTGCTGGAATTATGATGGGAACAAGATCTGGAGACATTGATCCATCAATAATCCCATATATTATGGAAAAAGAAGGTAAAAATGCTGGAGAAATTATAGATGATTTAAACCATAAATCAGGACTATTAGGAATGAGTCAAATAAGTTCAGATGCTAGAGACATTGAAAGAGAAGCATTATTAGGAGATCCTCAAGCAATACTAACTCAAGAGAAGTACGCAAAAACAGTAGTTTCATATATTTCAAATTATTATGTTGAATTAGAGGGAGCAGATGTTATAATATTTACTGCAGGAATTGGAGAAAACAGTCCAATCCTACGTTCAAAAATTATAAATAAGCTATCTTGCCTAGGTATTAAGATTGATGAAAATCTAAATCAAGTAAAAGGTGAGATTAGAAAGATTAGTACAGATGATTCAAAGGTATTAGTATATGTAATTCCAACAGATGAGGAATTAGTAATAGCTAAAGATACTTTGTCATTTGTTCAAAATAGGTAAAAAAATGTTCAAAGAAATTTATAAAAAAATTAAAAAATACGATACAATAGTTATTGCTAGACATATTGGAGTAGATCCAGATGCTATGGCAAGTCAAATCGGTTTACGTGATTCAATTAGATTGACATTTCCAGGTAAAAAAGTACTAGCAGTAGGAACAGGAAGTGCTAAGTTTAGATTTATCGGTAATTTAGATAAACTTGAAAAAGTAAAAGATGCACTTCTAATTATCACTGATACTCCAGATAAAAAAAGGGTTGATATAGCATCATTTGAAGGATTCGCAGAAATGATAAAGATAGATCATCACCCATTTATAGAAGAGTTTTGTGATCTAGAATATATAGAGGATACATCCTCTTCCGCAGCTCAAATAATTATGGAGTTAATCAAAGATACCAAGCTAGAATGTAATAGTGAAATTGCCAAAACCCTATTCATTGGACTAGCTGCAGACTCAAACAGATTTTTATTTAACAGTTGCACTTCCAAAACATTTGCATTAGTATCATATTATTTAGATAAATATCCATTTAATATGAATGAAGTATATCAACAACTATATAAAAGACCATTAGCAGAAGTAAGATTAGAGGGATATATTTCATCAAATATGACTGTAACAGAAAATGGTCTTGCATATATAAAAATAACGGATCAAATAATCAATGAATATGAAGTTGACTCAGCATCAGCTGGTAACCTAATAAACAACTTTAATTTTATAGAAGAAGTTTTAGTTTGGGCAACCATTACAGAAGATATAAAAAATGATATAATAAGAATATCAATTAGATCACGTGGACCAGAAGTTAACACAGTAGCCGAAAAATTCAATGGTGGAGGACACAAATTCGCAAGTGGAGCTAAAGTGAAATCATTTGAAGATGCTATGAAATTAATGGAAGCACTTGATTTAAAAACAAAAGAATATAAAGTTGAACTAGAGAGGGATGAATAATATGGATATTAAAAAAGCAGAATTAGAAGTGATTGCTACAAGAAGAAGCCAATATCCAGAAAGAAACAAACCAGAATTCTTATTGGTAGGTCGTAGTAATGTTGGAAAAAGTAGTTTTATTAACACAATTCTTAAACGAAAAAACCTTGCTCACACTTCATCAAGACCAGGGAAAACTCAAACTCTTAATTTTTATTCAATAAATGACAGACTATATTTAATTGACGTTCCAGGCTATGGATATGCAGCTGTTGATAAAAAAACACAAGCTAAATTTGGAATGATGATAGAAGAATATCTAGAAAAAAGAGAACAACTAAAAAGAGTGTTCATGCTAGTAGACTTTAGACACAAACCAACAGAAGACGATCTACTTATGTATAACTTTTTAAAATACTATAAAGTACCAGTTACAATTATCGCAACAAAAGCAGATAAAGTAGGTGGAAGTAAAAAAGAAAAAAATCTAAAAACAATAATGGATACACTAGATTTAGTTGTAGGAGACGATTTAATTGTATTTTCTAGTGTTACGAAATTAGGAGCTAAAGAAGTATTGCAAAAACTAGAACAACTAAGTGAAGAAGAAACTATTTAAAGGGTTAGAACTTTCTAATCCTTTTTTCATACAATAGATTAGGTGATGTACATGAGAATAGAAATAGTTAATGATGAAGATATAGATATATTTATTAATGCTTATCAATTTAATGGTATAAATTTAAAAGATAAAGAAACTTTATTAAATGAAATAAAAGATATCCTAATAAAAATAGATACTAGATACAAATTAGATTTAAATGGTTTTTATAAAATAAAGGTATATCCTAATCAAAAGATAGGAGTATTTCTAAATATAATAAAAATAGATGATAATGAATTTAATCAGGAAGCAGACTTTAGAATAATTATCTATCAAAATGAACCATTTCTATTTGAAACAGAAGAATATGAAATATTACCAAAAAATATAAATAAAAGATATTATAAAGATAAATTTTATATAGATGTAGAAGATATAGAAGATATAATACCAATCATAGATATGGGAAACATAGTATATGGTCCATCAGCAAAAAAAATAATTCAAACATCAAAAATAGTCAAATAAAAAGAGGATAAATCCTCTTATATTACAATCGCAATCATATTATTAGAACCCTTATTAACAACTTTTGTAAGAGTTTGTTGTAATTTGAATCTAATGTTATCAGGCATTAGATTTATTTTTGATTGAATGCCCTCTTGTACAATATTATCTAAACTTCTACCAAATATTTCACTTTTCCAAATACTAGTAGGATCATCTTTTTGATCTTTCATTAAGTAATCAATCAATTCCTTACTTTGAACCTCACTACCTATAATTGGTTCAAAAGTTGATTCTACATCTACACGAATCATATGAATAGATGGTGCAACGGCCTTTAATTTAACACCATATCTAGGTCCTTGTTTTACAATCTCAGGTTTATCAAGTTTCATATCCTCAATAGATGGAGTTGCTATACCATAACCAGTTTGTTTTACCATTTTCAAGGCATATTTTATCTGATCATATTCCTTTTTAGCTATATTAAAGTCTTGGAACAGTGATAATAAATCAGCCTTATTTTTAACATCAACATTTATTATTTGAGAAAGGGTTTGTTGATATAGCGAAGCAGGGGCACATAAATCAACAGTTACAATACCAGTCGCAGGATCTACAGATGATAAATAACTCTTCTCTATCATTTCACTATCCATAAATTGTCCTGTTATATTTTCTATGTCACGTAGTTTATCTATCTCAACTACACTTTCACGAATACATCTTATGTATTCTTTTTTTACAGGATGATCATAATTAAGTATCGCAATCCATTCTGGCATATTAACCTTTACTTCTAAAACAGGGAACTCATATAAAGCCTCTTTCAAGATATTGTACATATCCTTCTCAGTCATTGCTTCAATACTAATAGGCATAACTGGAACATTATGTTCTTCTCTTAAACTATCAGCTAATCTTTCTGTTTCAGGTAGAGTAGGGTGAGTAGAGTTTAATAGTACAATAAATGGCTTTCCAATACTTTTTAACTCACTTATGACACGACTTTCAGCCTCTAGATAATCATTTCTATTAAATTCACCAATAGAACCATCAGTAGTAACAACTATTCCAATAGTTGAGTGTTCCTTAATAACTTTCTCAGTACCAACTTCAGCTGCCTCAACAAAAGGTATTTCCTCATTGTACCATGGAGTTTTTACCATTCTAGGACCATTTTCATCATCAGCTCCAACAGCTTTATCAATTACATAACCAACACAGTCAATTAATCTAATATTACAACTAAAATCATCTATCTGTATCTTAGCCGCATTATTAGGAACAAATTTAGGTTCTGTTGTCATAATAGTCTTTCCAGCAGCACTTTGTGGTATTTCATCAAGAGCTCTTTTTCTCTCATATTCATCTTCTATATTAGGAACAACAAGAGTTTCAACCATCTTCTTAATAAAAGTACTCTTACCAGTTCTAACTGCTCCAACAACACCTAAGTAAATATCTCCGCCACTTCTAGCAGCAATATTCTTAATAATTTCTTGCTTTTCCATACACATTCTCCTTTATTCATTTAAACTTATGTAATAAAAAGAAAATATATGCAAAAAACAAAAAAAGAGGCTAACCTCTTAAAACATTTTATCAATATCTTTAGGAACATTATCTTTTATAATAGCATTAACTATTTTATCCTCTTTTTCTTTAGAAACTTCCTTCCCAGTTAAGGTAGAAATTTCCTGAACCATATTTCTCAATACATTTTCATCTTTCATATTAGATCCTTGTAGCTTTTTAGCAAGAGACATAATGGTATCTTTATCAACATTTGTCTTTTTTTCTACTTTCTTAAAAAAACTATCTCCGAACATAAAAACCTCCTATAAGATTATATGTTAAAGATAGTTTAATGTTTCAATTAATTATCCTAAAGATTGCCTCTTTTTTTAGCAATATCTCTACATTTCTTATTGAATTCATCCATAGTAATAGTACCCTTTTCTAGTCTATCATTAAGCATTGCAATAGATTTATTATACATATCATCACTACTAGAAGCATTTCCACCCTCTATAGAAAAGATATTTTTAGTAAAAACATTTCTTTTTGAAGAAGGCTTTGGTTTTACAACTTTATTATTGAAATTATTACTATTATTCATATTAGATTTATTAGGGATAACAGGATTTTGAATCTTCTTTTGAAATTTATTATTAATATTAAAACTATTAGAGTTGTTAGAATTATTACCAATAATCATACTATTCATCACCACTTCTATTTTTGAACTGTAATATAATAGGAGTACCCTCTAGATTAAAATTTTCGCGTAATTTATTTTCAAGATATCTCTCATATGAGAAGTGAACAAGCCCCTTATTATTAACACGTAAAGTGAATTTAGGAGGCTTAACACCAGTTTGACTAGAAAAATAAATTTTTAATCTCTTACCCTTATAACTAGGAGGTAAGTTTAATTGATATGCATCTAAAATAACATCATTTAAAATACTAGTTTTAATTTCTCTTTTAATATTTTCAGAAACTTTTATAACCTCAGGCATTAAAGTATGAATTCTTTTTTTAGTAAGTGCTGATAAAAATACAATAGGAGCATATGTCGCAAATTGAAATTCAGCTCTCATTAACTTTGTATACTCACTAATACTATAATCAGTAACTGTATCCCATTTATTAACAACAAATATAAGACCTTTACCACGTTCAATTGCATATCCAGCAATATGTTTATCATGTTCAGTTATACCCTCTTCGGCATTAATAACAACTAAACAAATATCACTTCTATCAATAGATTTCAATGAACGTAATAAACTATATTTTTCTACTGATTCAAAAACACGACCTTTTTTTCGCATACCAGCAGTATCTATTAATACATATTCTTCCCCATGATATTTAAAGATAGAGTCAATAGAATCTCTAGTAGTACCAGAAATGTTTGAAACAACAACACGATCCTCATTAAGTAATGCATTAGTAAGAGAACTCTTACCCACATTAGGTCTACCAATTATAGAAAACTTAAGTCTTGTATCTTCTTCCTCGTTATTATAATCAGGAAAATCCATTGTAATAGTATCCATAAGTTCAACATAACCAGTATTATGAATACTACTAATAGGAATATAAGATGAAAAACCTAACTCATAAAAGTCATACATATGATTTTGAGCTTCTTTAACATCAACTTTATTGATTGCCACTACAACTCTTTTTTTAGACTTTCTTAATATATCACGAACAACTAAATCATTATGAGTAATTCCTTCTTTACCATCAACAATAAATAGTACAACATCAGCCTCATTAATCGCAATTTCAGCTTGAATTTTAATCTCTTCATTAAAAGTTTCTTTGCTAACATCAATACCACCAGTGTCAATCAAATAAAACTTTTTGTCACGATAACTAGCTTCTTGATAAATACGATCCCTAGTAACACCAGGAATATCTTCAATTATTGAAACCTTTCGGCCAACTATTTTATTAAATAAGGTACTTTTACCAACGTTAGGTCTACCAACAATCGCAATAGTAGGTAAATTCATAACAATCCCCTCCAAACTAGCTGTATTATAGCATAAAAAAGTATTGTTGACAAATTTAGAAGAGAGATAATTTTTGCTACAAAAAGAAAAGTATCAAAGCAGATGTTAAATGATAATATTCCAGTAGAAAAAATATCAAAGTATACTGAATTGCCTGAAGATGAAATAGAAAAATTAAATCAAGATGCCTAATGCATCTTTTTTTGAAAGTAGAATCAAAAAGCTATCCAAAATTTCATACAAATTACACATAGTATATGTTATACTAATATAGTAAGAAGGTGTAAAAATGAAAAATGAAAAAGAACAATTAAAAGCATGGTATGATAGTCCATCATCAATTATAAATTTACTAATTTTATTTACTGTAATTATTATTGTACTATCTCAAGCTTTTGCTGTTAACAATAGCCTATCAGCAGAAGAAATATTTAGGAGTCTACTAAACCATAACATCTTATATTTAATAGGACTTATATATTTCATTCCATTAAAAACAAAATCAGGCAGAAAGTACTTTAACTATTTAAATATATTCTTAATTATAATTTATTTCATATTTGCAGTAGCAGCAGTTCTAACTATGGTTCAATCATTTGGTATAACCTCATTAATTAGTTTTATTATAAATATAATATTCTTAATTTATATCAGTCATAATTTACTAAAAAACACAAAAATATGGAAAGAATTAAAAATGAGCTCATCTCCATTCTATGAAATAAGTAATGAAAATTATTTTTATTCAATAGTAATTACTTCAATAATTCTACTTGCAGTTAATCTAATTGCATCAACTACATTTGATGGAGTAGTACTATCAATATTATCAACTATATACAATTGTCTTTTAGCAAGATACATATATCTATATCAAGTTCATATAGAAAATCCAGATGAAACAGATGTATTTACAGAAATGGATAAATCAAAAGAATTACCAAAATTAAAGACTATGGCTAAAGAAGTAACTAATAAGAAATTAAATAATTATCAGATACTATCATTAATAACATTTGGAATCTGTTTTGTAGTAGGAATAATATTTGGAAACATTTTCCCATCCTGTACTACTAATGGTCTATTTGAAAATACTTGTGCAACCACAGAATTTAATTTCTCATTAACAATTACTATTTGGTTTATCAGTCTTCTAGTATGTGTATTTTTCTATGGTCTAGGACAAATAATTTCACTATTAGAATCAATTAATAAGAAACTAGATAAGAAGAAGTAAAACACTTCTTTTTTTTACGATTTTGTGGGCTTTTTCTTGCATTTTACCCTGATTCATGATAAATTCTATATGTAAGCATATGATGCTTAAAAACATAGGGAGGTATTTTACATGAAAAAAGTAGAATTAGTAGAAGCAGTTGCAGAAGAAACTGGATTAACAAAAGCAGATGCAACTAGAGCAATTGATGCAACTTTCGCAACAATTACAAATGCATTAAAAGAAGGAGATAAAGTTCCTGTTGCAGGATTCGGAACTTTCGCAGTTTCTGAAAGAGCAGCACGTGAAGGACGTAACCCAAGAACTGGAGCTACTGTTCAAATCGCTGCTAGAAAAGCAGTTACATTCAAAGCAGGATCTGCATTAAAAGAAACTGTAAATGAATAATAAAAAGGAGCGAAAGCTTCTTTTTGTTTGTAAAATTATGTTATAATATAAGTGGTGATGTAAATGCAAGAAAAAGCCTTAAAAGTTCTAGAAGAAATTACCAATAAAGGTTATAAAGCATATATTGTAGGAGGATTTGTAAGAGACTACCTACTTGGAATAGAATCAAATGATATAGATATAACAACAAATGCAACTCCTAAAGAATTACAAGAGGTATTTGAAGATAGCATTATTGATCTATCAGATTATGGTTCAGTAACAGTCATGATCAAAAATATACGCTATGAAATCACTACCTTTAGAAAAGAAATAAAATATATAGATAATAGAAAACCAGTTGAAATAGAATATATAGATGATTTATATGAAGATTTAAAAAGAAGAGATTTTGTCATAAATACAATTTGTATGGATAAAAATGGTGATATCATAGACTTTCTAAATGGCCAAGAAGATTTATCAAAAAGGGTAATAGAAACAGTTGGAAAAGCCAGAGAAAAATTAGAAGAAGATAGTCTAAGAATATTACGTGCTATCAGATTCGCAACCAATCTTGATTTTGAACTAAGTGAAGAAATAAAAGAAGCAATTCCAGAGGTAAAACACTTACTAAAAAATTTATCTTATAATAGAAAAAAAGAAGAACTAGATAAAATATTTGCCAGTGCCAATGTAAAAAAGGGAATAGAACTACTTCTTCACTTTAATCTAGATAAAGAGTTAGAATTAAAAAGATTAAGTGAGGTAAAAAATACAGATTCTTTAATTAGTGTGTGGTCAATATTAAATGTTGTAGATATTTACCCGTTCACTAGTAGTGAAAAAGAATTAATAGAAGATATTAATAAAGCACTTCCATTAAATAATTGTGACCCAATGGCACTATATAAATATGGATTATATGTAAACTCAGTTGCAGGAGCAATCAAGGGTATGGATAAGAAAGAAATAACTAAGTCTTACAATAGCCTTATAATCCATAGTAGGAAGGATATAGAGATAACTAGTGAAGAAATAATGGAGATACTAAATAAAGAACCAGGAAAGTACTTAAAAACGATATATAAAGACCTAGAAGAAGAAATCCTTTATAGTAGACTACAAAATAATAAAGAAGAAATAAGAAAATATATAAAATCAAAATACAATGAAGGAGTATTAGAAGTATAATACTCTTTTCATAATAGAAACTTTATGTTAATATAACAAAAAAAGAGGTGAAGATAATGAAAAGTTCCAAACTAATAGAAATGTACCAAGATGGAAATATAGTAATACCAATATACATGTTAAAAAACTATAAAAAATTAAACTTAGAATTAAATGAATTCATCTTTTTAATGTATTTATATAGTAAGGGAAATAATATTATCTTTGACCCAACTAAAATGAAAGATGATTTAGGAATAGGTTTAGAAGAGGTAATGGAAAATATTTCTAACCTAAGTGATAAAAATTTAATAAAAGTAGAAGTTGTAAAAAATGAAAAAGGTATTATGGAAGAAACTATTTCTCTAGATGATTTTTTCCACAGATTATCACTCGTAGTAGTAGATGATGTAGCAAATGAAGAAAAGTCAAAAAATTCTAATATTTTCGAAATAATAGAAAAAGAATTTGGACGTACTTTAAGCCCTATAGAATATGAAATAATAAAAGCTTGGTTAGATAATAACATGAGTGAAGAGTTAATTAAAGAGGCTTTAAAAGAAGCAACATTTAATGGTGTATCCAATCTAAGGTATATAGACAAAATACTATATGAATGGGGAAAATCAGGTATAAAAACAAAACAAGATGTTGAAAGAAATAGAAAAAAAAGGGAAAAGAAAAAACAAGAAGAAGTAAAAGATATAGACCTAGACATCATGGAATGGGATTGGTTTGACGATGATGAATAAAGAGTTAATAGAAAACTATTTAGATGAACTATTTGAAAATCCAAAGTGCGAATTAAACTATACAAAAGATTATGAATTGTTAATGGCAATAGTATTAAGTGCTCAATCAACTGATAAAAGAGTAAATGAATGTACAAAAATACTATTTAAGGAATACAAAACACTAGAAGAATTGAAAGATGCGCCAATAAAGAGGATAAAAGAAATAATAAGACCAATTGGTTCATATAACAAAAAGAGTGAATATATAAAACAAATAGCTAAAGAATTAGTAGAAAAATATAATAGTAAGGTACCAACAGATAAAGATATATTAATAACATTTCCAGGTGTTGGTAGAAAGACTATAAATGTATTTTTAAGTGAATTTTATAACTACCCAGCAATAGCAGTTGATACACATGTAGAAAGAGTAAGTAAAAGGCTAAATTTAGCCAAAAGTAAAGATGATGTTCTAACTATCGAAAAGAAATTAATGAAGTTCTATGACAAAGATACATGGGCTAAAAGACATCTGCAAATGGTTTTATTTGGAAGATATTATTGCAAGGCTAAGAAACCAGAATGTAATAATTGTAAATTAAAAGAAATATGCAAAGAAAAAAAGGAAAGAATTTAACTTTCCTTTTTATTATGGTCCTGTTGGATTTTCAGGATCAGTATTACCAGTATCACCACCACTAGTACTTGCGGTTAT
>ERZ827440.3644-NODE-3644-length-11436-cov-16.961427_pt1 | contig 11436 bp, 10 predicted proteins | sample MGYA00519774_ERZ827440 | MGnify/ENA primary metagenome ERZ827440 (study PRJEB31778, sample SAMEA3449302) | human gut metagenome | biome: human gut; feature: human-associated habitat; material: faeces | place: United Kingdom | collected 2010/2012 ... | reverse complement strand
ATGAGTTTAGAAGCTTTAAGACTAATTATAGAGGTAAGATACTTATTCATGCTGGCCTTAGTTTAGAAAGTGATAATGCTTTGAAATTTAAAGATTATAATCTTAATTATGGTCATGGAGAAATAATAGGAGAAGCTTATATTACTGATTGTATATTAGTTGATGATGAGTTTGAGAATAAATTATATAGTATTGATCCTTTAGTATATGGAAAGAGTGAACATTCAAGAATTTATGCTTGGAAGTTAGAGCATATTATTAAATATAATAAGAGAATATCTTGTAAAGGAAAGTTGGGACTTTGGAATTTTGATATTGATAATTAATAAAAACTAGACTTCTTTACTATCTATCTATGTTAATAATTCATATTATAATGTAGATAGGAGGATAAATTATGAATTTTAGTGATGGTTTTAATCAAGGTATGTATGATGGTGATATTGATATTAATATAACTAATACTAATCAAAATGTTAATGATAATACTAATATGAATTATAATAGTGGTGGCGGTCAAATGATGGGGGATTCTGTAATGGGTTCAGTTATGGCTCCTGTTGTAGAAACACCTAGAGAAAGAGTTGTTTATAGAAATATTTATCATACTGTACCTCATGTATGTCCTATAAATACTAGAATTGTTAATAATCATATTTATAGACATACTTATCAACCAAGATATACCTGCTGCGAAGAGAATACAGTTACTAATGAACAATGCGGTAGCTGCTGTCAATTTAGATAATTTATTATTTTAAAGAGCATATGCTCTTTTCTTTTTAATTTTGCGTTAGTAGTGTTATAATTATAGAGAGGTAATATGTTATGGATGAAAAGATTAAAAATATATTAGATAGATTATCTAAATCTAAATTTAGAAGTAGTTTTCATTTAAAAGATAAGGATATATTGTATATAGAAGATAAAGGTATTGATAAAATAAGAAACCATGCTTATGATTTTGTTACTAAAAGACTTGCTGATACTTTTAATGTTACTGATGGTAAGCAAACTCCTATGAGGGGACATCCAGTATTTATTGCACAACATGCTACTGGTACATGTTGCAGAGGATGTTTGGGGAAATGGCATCATATTGGTAGAAATAGAATTATGTCTGATACTGATGTTAAATATGTTGTTGATGTTATTATGACATGGATAGATAAAGAATATAGTAATTATAAAAAAAATCACTTATCGTGATTTTTTACTTTGTTCATATACTTCATCAATACTTTTATATGTTTCTTCGATGTTAGTGGCATTATTTTCTAGTGATTGATTTGTTAGGGTAATGACTTTGTTTAGGTTAGACATAGTATAAATAAATGATAGTATATTACTTTCTATAGTGCTTTTAATATTGTTAGGATCGCCAAAGGGACCAATAGGGTTACCTCCCATAGGAGATAATTCTATTAATATATCTCCTGGATATTTTAATCTTAACTCATCATTAACACTAGTTACTTTTCCACTTTGACCTTTTTTGATATCGTAATTTCCAGAATTTTTTATTGTATGTTCTTGATAAAATTTACTTAATAAGTAATTATAATTTGTTATAAATCTGTCATTATTTTCTGGCCTTTGATATATTAATCCTCCAACACTATGATAGTTTAAAAATGCTACACAATTGTTTTTGAGTGATTTTAGTAAATTTTCTAGTGAAATAACTTCAACTTCTTGAGTAAAATTTTTACTTTGATTATTACCTGGATATCCTATTGGAGATGGAATATCTAATCGTAAATTGTTATAAGCAGCTGATTTATTTAGTTCTTTATCTTTTTTTATGTTAACAGCGGTATTTGAATTTAGATCGATGCCATTACCATTACTTGCCCAATCTATAATACTTCCTTTTGGATGTGGTATTAGTATTTCACCGACAGCATCTTTTAAGATATTATGACCTTTTATTGAATTATTATTTATTTCTTCAAATATTTTTTGATGTTGCTTAAAAGGGTTGTCTCTATTTATTGTGTCGTTGCGAAAGGCTTTATAGTAGTCAAAACAGAACTTTATTTTTTCACTGTCAGTACTATTTTTTCCTAATCTTTCTTTTATTGCTGAAGATATTACAACGTATCCCTCAGGATTTAACATAGGTATAAAGTGTATTGTTAAGTCTTCAAATACAATATTGTTTTTTACTAAGTAACTCATTAAATTTAAAACAAAAGTTACTGTTATTATTTCATTAGCGTGCTGAGAACCTGCTACTACTACTTGTTTTGAACCATTACCTAAAGTAAAATGCCTTATTGGTAATTTTTCATTACTTGTATATCCAATAGGGGATACTTCAGTTATTATAGTGTTATTAAAACTATCCATTAGTTTTTGACATTTATTATAATCTAAAATCATATTAATTCTCCTTTGTTATTTCTAATACTGTTTCTTTATCATTAAAATGAGTTTTTTTATTTCCTATTATTTGATAATTTTCATGACCTTTACCTAATATTAATAATATATCATTATTTGTTAACATGTTTATTCCTTTATTTATGGCTTTTTTACGATCTAATTCAATGATGTAATTATTATTTATTTTTTCTTTTAGGAGGTCATTTATTATTTGATTAGGGTCTTCATCGCGGGGATTATCATTTGTAAATATAGTTTTATCTGATAGACTTAGTACTAAATTACCCATTTCACTTCTTTTAGTTCGATCACTACCGGCTCCTCCACCACATCCAACAATGGTAATTATTTTATTTGGATGTAATTCTTTGGCTGTATTTAATACATTTGCTATTCCATCTGGTGTATGAGCATAATCTATAATTATATTGTTATTATTATAAGAAATATTTTCCATTCTTCCTTTAGGACCACTAACGATGGTTAAAACATTATTTATTTCTTCAAAACTATAACCAATTTTATTTAAAACTATTATACTTGCTAGACTATTATATATATTATGTTTTCCTAATAGTTTTGTTGTAAATGTATATTCTTTGTTATTATTTACTACTGTGAAGATATTATTTTGAGTTGTTATTTTATATTCTTTTACATAGTAATTTCCATTATTTAAACTATATGTTATGTTATTATTTTCTTTTAATATAAAATAATTTTTATAATTATCATCATTATTTATGATAGCATATTTATTATTTCTTAACATGGTAAATAATTTTTGCTTTGCTAGGGCATAATTCTTCATAGTTTTATGATAACCTAAATGTTCATGGGTTAGGTTGGTAAAAATTGCATAATCAAATTTTAAATTTTCTAATTTGTTTTGAGCTAGTCCGTGGGAGCTTGCTTCTATACAAACAAATTCACATCCTTCTTTTTTTGCCTCGATTAATAATTCATATATGTCTAATATTTCTGGTGTTGTATTTGGTAATTCTTTAATGAATTTATTTATATAAAAGCCATTAGTTCCTATATAAGCTGTTTTTCTTCCTAACATATTTAACATATTATGAAGAAGCATACATGTTGTTGTTTTGCCATTGGTACCAGTTATGCCGATTAATTTTAAATCTTTTATTTCTTGATAGTAATTTTCATATAAATATTTTACTAAATATTCTTTAGTATTATCTACTAATAATGTTTCTACTGGATAGCTTCCATATTCTGCTACTATTTTGGTAGCACCATTTTTTATGGCATCATTAATATACTTATGACCATCATTATTTGTTTTTAATGCTATAAATGTATCTCCTTTTTGTATTTTTTTTGAATTATATTTAATATTCATATAGATTACCTCCAACTACATATATTATATATTATTATACGATAATTGTAAATTGTAATTAAAATGTTTCATTTTTAGACTATTTTTAGGCTAAAAATGACCTAAAAAGATTACAAGCTTTTTAGGAAATTAATATATTATACTAAATTTAATACTTATGTTTGTTTATACAAGTGTATCGATTTCATTTAATTAGATACTATATAATAAGATAAAGTACTTTTTGATATAAAAACTTTAATAAAACTATATTGACATTATACTATATATAGTTTATACTTTTGTCGCAATTGCAAGGAAAGAAAAAAATTAATTTTTTGAGGGAGGTTTTATTTGAAAAAAATATTAATATTTATTGCAGCACTATTTGTTTTTGTTGGTAGTGTTAAAGCAGAAAATGTTACATTGGTAAAAGATGTATATGATAATACTTATGTTTATTATTATGATAGAAGTATGGGTAAGACTAGATATTTACATGCTAGCAAATATTTATTTGGTAATATCCCTGCTTACTGTATAGAACTTGGAAAAGATATTGCTAGTTTTGATTATACTATGACTAATTCTTTTAATGGCATTAATATAAGTAAAGAGGATCTTGAGTATATAAAACTGCTTAGTTATTATGGTTATAATTATCCTGGTCATGATACTGATAGATATTATATGGCTACGCAAGGTCTTATTTGGAAGAGACTTGCTAAAACTTCGATTAAGTTTACTATTGGATTTAATCCTGATACTTTTTATAATTTAACTGATGAAGAGACTGCTATTAATGTTTTGGTTAATAGACATAATATTAGGCCATCTTTTGATAATGCTAATGTTGATGTTATTAAGGGTAACGAAACAGTTCTTGAAGATGAAAATGAAGTTTTATACTTATATTATTCTGATGATGATAATGTTGTTATAGATGGTAATAAGTTAATTATTAATAAATATTTTGATAAAGATAATATTGTTTTGAAAAGACATAATTATACTAATAAAGAATTCTTTTTATATACTTCAGGTAATTCACAAAAGATGATGTCTTCTGGTGGTATTACTAATAGTACTAGTAATTTAAATATTAATCTTATTAGTGGTAGTATTGAAATTGAAAAACTTGATAAGGAGACATTAAGTATTAATCCGCAGGGTGAAGCTAGTTTAAATGGTGCTATTTATGGATTATATGATTTTGATAATAATTTACTTGATACTTTTGTTATTGGCAGTAAAAATAAGATTGAAAATTTACCTCTTGGTAGATATTATATAATGGAAATCACACCAGGAGAAGGATATTTACTTGATGATAAGATTTATGTTGTTCAATTAGATAGAGATAATTTAGATAGTAAGAAAGTAGTATGTGATGAAGTTATTAAGAGAAAAATTGAAATATTTAAAGTATATGCTAGTAATGAAACTGGTTTTATGGTAGGAGAAGAGAATATTCAGTTTGATATTTTTGATAAAGATAATAATTTAGTTACTTCAATTACCACGGATAGTAGTGGCTATGCTAGTACTTATTTGGTATATGGTACCTACACTGTTAGGCAGGTTAATTCTTCTTTTGGATATTATAAGATAGATGATTTTAAGGTTACTATTGATAGAGAGGATGATAGACCAATATTTAAACTTATCTCTGATAGTAAGATTACTGGTAAAGTTAGGGTTATAAAGAAAGACTATGATACAAATGATAATATTATTAATGGAAAGGCTAAATTTAGAATATTTGATGTTAATAATAAAAAATATGTTTCATTTAAAGTTAGTTATCCTAGAGAGGAAGTTATTGATACTTTTGATATAGATAGTGATGGTACTTTTATGACTCCTGATGTATTAGAACCTGGTAAATATATTTTATATGAAGTTGATACTGATATGGATGGTTATTTATATAATAAAGAAGGGATTTCTTTTACTATTGGTGAAGATAGTGATATGATTAAAGAAAATGATGATATGGTATTAGAACTGTATTTTTATAATAAGAGAGTTAAAGGTACTTTGAATATTACTAAGTATGGTGAGAATATTAAATATAATGATGATAAATATTATTATAATAATGATATTTTACTTAATGATGTGGTCTTCTACTTATATGCTAAAGAAGATGTTTATGAGAATGGTAAGCTTATTTATAGTAAAGATGATAAAGTTAATGAATGTACTACTAATGATGGTAAATGTAAGATAGAGAATATTCCTCTTGGTAATTATTATTTGAAAGAGATTTCTTCTAGTGAAGGTAATGTTTTAGATAATACAGAGTACAATATTAGTTTTAGTTATAAAGATCAATATACTGAGAATATTGTATATAATTTAGAAGTTAAGAATCATTTACCTAAAGGTAAGATAGTTATTAATAAGTATGAGACTGGTACGAAGAATGGAATTAGTGGTACTTTGATAGAAATTAGAAATATAAATAATGAAATTATATATAAAGGTTATACTGATAAAAATGGTAAGATTATTTTAGATGATATGTTATATGGTAAGTATTATGTTTCTGAGGTAGAGGCTAGTACTGGATATAGATTAGTACAAGATAAAATATACTTTGAAGTAGGAGATAAAGACGTTGATATTGATATTTATAATGAAAGAATTAAAGTTCCTAATACTGGTATTTCTTTTGATATTAAAGATATATTTGTTATAGTTTGTTTTATTTCTTCATTAGGAGGTATATTATTAAAATATAAGAATAAATATATTGTTATAGTGGGTTTATTTGTTATTATTACTTCTATTTTATATTTTGGATTAAAGATTTATAACCATTATAATGATACTAAAAATAATGATAAGGCAGTAGAAGCAGTACTCAATAAAAAGATTGATAGTTTAGATAATTTGAAATATAGATATAAGGCAGTATTAGAGATTCCTTCAATTAAGTTAAAGAGAGGAATACTAGATATTGATAATAAGTATAATAAGGCTAAATATAATATTGAACTTATTAAAGAAAAAGATGATATTATAGTACTTGCTTCGCATAATGGTAATAATTATAATTCTTATTTTGGTAATCTTAAGAATATTTCATTAGGAGATACTATTAATTATTATTATGATGGTAAAATTTATAAATATATTTATACTGATAGTTATGATATTAAGAAAGATGGCTATGCTGATATATATAGAAAGAAAGGTAATAAATGTATTGTTTTAGTTACTTGTAAAGATGGAAGAAATGATGGTCAAACTGTATTTATTGGTTATTTAGATGAGATTTTAGAATACTAAAAAGGTGAGGATTTTTTCCTTGCTTTTTTATATATATCGTGATATTATTATTATAGGTGAGAGGTAAGAAATGGCTAAGAAGAAAAATATCAAACTTACAGAACACATATCATATTGTATTATAGATAGTACTATTTATTTATTTCAAAATAATATTAATTTATCTGAAGATGAGATAGAGATATTATATAAGAAACTTACTTTAATTATTGAAGATAATGGTATTTCTTATATAAATATATCCGCTAGTAAGATTGAAGATAGAAAAGAAATGTATCAGAAACTTGGTTTTTCTTTATCTTATTATGATGTTAATAAACTTAATGTTTTATATGATGGTAGGAAAAATAAGAAAGATTATAGATGTTATGGTATTATGACTAAGAAAGATTTTTTTGATAAAATTAATAACAAAGATGATAATGCTGAAAAGCATGATAGAGTGATTAATTCTAATTCTGGTTATGTATATAATTTATTCCTTTTGTTTGGAAGTATTATGTTTCTTTGTTATTTATGTGTACAAGGGGCTATTTATTTGGTTAAATAGAATGGAGGAATGTTTATGACATTAGATAGTGTATTAGTGATACTTAGAGCAATTATTGATATTTCGCTTGTTTGGATGGTTATTTATTTTATTCTTAAAAATATTAAGAACAATGTTAAGATGATACTTTTGTTTAAGGGTGTATTTGTAGTTTTGATCGTTAAAATTCTTAGTGATACGCTTAATCTTACTACGATTGGATTACTTTTAGAATATGTAATTATGTGGGGGCCACTTGCTCTTATTATTATATTTCAACCAGAAATTAGAAGTATTCTTGAGCATATTGGTAGAAAGCAATTACTAGGAAGACATAAAGTACTTACTTTGGATGAGAGAGAAAAATTAGTATATGAGGTTATGTCGGCGGTTGATTATCTTAGAAAAAGTAGAATTGGTGCATTAATTGTATTAGAGAGAGATATTAGTTTGAATGAATATATTGAAAGAAGTAAACCTATATATGCAGATATTTCTTCAGAACTTTTAATATCAATATTCTTTCCAAGAAATCCTCTTCATGATGGTGGAGTAATTATTCAAGGTAATAAAATTACTTCAGCAGGTGCAGTATTTCCAATAAGTATTAATAGTAAAATTAGTAAGAAACTTGGTACTAGACATAGGGCTGCGATTGGAATAAGTGAAGAATCTGATGCTATTGCTATTGTTGTTAGTGAAGAGACTGGCAAAATTTCAATTGCCGTAGGAGGTAATTTAAATTATAATCTTTCTCTAGATGATGCTAGAATGATTTTAATTGAAGAACTTAAACCTAAAAGGGAAGTTCTACTCGATGATGAATTTGAAGAAGAGGAGGAAGATAATAATGAAAAGGCTTAAGAAAATTATTAAAGCTATCAAGAAATTTTTTCTAGGTATCTTTAATTTTATTGATAGAGTTATTGTTACTCCAGTTACTAAGTTTGGATTATTCTTAGGTGAAAAAACTGATAAGAATGCTGGTAAATTTGAGAAGTGGTTAAATAAGAAGAATACTTTGGTGTTTATTTCACTTTTTATGGCATTACTTTTATTCTTTTATGTTGATAATCAAGCAAGTACTGTAATTGATAGTGCTGCTGAAGTGCTTCATAATCAAACGGTTGAGGCTACTTATAATAAAGAAGCTTATGTTGTTGAGGGTATTCCTGAGACTGCTGATGTTACTTTGATTGGTAGAACTGTTGACTTATATCTTGCTAAACAATTATCTACTGGTAAAGTTAGTGTTGATTTATCTAATTTGAAGGAAGGTACACATAAGGTTGATTTGAGTTATGAGAGTTCTATTAATTCTGTTACTTATAAGTTAGATCCTTCTTCAATTACGGTTAATGTTTATCCTAAGGTATCACAAACTAAGACAGTTACTATTGATGTTATAAATAAGGATAAATTAGATAGTAAACTTTCTGTTCAATCTGTTACTTTAGATAAAGAAGAAGTTATTATTAAGGGTACTGATGATGAGAAATCTAGTCATAATATAAATAAAGTGGCTACGGTTAAAGCACTTGTTGATGTTGGTAGTATTGTTGATCCTAAGGCTGGTGTTAATACTGTTGATAAAGTTAAATTAGTAGCATATGATAAGTATGGTAATGTTGTTGATGTTGAAATTGTTCCTGAAACAGTTACCGCTACTGTTAATATTGAATCTTATAGTGGCACTGCTAAACTTAAGGTTATTCCTAAAAATATAGATAAGATATCATTTGGTAAAGCTATTAGTTCTATTACTACTTCGGTAAATGAGATTAGTATTTATGGTGACCAAGAAACAGTAAATAAATATAGTGAAAGTTATATTCCTATTGAAGTAGATGTAGCAGGTCTTACTGATAATAAGACTTATACTATTGTAGTTCCTAAACCAGAAGGTATTAGAGAAGTATCTGAAAAGACTATTACGGTTAAGATTAGTATTGGTAAAGAAGAATCTAAAGAAGTAGATGATATTAAAATAGATGCTATTAATCTTGGACCTAATTTGAAGGCTGGTGCTATTGGAGAAAATTCTTCTAAGACAACGGTAGTGGTTAAAGGTACAAAAGAAGTTCTTGATGCTATTGATAGTACTACTATTAAAGCAACAGTTGATTTATCTGGACTTGGTGAGGGTGAACATACTGTTAATGTTAAAGTAAGTGGTGAAGAGGTTAAAGCTAATTACTTTGCTAAGACTACAAAGATTAAAGTTAGAATTACTAAAAGTTAATGGTGCATTTTGACTAGTTTTGTCGAATATAATGAAATTATTTTGGTTATGTGTTATTCTTTTAATAGAGGAGAGGATAATGATGCTAGGTTATATATTAGTTGAAGATATTTTTGATGAAATGAGTCAGAATATTAGTTATATTAAACTTAATTGTTACTTAAAAGAAGGAAGAAAAAGTTAATTTCTTCTTTCTTTTCTTATTATTTTGTTGTATAATTTTTATATGAGGTAGGTGTTAAATATGGGAAGAAAGAAAAAGATAGAGAGTACAGAAAATAAAACTATTAAATTAGAAGATAATAAAAAGAAGAACTATAATGTATCAGAAGGCTTCTATTACATATTGGGGTTAGTACTTGCTTTAGTACTTATTTTTGCTACTGATGAACTTCTTAGTACTGTTAATTATTTATTTGTTGTAATTTTTTCTATAATAGCGGTTATTAGAGTTATTAACTTTGTTATGGATAAGGAATATTTAAAGAAAGATTATTCTGGTATAGTTATGGGTATTATGTGTTTATGGCTTGCTTTATTTACTTTTAAGTATGGTCAATTCTTATTCTTAGAATTACTTCCAGTACTTGTTTCTTTATTATTATTTTTTATGGGTATTAGTAGTCTTATTAAGTATTTTGATAGAAGGGTTACTGCTAATATGATTGTTAGTATTATATCTATTATACTTGGTATTATTCTTATCTTTGTATCTAAAAATGTTATGTATATATTCTTTAAGATAATTGGAGTATATATATTTGTTATGGTTATTCTTGATTTTATTAATTATAAAAAGATTAAAGATAGTAATAGTATTATTAGTGAGTAAAGGCTTAGATTTATTTCTAAGTTTTTTTAATCCTTACAAACCTGTAGTTTTGTAAGGTATGACTGAACCTTATTGTTTCAGTCATAAAGTATTTTGTTATGTTGTGGTTAGAAAGTTTACACCCCAAATATGATATCTTATGGTTATTCCTATATAGACTTGTAGGCTATGTAGGACAGAAAAAGACCTAGGCTTTTTCTGAAAGGTAATATTTTTGATAAAATTGATAAAAAATATGTTCAAATGTTTGATTTTATGATATAATTAATAACTGTGAGAAAAAGAAGGTGTATTTTATGAAAATTAGAAATGTTGCTATTATAGCACATGTAGACCATGGTAAAACTACTTTAGTTGATCAATTACTTAAAAAATCTGGTACTTTTAGAGATAATGAACAAGTTGAAGTTAGAGCAATGGACTCAAATGATATAGAAAGAGAAAGAGGTATTACTATTCTTGCTAAGACTACTTCAATTCATTATAATGGATATAAGATTAATATTCTTGATACTCCAGGACATGCTGATTTTGGTGGTGAAGTAGAGAGAATTATGAATATGGTTGATGGTGTTTTATTACTTGTAGATGCTTATGAGGGTACAATGCCACAGACTAGATTCGTTCTTAAAAAAGCATTAGAAGCAGGAGTTAAACCTATTGTTGTTATTAATAAGGTAGATAAACCTACTGCTAGAGTGGAGAAGGTGCTTGACGAAGTTATTGATTTATTTATTGAACTAGGAGCTAGTGAAGAACAACTTGATTTTAAAGTTGCTTATGTTAGTGCTTTAAATGGTACTGCT
>ERZ827440.3633-NODE-3633-length-11463-cov-6.464499_pt1 | contig 11463 bp, 10 predicted proteins | sample MGYA00519774_ERZ827440 | MGnify/ENA primary metagenome ERZ827440 (study PRJEB31778, sample SAMEA3449302) | human gut metagenome | biome: human gut; feature: human-associated habitat; material: faeces | place: United Kingdom | collected 2010/2012 ... | reverse complement strand
GCGGATGGTTTCTTGTTTCGGACGCTTCGCGTCCTCAACAGGCTGAAGCCATTAACAATATACCCATGTCGCTAAACACCATAGCAACATGGGCACGTTCGCTAGCCACCCTATATGTGTATTCTTGCAGTATTCTGTCTCCAAGCCTCTTTTGGCCATTAGTCCAGAATTCTTATCGAACAGGTTTCCCTAAATAGCAAAGATTACCTTCACTATCGCGAGAATATTTGCAGAGAAAATCATCGTAATATGTCCAAGCATCTTGTGGCATTACGCTGTGAGTTTTGTCGAATGCTGCAACATACCGAAGCATCGGAACACCTTTATTGTTACACCACACAGTATTTTGGTATCGTCCGCAAGAATAGCTGCCACCCTCTTCCAAAGGTTGCAAATCACCTCTCTCGATCCAATACTCAAGATTTTGGCGAACTCGATCGCTTTTTTGAAAATCAAAATTATCTACATCGTGCTCGCCAATCTCAATCAAACACGCTACGTCATAATTTTTCTTTGTAGTCGCGAGTTCAAAATCGCCTAAGACCACACCTGAATTACTTGCTCCTGCTGCAAAAATATCAGGCATATCGAGCAAGCATCTCTGCGTCATTCCCGACCCCATCGAATGCCCTGTAATATAAATTCGAGTGCAATCAATTTCTTCACGAGCTGAAAGATCTTCGATCATCTTCCGAATAAACAGCTCATCATCCATATAATTTTCTGCTAAGCAATTGGTATTCCAGGTTGGCATTGGGTTTGCATTCATCCTGGTTTGAGCCATGCCGCCCGAAGGGAATAAAACTATAAAGTCTCTGCTCTCGGCAACGTTAAACCACTCCGCAGTATACAGCCCACTCTCCGCCACCTGGGTACCACCATGGCAGAAAACAACAACGGGGCGCTTCCTCTTTCTGCTTACGTTTCGCTGAGGAATATATTCACACCAATGCCTCATATATCCACCACACATCATTTCATGCGTAGTGATACCAAGCGACTCTAATGTTTTAAATGTATGCAAACCTCCCGGTCCAACCCCTGTTGTTCTTATTGTTCTATGAAGCTGATTCCAAATCTTGCAAGAAAACTCATAAGAAATATCAAATCCGCCAACATCACCAATGACATCAGCTACAAACTGTCCATTGATCGTATCTTGACTTTGAGTTTGAGCAGGATAAGAAACGAGTCGATTTTCTGCCTCAAACACAGAGTTTGTGCACTTGTTTCTCTTCTTAAAATGGTCAAAAGCCCGCATGAAACTTTCTGACTTTTCCTTAACCTGAAAATACACAGGAACAGGAACATCGCTTGCCGAAATATACGGCAGCAAAGCACTATTTGCACCAAGATTTTCTTCTTGAGCGCTAAATTCAAAGTCGCCAACCAAGCCTAATCCCGCATAAGCATCGGGATGAATCATTGTGTACCTTAAAGCTACCGAAGCCCCATCGCTATACCCAAGCAAATAGGCAAAAAATACTTGCGTTACATAATGGTCGCGAACATTAAGTTGCTCCCGCAATTTCTCTACGCATAAAACGGGATCCGAACACTCATTCCACGTACTAAGGGGCTTTAACAAGAAGAGTACCAATTTCTCTTCATCGGCAATTGTCTTCCATCCAGACTTTTCGATAAATGACTCAGCATCATCATCGTTATCCAGCAGAATTGCAACACTCCAACAACTGCAGCTAGTTTTGGGAGGAATATAGACAAACGCATTACAATCGTTTGTATCAATTGGTAAATGATACAAACCTTCATTCAGATGATAATAGGGATAGCGAGGATTTATATCATTGAACGCTCCGAAATAATCGGTTTTAAACTGTTTGATTGTCATTTTCCAACACCTCCTCAAGTTCGCGATAGCCTTCATATAAAGGAGCGAAAATCGGATAATCAGTCGCCCAAAAATCATCTATTGGATTCCATACCTCATCAATGTTCATCACCACTCCTCCTCGAGGAGTATACAGAGGCCAATTTGGAATTAAATCATTGTTGGGATCGCCTGATGTAATAAAACTCGCCCAAGTATTTTGCACCTGTTCTTTTAAATGTACAGGGGCGCTTTTTGGTACCTGATTACCAAAAACAAACGGACAAGGCGCTCCATGAGGTGCCCTCAGATTTGTTGCTGGGTCGGCCCATGAAAACTGGAATTGATAAACATCATTATGAAGCGCTAGCGCCCTTGCCATTGTTTCTGCCGGAACAGTCATCATGAGCTCCGCCTGCGCAGTCATACATAATTGCTTTGTATCGTCATCAGGATGTTGTGCTAAGTATTTTTCTACAGGTTCACTCTTTCCCTTTAGGAACCTCTCATTATCTTTTAGCACCTTCTCAACAGATTCTTTCTCGTCTAGATCAACGAATCCCGAATCTCGCTCGCCATTACTGTAACCAATCATAATTTGCTTGTCGGAAACAGTTCCATCCATCATTCGATCAAATTCTTTATCAAAAACTACTACGTTATCGATAACGGGCGACCCATATATCTCACCAAAGACCTGTTTTTGAGCCTGCAAAAGCCTGTCGGAAGAAATCAACAGTGCTTCATCTAATGTAGTGATGCCCAAATAATCAAATATCTTTTTCGAGAACGCTCTACTTTCCTCTAAAGTGCGCGGTGGTGGACCTTGCAAAAACGAACTCTGGCATATTGCTCTACGAAACAGAGGAAGAGATTCCCTTGAAGCTAAATGATGACAAATGGCATTCGATCCAGCCGAGTGTCCATACAAAGTAATAGTGTCTGGGTCCGCACCAAACAATCGAGCGTTTTCTCTTACCCACTGAAGTGCAGCTCTCTGGTCGAGTAAGTTGAGGTTATTGCTGCATCGATACTGATCGCTCCCATCAAAAAAGTCTAAATTGATCGAGCCAAAAACACCTAAACGATAATTTGGTGCAACCACCATAATGTCCGGATGTGCAGCAACGAATGCTTCACCTCTCGATTGGACTCTCGAAGCATGTCCAATCGCATAAGATCCGCCATAAATCCAAAATAGTATTCCTTTTTTGGGGGTCGTTAAATCCGAAACCCAAACATTTAAATAGAGGCAGTCTTCGCTAATTGGAATATGAATAGGCTCTTCCATCTGATCTGCCAAATGCTGCGGATAATTTAATTGAATAGGGGCGGGCGGAAAAATATCCGCTCGCCTTTTGTTGTCATACACCGTTAAGGGCTGAGGAGGCTGCCAGCGCAAATCGCCCAGGGGAGGCTGCGCAAAAGGAATTCCTTTAAATGACAAGACCCCCGAATTCTCTTTTGTCCCTATATAGGTTCCTGCCTTTGTCGTAATTTGATACTGGTCCATAACTACCAGCCCATTTCATTATTAGGATGGCGCTTCAGCATAAACTTGATATAAATCATCCAAATTACAAAAGCAACAAGAGGAACAATACCCAGCAAGACATAAGCAGGACGATACATTCCGCCAACCAAGGCTGCAATACCAGTAAACACGATTGGTCCCAATGTTTGTCCAATATCGGATCCCATCAAATAGGTGTTACCTGCTACACCAATGCGATCATCTGGCGCGCCCTTAATAGCCATGGTACGACTTCCGATAAGACCGCCGCCACCTACACCGTAGATAATGGAAGCAATGAGCAATCCCCACATATCCGTACTTGATGCTGTTACGAAATTAGCTGCCGCAACTGCAAGGAACCCAGGAATAAGACCCCAGCGAGCACCGTATTTGTCGATAATCCTGCCAAAAATCGGACGTGAGAAATACATGATCACATTATGTACGGTTACCATAATGCCCACATTAGCTATAGCGAGGTCCGCTCTACCGTAAGCAAGCAAAATAGTTGATCCCTGTCCATAAACCGCAATAGAAAACATTGCAGATACCAACATATAGGGAACGGAAGCCCAGTCGATAAAGTCCCTAAGATGGATAGATTTCTTCTCTTTTGGCTTATCGCTTGTCGAAGGCTTCTTCCACTTGTATGGCAACGTTGCAGTCAAAGCTGCGTCAAGCAAAGCGATTACCGCCGCTACAAGGAACAGACCCGTATAGGTAATTGCATCAGCAACAGGGATAGCAAATGGGGCTACAACACTAGAGCCAACAACCGGACCAAGCATAAACAAGCCTGAAGCAATACCGTAGTCTGCCTTACCAACAACATCGGCAAGTATTACAGCATTCAAGCCCATGCTTGCGCCCCAACCGATACCACGTATAACTTGGAACGTATAGAGAGAAACGACTTCGTTTGCAAACGCCATGCCAATTGTGCCTGCAGCTAAAATTACATAAGCCAATATTAGGAGCTTCTTTCGATCAAACCTATCAATAATAGGAGACGAAATTGGCTTCATTATTAATGACAGAAACGAGAACAGACTAACTACTGTTCCTACGATAGCCGCGTTCATTCCATAGTCTTCAGTGAAATGAACTACTAAGCCCGCATTGATAATATTGAAGCTAATGCAGACAAGAATATTACCAATGAACACTGTCAAAAAAGCTCGTTGGCTTAAGACTTGCCAAACTGTCTTGTGTTCGCCAGTAGCATTCTTGTTTTTCGGTGGTTTTGCATCTACTGCTTTTTCCTCAGACATACCACTCTCTCTCCTTAACTAGAAAAATGAATAATCCCCCGAGAGTGATACTCATATGTTTCTCAACTTAAAAGTAGCCCCCTGCAATGAGTTCTCAACTCTCGTTAAGAAAAGGCTACCAACGAAAAAAGCCCAAATGAGCTGCGATGAACACGTTCTAATGCTATATAGTCATTTTGATATTTTTTGTCCCGCACCAGTAATTAACTAATTACTAGCCCTTAAGTGGCAGAAGAAAACATCTCTTTCAAATAGCCAATAAAATTCTGCGCTTGAGACGTCAACTGATATTTTTCATTCACTAGTACATACAAATATCTTATCCCCACCGGATCGAGACCATCAGAAGACACCAAAGGAACCTTAGTTACATCATCCGAATTAATACCAGCTAACATAGATAATTCTGGAGCAATAAGAACGCCAATATTTTGTTCAACATAATGAAGCGCGCCCCACACCTGAGGGCAATCAATTCTTTTTCTTGGAAGAAAGCCGTGCTCTCTACATAAGTTTTCGAGAAGCTTTCGCCCTTGACCTATTGGCGGAACAATAAATGTCTCACCTTGAAGATCTCCAATAGAAACACAAGGAGCAGTAGCCAGCCTATGTTTATTATTTACCACAAGAACATAATGCTCTTTAGCTAATAAAAACGTACTCGATTCATCAATTAGCTCTTTACTGGAGACAAACTCCAGGTCATAGCCTTTTTCTGAAGCCTCTTTGCCAGACAAAATAATATCTAGCTGAACATCTTTATTCATGCGTATAAATGGTGCCAAAGCCTTGCTGACATTACCTAAGCTATGACGAAAATAGACACGAATGAGGCTCTCATTGCTTTCCTTTAAAACCTCTATTTTTCCTAAAGTGCTCTCTATCGTTTTTTCTGCAGCATCACAATGATGAATCAATATTTTTCCGAAATCATTGAGAACTAGATGCCTTCCATTACGCCAAAACAGCTCAACTCCTAGCTCTCTTTCAACCCCTTGAAGAGTTCTGCTAAGCGAAGAAGATGAAATATGAATCATCTTTGAAGCGTGCGATATGCTTCCATAGTGGGCAATGTCTCGTATTACGAGTAACTCATCTAGGCTAAACATTTCCATCCAACCCTTTAGCAATACGATTCGCGAATAAATTATTTAGATATTCAACAAGGGCAATTGTGGCATCCGTTAAATAAGTATCCATTGGCCATTTTAAGTACAGATTTCTTTTAAATTGGATATCAGAAAAGGGAATTGCCTTTATACGTAAATCAACATTTACCAGCCAAGAATGCTCGCACCCAATACAAACACCAACATTTTGTTCCACTAAATTCAGCAAAGCCCAATAACTTGAAGAATACGTTCTAATGCGAGGATTGTATCCTGCTTGCTCATAAAGAAATCTCTGCACTCTTGACATTTGAGTATCGCGCGGAGAAGTAACAAATTCTACGTTTTTTAAATCTTTCAAAGCAACGTGTTCTCTATTTGCCAATTGATGATTAGACGAAACCAGAAGCACATATCTTTCTTCGCAGAGCTTACTAATATTCTTACCTTGGCATTCTTCATTAGACGCAAAGTATTCTAGGTCGTAATTTATCCCGATCTTATCGTCACCTGGAGTTAAAACCGGAACGGTTACCTGCGGATGTTTTTCGTAGAAACCCTTAAGCACCGACGGGAAATCCCCAAGTGGACTACGAGCAACAAAGCGCACTCTTTGCATATCCGAAGAAAGAGCATCCCGTATTTCATTTTTGGCGCTGTGCAATATTCTGAAATAAGATTCAGTGCCCTCATAGAGAGTTTCTCCGTACTCGCTCAGCTCGACCCGTTTGCCAAATCGATTAAAAAGCGGGGCGCCAATCTCTTCTTCAAGATTATGGATAATTCGACTTAAATAAGCCTGAGAGACTCCTAGTTTTTCTGCAGCACGAGTGAAATTCTCTTCTTCTGCTGCTACCTTGAAATACCTTAAATTGCTGAATTGCATATATCTCGCTGGCTTTCTGCGAAACAAAGCATGCTTGGTGCTTTTATTGTTTAGTTATATCTAGCAAACTCCAACAAATTAAAGCGATCGATGTTTCTAGATATGTATGGAATATAAGAATAATTTAACCAGTAGTTAATTCAAGCCAAAACCCGGCTGCTACATAAACAGCACAACGACCACTGCAATAAAGATAGCAAGCACGACTGCCGCAACTATCGCAAACAGAAAAGCAAATAGCATACCAAGCTTCTGATTAGGCTTTTTTGTGCTGTTTGCGTTGGGATTACCCTTACCGCCAGCATTTCCATCGCTGTCTACGCGATCACCCGCGCGGCCGCCATTGGTATCACTACCGAAAGCAAACTTCGCCATACGTCTGCCTTCAACGCCTGCCGCCAATGCTTCTGTCGCAGTCCGCTTATCGGTTTTTTCTTTATCGACCATATTTTGAATTCACCCTATTCGGCAGTTTTATCCTATTTAGCAATTCCGTTCTGCTCGGCGGTGTCAGCTGCAACAATACCATCCCACTCGGCAAGGCCATCTCGCCCGACAATCCGGGCCCACTCGACGACGTCATCCCGTTCAGCAATTCGGCCCCACTCGGCGGTATCCGCCGCAGCAATACCATCTCGCTCGATAATCCAGCTCCGCTCAGCCACGACGACACCATCTCGCTCGGCAATCCAGGCCCACTCGACAACGCCATCCCACTCTACCGCGACCTCTCACTCATCACTTCGCTAAATCACGCTTTGAATACAGCACGGGAATGTCGTCCAGATCTTCCCCATGCCAACAGCGAACAGCGCCCTTTTCCTCCAGCGCAGCAATGTCCTCAGGCGAATAACCCTTATCACGCAGATACCGCTCAGTGTGATATCCGACAGGCTTTGCCAGCACAAGCGGAGGATCCCCATAGCTACCAAAGCGCAACGGCGCTGTATTGAATACGCGTGGTCCGAAGTCCTTACTTTCATATCGGCGCAAGGCATCGTTATCATATGCCTCCTCATCAGCCAAAATATCGTCATAATCGAATAACTTCTGATGAGGAACTTCCTGCTCCAACATAATGTGATCCCACTCGTCGTAATCTTTGCGGGCGAACCCTTCACCGATCTTGGAAACCACATATTCTTGCAAGCCGTGCTCCGCCATAGCAGCGAGCGTCGTAATACGCTCATCTTCTATCAGTTCGTCTTGCCCTAGCATCTGCATCATAGAAGCGAAATAACGATTGTAGTCAGGCAGGCAAATCAAAAACCAAATACCATCCCTAGATTGGTAGGTATTATTAAACGGATTGTTGGCCTTTGCGCGACTACCTGGGTACTGAGCTCCAAATTGTCGTGATTGAATACCGTGGGAATGTCCCCATAAGGCGACATGGTACAAATTTGTTGTCACTTTATTACCCACGCCCGTACGCGTGCGATCGAAAAGTGCCGCTACAATGCCGCCCGCAAAAATTGCTGCAGCGTTGAAGTCACCGAATCCCTGAGGCGCAGTTGCAGGAGATTCTCCCGCCTGACGAAATACCGCGTTTACACCACCCCGCGATCCCCAACAAACCGCATCATAACCTGGCTCATCACGCATTTCTCCGAACTCGCCATACCCACGCATCTGGGCCCAAATCAGCCGCGGGAACTTTTCATGCAACGTTTCATAATCTAGGCCCATTCGCTTGAGCGCTTTATCGCGAATACCATTTACAAACACGTCCGCCGTTGAAAGCAAGTCCATAAAAATAGCCATGCCTTCTTCGGTTTTTAAGTTTAAGCTGATCCAATCCTTATTGGCGTTCACATTTTCATACGTAGGATCACACTCTTCCGTGCGCCTACCACCAAATCCATAGCACTGAGTTCGCTGCGGATCCCCCGCAGGATTTTCCACTTTGATGACTTCGGCACCCATCTCTCCCAAGTAACGTACCGCCGCCGGAGCTGCCACCCATTCAGCAAGTTCGACAACACGAACGCCCGATAAGGGGCCGAATCCCTCAAATTCTTTCGATGCATACATGGCTTCCCCTCTCCCTCAAGCAAAGCCAACATCTCTTAGTTGTATTTCAATCCGAGCGAGACCTCGAAACCCAAAAACCCTAGCCAAGCTCTGCAATCCGAGCCTCAATCGCATCAATCTGCGGCTGAATCCGCGCTGTAGTGGCTTCAACCTGCGACGAAATCTGATCAAGTTTTTCCTGCACCGCTTTTAACTGCTCATTCACTTCTGCGCGCTTGAAGAACTTGTAGGGCTTCAATTCTGCTAATTGATTCTGCAATTCATCATATTGCTGCTGATACAGCTTTTGGTTTGACATTCCTAGCGCATCTGAAAGCTGTTTGCGCAATAGATCAGCTTCATCTTGCAGGAGCTTCTTTTCCTCTTCAGCGGAAATCTCTCCTGCTTCTACCTGCGCTTTATACTTAGCAAGGCGCTCTTCCAGCTCCTTTTTCGCCGAAGCAAGACGCCCCGCTTCACGCTCCATTTCCTTTTCAGCCCGTGATGCTAAAGCTTTCCTGAACGTGTCACCATAGGGCTCTTTATGATTGAAGGTCGCATACGATGTGTATACAAGCCTGTCATTAGGCATTACAGCCATTTTCGAACGGGTGCAAATATTGCTGCATAGCGTCACTTCGCTCTCAATAAGCCCAGGAGTAAGATACGGAATTTCCGCCAAAAGACGCTTCCAGTCCATCATGATTTGGTGCGTTTGTTTTGCTCCCTGATACGAAGGCATCATCAAAGCCGCTTCAAGTCTCAGCGAAATCTGACGCTTTCGTGCGGTATACATATCTGCCGCAATATCGTATTTGCTTTCATCGGGCACAAGACCAATAACATGCTTGATGGTTCTCAAAATATAATCGGTGTCAAAATCATAGAGTTTTGAATCCCATCCACCGAATTTTCCGAGCAGTTTCCATGCATCAACATTTTCAGGATCAGTTTCTAGCACCTTATTGCACAATTCGATAACCGTTTTGGAATCATCTGCCTCATAAGCCTGCTCAGCCTGTGCTAAAAGCGCAGAATTCCCTCCTAGGATTTCTTCATTCTTATCGGCAGCCTCAATTGAAGACTCAACACTTTCACCAGTTGAATGCTGATTTTCTTGCGTCATAGTATCTTGCCTCGCTCGCAAAAGATAAAAGCATCAACAAGCGCCCGCAGAGCATATATCGCTTGCTGATAGCACCCCTACTCCCTCAAAATCCCGAGGTTATCTATCCAATTTGGACTCTTATTCTCGAGAAAGTATCGAATATTTATATACTCGTTTAAAGTCTAGTCTTACTTAAAGTGCGCTATTATTGCGAAAAGTGTTCTTTACTTATTCAGTATTGGTATTAGCATGCTGTTTTAAGCACACTAAAATTAGATGCAATGACTTTAACGGTTTTTGATAACTAGCACTTATATAACTGAATCAATGGTCCCCCGTTTGTGATTGAGATGTATTGCTATGGAAATGCAACAACTACAAAACTTTTACGTTATCGCTCAGTGCGAAAGTCTTACAAAAGCGGCACAACGCCTTCACACTTCGCAGCCTAGTCTCAGCCGTAGTTTGCATTCTCTTGAAGACGAGCTCGGCGCACCTCTATTCGATCGCGTCGGACGCAACATTGTTCTCAATGACACCGGGCGCTTTGCCTTGACCAAGGTTCTCAATGTCTTGAACTCAGCCGAATCAATCAAGCTTGATATCTCTGAGTTTATTCAAAATAAAAATTTCTCGGTTGATATCTATTCACCTGTTCCGATGGGATGTTTCGAAGAAATTATCATTGGGTTTAAAGAAGAATATCCTAATGTTCGCCTCCGCATGGCGTCGTGGCATTCGGATAAACTAAAGAACCTTCAGCCCGATATCACCTTCTTTGCAAGCCCTCACACGCACAAAGAGCATAATTATCTTCTCTTGGGCGAAGAAGAGGTTTGCGTTGCTGTTGCAAAAACTAATCCGCTAGCGAAATACGACTCCATTCCGTTAATCGCGCTATCAAATGCGCCCTTTGTGAGCACCCTGTTCGATTCGCCGTTCTATAAGATTATTTCGGAGATGTTTACCCAGGCAGGATTCGAACCAAACACTGTCATCGAAGATCAGGACTACAATCGCGTTATGTCCTATGTTGCACACGATTTTGGCATCGCGCTGTCTCCTTCTATTACCTGGGTAGGCAAATGGAGCGACCAGATTGCCACTATTCCTCTAAGCGATATCCATCGTAAGCGCTATCTATATCTCAAATGGCCCGAAAACAGTGTTATGGGCTGGGCTACGCTTCGCTTTAGAGACTATGTGGTAAAGCACTTTAACGAAAAATATGGCTTTACGTGCGGCGTTACTCAAGATTCTCTCGAAGATGCCTCCTCAGGGCCTCTCGAAAATACCACCTCAGAGTCTCTTGAGAATAAAAGCGGGGAGTAAAACGAAGAATAGCCTTTTTAAGTACAAAACACCTGATAAATTATAGAAACACTATATTAAAACCGTCCTTGAGCTATATAAGAAATGGACGGTTTTTGCTTTAGAATAAAGGCAGGGTAACTATATCTTTTGTCCGATCTATATCACAACCATAAAAGTAAAGAAACTTAATTGGCTGTCTATCGATTGGTCGTTTACGTTGGTTTTTAATTCTAATTTTGTTATCTCCCTTTACTTCCCCTTTTTATATATGCCAGGTTAGCCCCTCTCTTCGCTTTAGCTAACCTGGCATATTCTTTGTCTCAATCACAATCTCTGGTTATAGGGTTATAGGCCGAAATCGGGGTTATAGGAAAAAATGTGTTGCTATAACTCCTGCATAAGTCCAGGTAAGCCC
>ERZ827440.3632-NODE-3632-length-11463-cov-10.157696_pt1 | contig 11463 bp, 7 predicted proteins | sample MGYA00519774_ERZ827440 | MGnify/ENA primary metagenome ERZ827440 (study PRJEB31778, sample SAMEA3449302) | human gut metagenome | biome: human gut; feature: human-associated habitat; material: faeces | place: United Kingdom | collected 2010/2012 ... | reverse complement strand
CGTAACTGGAGGGGGTATTTTACTGTGTAGTTTCTGTGTAGCCTATATGCAAAAATACCGCAATAAACAGCAATATTTGCAAAGACTAAAAATGCTGAAAACCCGCATGAACAAAAGAAAAACCCGCATTTCTGCGGGTTTTTCTTTGGCGGAGATGGAGAGATTCGAACTCTCGAACCGCTTTTGACGGTTACACGATTTCCAGTCGTGCGCCCTCGACCAACTAGGCGACATCTCCATGTCGTTATCAGGATGGGTCAAGTAAAAGTCCTGACGAGAATTTATTATACCGTATTACCGGCATAAAAGCAACCCCCTTTTTGCAAAAAAGTTGCCCTAAAAGACATTTTTTCGCATTACGGGCAAAGAAAGGATTGCGCCCGGCCCTTTGGCGTACTATAATATTATAAATCACTTTCGGAAAAAAGGAAGGATAAGACCCATGAAACGAGTAGAGATCAAAGCACTGTTTGCGGAGCCGGAGCGCTACACCGCGGAGCCGGTCACCGTCTGCGGCTGGGTGCGCACCCTGCGCTCCAGCAAGGCCCTTGGCTTCATCGAGCTGAACGACGGCAGCTACTTCAGCAATCTGCAGGTGGTGTTTGAGGAAAATAAACTGGCCAATTACGATGAGATCTCCCGCCAGAATGTCGGCGCGGCGCTTATTGTTACCGGCCGCCTGCTGCTGACCCCCGAGGCCAAGCAGCCCTTTGAAATCCATGCGGAGAAGATCACCGTGGAGGGCGCCTCCACCCCCGATTATCCCCTGCAGAAAAAGCGCCACAGCATGGAGTTCCTGCGCACCATCCAGCACCTGCGTCCCCGCACCAATACCTTCAGCGCGGCATTCCGGGTGCGTTCTGTTGCGGCCCAGGGCATCCATAGGTTCTTTACCGAGCGCGGCTTTGTGTACGCGCACACCCCGCTCATCACCGGCAGCGACTGCGAGGGCGCCGGCGAGATGTTCCGCGTCACCACCATCGATCCCGCCGATCCCCCTCTGACCGAGGACGGCAAGATCGATTACAGCCAGGATTTCTTCGGCAAAGCCACCAATCTCACCGTCAGCGGTCAGCTAGAGGGTGAGTGTATGGCTATGGCCTTTGGCAAGATCTACACCTTCGGCCCCACCTTCCGCGCGGAAAAATCCTACACCGGCCGCCATGCCGCCGAGTTCTGGATGATCGAACCGGAGATCGCCTTTGCCGACCTGGAGGACAATATGGTGCTGGCGGAGGACATGATAAAATATGTGCTGCGCTATGTGATGGAGCAGTGCCCCCGCGAGCTGGAATTCTTCAATAACTTTGTGGATAAGGGCCTGCTGGAGCGCCTGAACCATGTGGTAAACAGCGACTTTGCCGTCTGCACCTATACCGAGGCCATCGAGCGGCTGCAAAAGGCCGATGTGGAGTTTGAGTACCCCGTAAGCTGGGGTGTGGACCTGCAGACTGAGCATGAGCGCTACCTCACCGAAAAGATTTTCGGCAAACCGGTCTTTGTTACCAATTATCCCAAGGAGATCAAGGCCTTCTATATGCGCCTGAACGATGATGGTAAGACGGTGGCGGCCGTGGACCTGCTGGTGCCCGGCATCGGCGAGATCATCGGCGGCAGCCAGCGTGAGGAGCGTCTGGACATCCTGCTGGACCGCATCCACGAGCTGGGGCTGAATGAGGAGGACTACTGGTGGTACCTCGACCTGCGGCGCTTCGGCGGCGCGCGCCACGCCGGTTTCGGCCTGGGCTTCGAGCGGCTCATCATGTATGTCACCGGCATCCCGAATATCCGTGATGTACTGCCCTTCCCCCGCACCACCGGCTTTGCGGAATTCTAAACCGAATATATATGCTGAAGTCCTCCGCGTGGGATCCCATGCGGAGGACTTCAGTTTGTTTATTTACGGAGGGCGATTTAATCCGCAGAGAAGGTTTGCTGGAAGAACCGCCGGACCATTTCAGCGGTGTCATCAGTGTGGTCCTCGGCGGTAATCAGATAGTATTCAGAGCCATACAGGGGATCCTTCAGTGGGACAGCCCGAATCTGGGAAGAGGGAAGCATCCAGTTCGGCTGGAAGGTGGGGTAGACCCAGTTGAAGTTTTCTACGCATACATTGCGCAGCTCGGAGATGTTCTTGGAGATGATCTCCAGCTTGGGCACAAATCCGGCTCGCTGGCAGTGACGGAGAAAACCGTCTGTTTGAATATCTCCGGTACGGATCCCTTCCCGGATGGGATCATAGTACAGGATAAAGCTCTGCTCCCGCAGGTCGCCCACATCTACTTCCGCTTGTCCAGCCAAGGGGTGGTCCGCCCGCATGACAATACATAGCGGCTGATTGTGCAGCAGGGTACAGCGGGTACCCGGTATGGTGCAGAAGGCAGGCGTTTTATTACGGTCCTCCTGCCAAAAGACACGAGTGACCAGCAGCGCGTCAAATTCCCGACTGCGCAGGCAGGCTTCGACCTCCGAGGATTGGTAAAATAGAAACTGAATATTGTGCCCGGGGGCATACAGATAGAATTTTTCCATCAGCAGGCACTCGGTTTTTATGCTGATGCGCCCCAGAGGAAGACCGATGGTATAGGGCTTCTCATCCTGGCCCTTCAGCCGGCTGATGTGAAACTCCAGCGATTCATATTGTCCCACCACCTGTGCGATATAGGGAAGAACGCTGGTGCCCGGCCCTGTCAGCTTCAGGCGCTCGCCCCGGGCGGGACGGTCAAATAAGGTGATGCCCAGGGCCTCCTCCACACACTTCACCTGCCGGGAGACCGAGGAGGGCGCACAGGGGATCTCCTCAGCGACCTTGCTGAAATTCAGGTGGGTGGCCACCAGCAGTACAGTCTTCAGGTATTGGATCTCCATAGTGCGCCCTCCTTTTGGTTATGGCAGCGGGTAGGCAATGCAGCGGGGCTTCCTCAGTGTCTCAGTGACGGTAGGAAAGGGAATCCGCCCGAACAACGGATGTGGCATCCGTCTTTTTGGGGTCCTTCTTTTCTCCGGGCTGGGGGCGGCGGTTCCGGCGCAGGGCTTCATCCATGTGGATCTTGACGCCGCGGCTGGCCAAAGTGTGCTGCAGGGCGGGCACATCCAGCGTCTGCAGGCTGATATTCTCCTTGGCAGCCATGGAAACAGCCAAGCCGGCAGCTTCACCGGTGAGAACACAGGCGGGAATAAACCGTGCGACTTCCCAGCCGCGGCCGGTGGCGGAAACGATCCTTCCGGCTGCGGCAATGTTGGTGATCTCGGTATCGATGAGGCCGCCGTATGGGAACTCGTATACTTCGGCAGGAATTTCCAGAGAGTGGATCATGCAGCCGATTGAGCTTTCCACATACCGGTCAGGCACTACCTCCAGCTGCTCCTTGCCAACCAGCCGGCGGGTCATACGGAACTGCGGCATAAGCGGCAGGGTCATCTGCGCGTAGGAGGGGCTCTGGTGCTGCTTTAAGTAGTCCAGCGCCAGCTTGCGGCTGGTACGGATATATCCGTTGACGCCCTCACTGGTGGTGCCATAGTACATGGGGATCTCCGCCTCGCTGTTATCGGCATCGGGGCGAAGCCCCAGCCAGCGCAGCGGCAGTGCCTGCAGGGCCTGCCCGGTCTCCAGGCCTTTTTTCATGGTATCCAGGTCTATTTCATGTGCCCAGTGGGAAACAATGCTCCGCTGTGTTTCGGTGGGAGCGCCGGCCCGGAACATCAGGTCCAGGTCGCCGCTGGCATCCACAAAGGCCTTGGCCAGGTAGGCGGTGCGTCCGGATTTGTTTTCGACAATGACGCCCTTGCAGGTTTTACCCTCCATGATGGGCGCGCAGAAGTTGGTATCAAAAACGACCTGAATACCTTCCTGTTCCATCAGCTCATCCAGTGCGCACACGGTAGCCGGGATATTAAAATTGGTGCGGTAGCGGCCGGTGGGGGTGTCCACGGTATCGGGCCCGTTCCGCCAGCAATCTGGCAGGTTATCGTAGCCGTAGCGGATGCAGACATGCAGCAGCTCCTCCGCCAGGCCGCCATATACCTTGTGCCCCAAACCGTCATCCAGAGGCAGATAGATGCAGACATGGCCCAGGGTAGCCAGACCGCCCAGGATGATGCTTTTCTCCAGCAGAATGACCCGGGAGCCATTGCGTGCGGCCGAAACCGCGGCGGCTACACCGGCTACGCCGCCGCCTACTACGATCACATCCGCTTCCCCCGCAACGGGGATGGAATGGGATTGCTCAGTGATTTGCTTTGGTTTTTCCATTGATGGTATGCCTCGTTTCTTAGTGTATTATAGCAGATGCGCGGGAAGAAGGGAACAGGCCATATCGTCCCGGAAAAGCCGGTTAGGGCAGAATGTAGCTGCAGCCAAGGGCAATCACATAAACCACAATGATATAAACAGGAATCACCTTGATGGCATCGTGCCAAATAAAGCGGTTGTCTATCTCCTCACGGTCCAGCAGCAGCGCGGCGTAGATGGTACCTGCATAGGTCAAGAAGGCCATGTTGGCGCACAGGCTCAGCGTCGCGGCGGTAACAGATGCGCTGATCCCGGTGTCCAGCTGCATCTGGCATACAAAAGGCATGATGGCCGCGTTGCCCAACAGGGTAAGGGGGGTGCCGTTGCAGATGTTGGTGATGATGGTGATAACAATAGTAAGGAGAAGCAGCAGCAGCGGCAGCGGCATATTGCCGAATACGGGTTTAAGCAGGGAGATGATCCAGTCGCGAATGCCCAAATCAGCGGAAGCCATGGCATTGCCCAGGAAGGTGAAGCAGCCAACGATGCACACCACATTCCACAGGGTGCCTTCACTCAGCAGCTTCATGGGGTTGGCCAGCGGCTTGCCGTCTACTTTGATAAGCCCCAGAATGCCCAGCGCCAGCAGGAAAATGAGGGTAGTGCCGATAGGAGCCAGAACAGTGCTTCCGGGGAAGTCCTTCGGCAGCAGCGGGATCACGATGATATACAGGAAGGACAGGCAGAAGATGGTGAGAATGAGCTTCTGGCGCTTATTAAATTTCTTGGGAATGTTGCGCAGCGCCTCTACATTTTCAATATCCAGCTCCTTCAGCGGGGCAACATTGCACTTAAATACACCGGGGATCATAAAGGCCAGAATGCACAGCCATACCAGATTGACCAGGATGCACACGAACATATAGGTGAACATATTGATGCTCAGTCCAAAGCCCTGCATGCTGGTATTGATAAGGGTGTAAATGGTAAGGGCAATGCCCTTGAAGGGGAAGCAGAAATTACCCATGCAGCCCAGGTAGATGCCCAGCAGCATGAATTTGCAGAATCTGTCCTGCTTATCATAGCCGCACACATCCCGGATGGACTCATAAATGCCGAAGTACAGCAGCGCGGTGGGGATAAACCCGATGAACATGGAAACGATAAAGCTGGAGAAGAACAGCGAGAACAGCAGCGCGACCGGGCGTCCTCGAAGCGCCTTGATGCTAAGCAGCTTGCGCACCAGCACATCGATCACGCCGGCTTCCTTGAGCGCCACGCACAGCGCAGATACAAAGATCAGCTGGGGGACGGTAGAACCGCCCATCCAACTGGAAACAGCGGCGGAGGATGTCAAAAAGCCGCTGTATACCATGGCGATAATACCCAGGATAGCAGCTAGGGTGGACTGGGAAGTGAATACTGTAAGCAGAATAACGCCGATAAATACGCCCAGGGCATTGGAGCCGACCTGTGTAACCACGGAGAACGGGCCCAGAATCCGGCCGAAAAAGAACATAAAGAGGAACGCGATCAAAATGATCGGCCATTCACGCTTTTGGACAGCTGACTTTGTCATAGTAGTTCACATGCAAGGCTAAGCACGGAGCTTTGCATGCGATCCTCCCTTCTGTAATTTTTATTCTCAGGTGAACGGTGATCTGCCGCCTTCGGTCGCGATCCGAAAACGGATTCCATAATAAATTGTGCACAATCTACACTTTTTATTTTAGAAAGCCTTGTGTATAAAGTCAATTGCACAATCCGCACGCACTGTTGCAACTTTGGCATAGCATTCGCTTCCGTCCCTATATGGAAGGTCCTCCCGCCGCCCCGCTGACCTGATTGGCGGCATGGCTCTCCCCTGTGGGAGTGCCTCATCCCCCGCAAAAATGTATTTTCTCATACTTTGGGATGATTTACACCACCCGCTTTGGCTGGTAAAATAAGACCAGAACACAAAATACCGCCGATCCATTATACCCATAAGGGGACTGGTCCCCTTCGGCATCCCGTGGCCCCCACGGGATGAACCCGCCGCAAAGGGAGGGAGCGCATGGCCAAAAATGTAGTCATCCGGCCGTCTGTCCGGGAACAGTACCAAAAATTCATGGCACGGGGCAGGGTGCTGTTTTTCACCGCGCCCTGCGGCTTTGGCAAAAGCATCCTGGCCGAAACGCTGCTTGCCGGGCAGCAGGTGCTTTCTCTCACCGCCGGGGAGCCGGACTTCGCCCTGCCGGCGGATGATAAGGACTGGCAGGTCCTCTTGATCGATGACCTGCGGCAGATGACCGAGGAGCCGGATCAGCAGGCGCTGTGCCAGCTCGTCCGGGAGTACAGCGACCGCCGGTTCGTCCTGCTTTCCCGCGGGGCGGTGCCGGGCTGGCTCATGGCCTTCCAGTATGCCGGGCTTATGGCGGTGCTGGATGCCGACGCCCTGCTTTTTGACCGGGAGGATATCCGCAGCCTGTTCCGGCAGCAGGGCACCCCCGTCAGCGAATCGGAGCTTTCCGAGATTCTGCGGGAAACCAGCGGCTACCCGCTGGGCGTGGCGGTCATCGCCCACTGCATGGTCGGCGGCCGCCCCTATGGCCCGGAGCTCATCGCCCAGGGCTACCACGAGGTCTTTTTCTACTTCGAGGCGGCGGTCTACCGCCGGTTCGATCTGCCCATTCGCCGTTTTTTGCTGGAGCTTGCCCCCTTTGAGAGCTTCGATGCCGAGCTGGCCCGTATGGTCAGCGGCGATCCCCACGCCGGGGAACGCCTGGCCTGGCTCCAGCACAATACCACCATGCTGCGCCCCGATGATGTGCAGCGGTTCCGGTTCTGGCCGCAGTTCCGCACCTTTTTGCTGTGGGAGATGGACCGGGAATACAGCGAGGAAAAGCGCCGCACCGTTCTGGGCCGCGGCGGCCTCTACTACGAGCTGAAAGAGGATTACAGCCATGCGCTGGAGTGCTACACCATGGCAGGGGATCATTCCAAGGTCTCCGAGCTTCTGGTGCGCAATGCCGAGCTTCATCCCGGCATGGGCCATTACAGCGAGATGGAGAAATACTACCGCAGCCTGCCGGAGCAGGAGATCGCCGCCTCCCCAGCGCTGATGCAGGGCATGAGTATGCTGTGCGCCCTGGCGGCCGATTATGAGGGCAGCGAGCGCTGGTACCAGGCGCTTTCTCAGTTTGCCCGCTGCCGTGCCAAAAGCGACGCGGCCGGGCGGCAGGCCCGGGGCCGGCTGGCCTGGTTGGATATCTCCCTGCCGCAGCGCGGCGTCACCGATCTCACCGCCATCATCCCCGCGGCCTACCGGCTGCTGGTCAATAAGGAAGTGACCCTGCCGGCCTTTTCGGTCACCAGCGCCCTGCCCAGCATTATGAACGGCGGCAAGGACTTCAGCGAATGGAGCCGCCGGGATGACCTGCTTTATCAGACCATCCGTGTCCCGGTGGAGGCCATTCTGGGCCGGGATGGCGTGGGTCTGCCGGATTGCGCCATTGCCGAAAGCAAGTTTGAAAAAGGCGAGGACATCACCGCCCGTATGCTGGCCCTGATGCCCCGATTGGGGGAGATCCAGCGGGACGGCACCCCGGATATTGAATTCGCCGCGGTGGGCCTGCTGGCCCGCAGCCAGTTGGCGGCCGGCCACTCCCAGGATGCCCGCAGGACGCTGGAAAGCCTGCGGCAGCGCTTCGCGGAAAGCGGCCAAAGTCGATTTTTGCCCAATATCGATGCCATGCTGTGCCGCGTTGACCTGCGGACTGGCGATACCGATGCCGTAGATAGCTGGTACCGGGAAAAGGCCCCGCGCGATCCCCTCAGCATCAATATCATGAAGCGCTACCAGTACTTTACTCAGGCCATGGCGGAGCTTGCTCAGGGCCGGCCGCAGGCCGCCCTGCTTACCCTGGCTCCGCTGGAACCCTACTGCATCGCCTGCCAGCGGAAGATGGATCACACCACCCTGCTGCTTTTGCGGGCCGTGGCCCAGTACCGGCTAAAGGACGAAGCCTGGCGGCAAAGCCTTACCGATGCCCTGCGCATTGCCGCCGGGTTGGGGTTCATCCGCCCGGTAAGCTGCTGTGGCGCCGCCCTGCTGCCCCTGCTACAGGCCCTGCCCGTCCCGGAGGAAGAGAGCTGGTACCGGCAGGTGGTGGCCTTTGCCCGGGTGCAGGCCGCCCGGTATCCCTACTTTTTGGTGCCGCCCCTGCCCCCCGGCGAGGAAATGACCGCCACCGAGCTGCAGGTGCTGCGCCTGATGTGCGCCGATAAAAGCAATGCCGAGATCGGCCGCATTTTGGATATCAAGCTGCCCACGGTAAAAACCCATGTCAGCCATATCCTCACCAAGTTGAATGTCAGCCGCCGCAGCGAGGCCAAAACCGCCGCCCGCCGCCTGTGGCTGGTAGAATAAAAACTGTAATTCTGGAGGAAAGTATGAAGAAACGAGTATGTAGTATTTTGCTGGCCGCCGTGCTGTGTGTCACCATGCTGTCTGTTGTAGCACTGGCGACGGAATGTGTCGATGACGCACACACCTACGATGAAAACCTGTGGGCGCCTAATGCTAATGGCATAAACCACAGCCCTAAATGTGACAAATGCGAGCATGTTAGAGAGAATCTAACAATTCAGCATTATGATATCAACAGAGATGGTATATGTGATGCATGCCGGGTTGGCTTGGGAGCGTATTTAGGCAACTCTCCTGCTCAGGGGGGATGCTTTACAACCTTGCAGGGGGCACTGGATTATGCCGGCAATGAAAGAGACTCAATAACGGTAAATCCAATTAGAAACCAGGAGAGCGTGACTTACAGTGGAAAGAATACGCAGGTAACGCTTAATTTGGCTGGAGTAACCATAAATGAATTGAAAGTAACAAGCGGCAAGCTTACCATAACAGGGAATGGTAGAGTTACTAAGCTGGAAGTTAGCGGCGGTACCGTTCAACTCTCCGGCGGCACCTACGGCACCATCACCCCGCCAGCAGGAAAGAGTGTAAATGACCTGTCCGGGTTACTATGCCGTTCAGACTGCAAACGGAATATCCGTTCAGCAGGCCCCCATCACCAATGTAACGGTATCCGTATCCAATAACGATAATACTGTTTATGGCTACTCCGAGGCCGATGCTCCCGTCCTTACTGCCACAGTAACCCCAAGTGACCTTCAGGGCGTTACCTACCGGTGGTACAAGGTAAACGGCAGCGAGAAAACCGCGATTGATAATGCTACTGCCCAAACCTATACAGTGGAAACCGGCCTGAATGCGGGGAACTACGATTACTGCTGCACAGCCACCGTTGGCACCTACTCCCTCACCAGCGAGGAAGTCAAAGTGACCATTGCCAAGGCGGATGGCCCCCAGCTGGGCACCATCAATGTGAACCAGGTCTACAATGACACCGCCAGCAAGACCATCAATATCAATGATTACATTGGTACAGATCTGAACAAACTGGCAAAGGATGCAGGAACACTGCGTTTCCACACGGGAACTTATTCTCCCGTAGACACGATAAAAAGTGGCTGGGGTGTGGATGTTAATACTGGTGCCATTACTTATCAACTGGCTAATGGTCTAAGTGTAAATGACGAAATTACAATAACCATGCAAGTTGGATATAATGATCAGACCTATTCTAAGAACCACGAGGATGCCACCGTTACCGTAAACATTACACTCACCAAAATTACCCCCACTGGCACCCCCAATTACACCCCCATCACCTCCAGCGGCAAGACCCTGGCCGATGCCAACCTCAATGCCAATAATAATGCGTTCTCTGTGCCTGGGGAAGTAAGATGGGTAGGGGAATCCGACGGAGTACTCGCCGATGATACTCCCGTAGAAAAAGGCGTAGCATACCATTGGGAGTTCCGCCCGACTGAGGGGGATAAGTATGAGCGCCTTACCGGCTCCATCATCCTGTGGACCGAAAGCGGCAGCGGTGTGGTGATCATCACTCCCTCCCAGTCCGGTGAAAGCACCCCCGCCAGCAACCCCAATACCGGCGCGGCCCATGTGGGCCAGCCGCTGCCCGGCTTGGCCCTGCTGGCGCTTGCGGCTCTGTGCCTGTATGCAGGCACCCGCCGCTTCTAAACAACCATCCTCACTTACCTCTCTGGGGGCAGCAGTAGGTTCAAAACCTGCCGTTGCCCCCATTCTATCCCATGTGTGAGTTGAACCCCGGCCGAAGATGTGATATAATTTTCCCCAGCGCGGCATGGCCGCCAAAAACCGTGACCGGAGGGCCTTATGAATACCTTCTTGAAGCTGGCTTTTTTGTTCTATATCGGTTCTTCACTGGGCTGGGTGCTGGAGCTTTTCTTCCGGCGCTTTATTTCCGGCAATAATCCCGAGCGCAAGTGGATCAACCCCGGCTTTATGGTGGGGCCGTATGTGCCACTGTACGGCACCGGGCTTTGCATCCTGTACCTGGTTTCCCGCCTTTCGGAAAGCCGTCAGATCGCCGACCCCGTGTGGAACCACATTGCCATGCTGGTGCTGATGGCCGCCGCCATGACCGCCATCGAGTACATTGCCGGCATCCTGCTGCTGAAGGTGATGAATGCCCGTCTGTGGGATTACAGCCGCCGCTGGGGTAATGTGAATGGTCTTATTTGCCCCCTGTTTTCCGCCATTTGGGCAGTGATGGGCGCGGCCTATTATTTCTTTGTGGATCCTTACATTTTGCGGGCACTGGATTGGCTTTCCCGCAATTTGGCGTTTTCCTTTGTCATCGGCGCGTTTTTCGGCGTTTTCGCCATCGATTTCGTCTATTCCACCCACCTCATGGTCAAGATAAGGACCTTTGCCCGCGAGAAGAATGTGGTGGTCCGCTATGAGGAGCTGAAGGCCTACTTTAAGGCCGGCCGGGAAAACGGCCGCCAGCACTTTTTCCTGGCCCTGCATACCGAGATCCCGCTGCGGGAAAAGCTGCAGCAGTACTACGATTACCGCCGGGCCCGCCGGGAGGAGCTGGACCGCATCCTGCACGGGGAGGACGGCACCAGCAGCACCGCCAAAGCAGAATAAGCCTTTTTACCGGAGGGAAGCGGCGAGCTTCTCTCCGGGCCTTTTTATGTGGGTAGGTCCCATCTCATCTTGCCTGCCCGGCGGAGGCCAGTTTGCAGTCGCCTATCGGCGGGGTGGAGCCTTTTGCAAGGCATAGTAAGCACCGCTCGCCGCGGGGGCCTTCCTTTTGCTCCTGCAAAAGGAAGCAAAACAG
>ERZ827440.3630-NODE-3630-length-11469-cov-2.822236_pt1 | contig 11469 bp, 9 predicted proteins | sample MGYA00519774_ERZ827440 | MGnify/ENA primary metagenome ERZ827440 (study PRJEB31778, sample SAMEA3449302) | human gut metagenome | biome: human gut; feature: human-associated habitat; material: faeces | place: United Kingdom | collected 2010/2012 ... | reverse complement strand
ATGGTGCGGGCACAGAACGATATCTATATGGTCGTAGCGGATGCGGCATCCAATTCCGCGGGGGACAATACCGCGGAAGGGTTGGCAGATGGCAGACTGACCAGAGCACAGCTTACACGGAATGCGGCAAATATCTGTGGTTTCCTGTTACGTTCCGTTGCTATGGAACGGTTTCTGGACAGAGAGGAAGAGGAATGCACGGAGCTTCACAATCCGATAAGCACCGAGGGCGCAGGAGACAGCGGACAGGTGCTGGCGCGTCTGGAGCTGCTGGAGCCGAAGCTTTTAGAGGACATAGAGCTTCCGCTGGAGAAGTTGTCCACGAAGAAGGGCACAAGTGCGGTATACCAGTTGCGTTTTCCTAAGATCGGAAGATATGAGCTGGTATTTCGGATGAGCTCTGCGTTAGGAGAACTGGCGCAGCTGCCGATCTCCGTGTTCCTGAACAATACATTACAACAGACCGTGACCCTTAACGGCACGGAAGGTCAGACCATGGAACGTGTTGTAACACTGCCCATTCGTCAGGACGGTGAGAAATACATGAAATTATATTTCGGAGAGAGCGGTATCGACATGCGCCGCATGTTCTTACGCTATGTGGGTAAGAACGATATCGAAAGCTTCCGGAATGAATGATCCGGAAAACTTTAACGGAATATTTATGCATAGCCTCCCAAAGAATGATTGACTTCCCCTGCTTTTTCAGATACAATCTACTCTTGTACGTTTATAAGAAAAACTAACGAGGAGGCAGGAAAAGTGATAGCACAGATACTTGCAGTAGTTATATTTATAGCAATGTTTGTCCTGATTGTTCTGGAAGTATGGGAGAGACACGTTATTACACTGGGCTGCGGTCTGCTGACGCTGGTGCTGGTATTCGGACTGGGAATGCACAGTATGGGTGCAGTGTGGGAGACCTTGAATTTAGACAGCTTTTTTACAAGTCATTTCTGGTATACGGCGGGACAGTCCGCGGAGACTTCCAGCGGCATTAACTGGGAGACGATCGTATTCGTAGCGGGAATGATGATCATGGTAGAGGGAATGGCGAGAGTCGGATTTTTCCGCTGGCTCTGCATGCGTCTTGCTAAAATGGTTAAGTATAAGGTAGTGCCGCTGTTCGTGACCTTTATGGTATTATCCGGTATTCTGGCAATGTTCATTGACAGCATCACCGTAATTCTGTTCCTGGCAGCAGTCACGATTGAACTGTCACAGCTGTTGAAATTCAATCCGGTGCCTATGATCCTGGCAGAGGTATTCTGTGCGAATCTGGGCGGATCCGCTACCATGTGTGGAGATCCCCCCAACATCATCATCGGTACTTCCCTGGGATATTCCTTCACGGATTTCCTGACCAATACCGGTCTGATCGCAGGTATTTCTCTGGTCGTAGTTGTATTGTATTTTTACCTGGTATTCCACAAGGAGCTGCGTGCCAGCGAGGCGGCAGCAGTCGGCAGCAACCAGACTTACCCGGATCCTTCCGAGGCGATCACCGATAAAAAGGGCTTTATCATCAGCACCGTTATTTTCCTGTGTGCAGTAGCATTGCTGGTAACCCATGCACAGACTGGTCTGACCGTATCCTGCATTGGTGTGTTTATCACTATCGTGACGCTGATCGCCGCAGGCAGAGATGCCCTGAAGCTGATCAAGCAGATCGACTATAAGACGCTGCTGTTCTTCATCGGATTGTTCATGGTGGTAGGCGGTCTGGAGCAGACAGGTATCCTGAAAGTCATGGCGAACTTCATCGGTGACATCAGTAATGGTAATCTGATGCTGATGATCGCGATTATTTTGTGGATCTCCGCAATCGCCAGCGCGTTCGTGGATAATATTCCTTTTGCGGCGACGATGATCCCTATCATCAGCAGTCTGTCCGCGGCCCAGGGTGTGGATCTCTCTATCCTGGCATGGGCGTTAGCTATGGGAACCGATATCGGTGGAAGCGCAACTCCTATCGGTGCATCTGCAAATGTCGTGGGTATCGCTACCGCAGCAAAGGCAGGTCATATGATCAAGTGGGGAAAATATTGCAAAGTTATGGCTCCTGCGACTATAATAGTAATAGTAATCTCCATGGTAATGATCTATGCGAGATATCTGTAAGACTATAAGGAGGGCAGACCCATGAGTGAACAACTGATTATCTCCGTCAGCCGTGAGTACGGCAGCGGCGGACATGAGATCGCACAGAAGCTGGCAGAATATTACAAGCTGCCAATGTACGATCATAACCTGTTAGATGAGGTGGCTGCAAGCATGAATGTGAGCAGCAAGGAGCTGGCAGAGTTCGATGAAAAGAGACGTAACAAATTCCTGTACAGAAGTGTGATGGGAATGAACAGCTCTCCGGCAGATAATGTGGCGAGAATGCAGTTCGACTATATCAAGAAAAAGGCAGAGGCAGGAGAATCCTTTGTGATCGTAGGACGCTGTTCTGAGATCGTGCTGAAGGATAATCCGAATCTGATCTCCATCTTCGTATTAGGAGACAAAGAAGCCAAGATCGAGCGTGTTATGCAGATCTATGAGCTGGATGCGAGACATGCGGAGGAGCGTATGATCGAGAAGGATCGTCGCAGAAAATCTTACCACAACAGCCATTGTAAGGTAAAATGGGGCGACTCCCGGAACTACGATCTGTCCATCAACAGCAGCAGGCTGGGTGTGGAGGAGACCGTGGAATCTCTGAAGAATTACATAGATGCGAGAATCGCTCATAAATAGAATGATATAAGATAACAAAAATGCAGAGACTGTCTGTGGAAAATGTACAAGAGAAAATCTTGTGGATGCCGTAGACAGTTTCTTTTTATTGCCATAGAAAGTGTGTCTTAAAAAATGCCGGACAACATTTAAGCAAATATTAAGGATTTCTGCCGCGACAAATACAAAGGAGTGTGGTATCCTAGGAGACGAATAGGAAAGAGGCTTAAGGAACGTACCGGTGCCGGTATGTGGAAATGAGGTACAATATGAGTGACAGAGAACGAGATTCCATTCAGGAGATGGAAGATATACAGAAAGGGCTGGAAGCCTTTTTACAGCAGGAGATGCAGGAAATGCAGACGTCCGGCTCCGGCAGTGGGAAGTCCGGAACCGGAAGGCGGACAGCAGAACGTCCGGCTCCACAGATGTTTGACATGACTGAGGATGACGAGGATGAGGAGGAACTGGATGTGATCGGATCCGGAAGACGAGCAAGAGCGGATGATTACGCGGAGGATTGGGATGATCCCGCGTATCGTAAGAGACAGGCGGCTCGCAGAGAGACGACGCGTAAGACTTCAGAGAATCGTAATAGTGGTGGCCGTAGTAACAGTAATGCAGATCGTCGCAGACAGGCGGCATCCGATAGACCTCGGCGTAGCAGAAGGGAGGACTATGCGGACGAATACGAGGACTACGAAGATCACAGAGAAAAAAATCGCTCCGGAAGAAAAGCAGGGAAGCGTGAGGAGATAGACACGAAAACGGATAAGAAGAGCAGAAAAGGAAACAAAAAGGAAGCCGGGAGCGGCAGAAAAAAGAAAAAATCCGGCTTCAAGCGCTTCCTGATCGCAGTGGCGCTGATCCTCGTATTTCTGGCAGCAGGGTTGTACGTCCTGGTGGGCAAGGTCTATGCCGAGATGAATTATGAAGAGATCGAATCCGTGGCAAGCTCTCCCATGAAGGAAGAAGGCGTCACGAATATTCTCCTGATTGGTAACGATTCCCGTGAGAACGGGGAGGATGGCAGATCCGATGCCATGATCCTGCTGTCTATCAGCAACAAGACGAAAAAGATATATATGACATCTCTGCTCCGTGACATGTATGTAGAGATACCGGGATATAAGGACAATCGTCTGAATGCGGCATATTCCTACGGCGGTGCGGAGCTGCTGATGGAGACCATCGAGCAGAATTTTGACATTCATATCAGCCGCTATGTGCTGGTGAATTTTGAGGCATTTGCGAATCTGGTAGATGCCGTGGGCGGCGTGGATCTGGAGCTGACCGGCAAGGAAGTGGAGTACGTGAACGGCTACCTGGTAGAATATAATATCCTGCTGGGCAGACCGGAGGGAACGGACTATTTCGATGACTTGTCCGGAGGCATGGTGCATCTGAACGGCCCCCAGGCGCTGGCATATTGCAGAAACCGTTATATCGGTACGGATTTCGGCAGAACCGAGCGACAGAGAAAGGTGCTGACAGAGGTCATTCATAAGCTGCCTAAGGGTGTACTCACGAATCCGAAGGGACTGATCGACGGACTCATGCCGAATCTCACCACGAACCTGACCCAGGCGGAGTGTTACCGGTTAAGCCTCATGGCACCGAAGCTTCTGACATACGATATTATACAGAACAGTATTCCCATTGAAGGCACGTATAAGGATGCGACCCATCGTAAAATGTCCGTGTTGGAGGTGGATTTCGAGGCAAATAAGAAATTCCTGCAGGAGAATCTGTATGGAACGGGAGACAGCACTGCGACAGCGGCTTCTGAAAATTAAGATCGATTTAGGAGAGGGCTAAGGGATTTCTTTGTAACAGAGGGAGAGTGTTTATGGGGCAGAGGAAAAAGCGGTTTGTGGCACTGGTTTGTGCGGTCAGTGTAATAGCGCTTAGCGGCTGTGGGGATGATCTGACACAGCAGGTCTGTATTCCCGGGGTGGAAGAACTGGCGCAGCCGATCGGCGGTTACCATACCGGACCGCAGGACGATCAGCCCGGGGATAATATCGGGGAGATCGTTCAGCCAGGTGGGACGGACGGTGACAATACTGCATTGCCGGAATCGGGACAGTCCGGAGCTTCGGATACTTTGATGGGGGAACGCTGCACGATCACGATCTCCGCAGCAGGGGATGTGACTTTGGGCAATCATCAGGAACAGGATTACAGCTATTCATTCCGCCAGGCGTACGATCAGGCGGAGGATGAGGGATATTTTTTCGAGAATGTGAGAGATATTTTCGAGGCGGACGATATGACCATCGTGAATCTCGAAGGACCGTTGACCACATCGGAACATATGCGTGAGGAGCAGACCTATTGCATCAAGGGAGATCCGGCGTATGCCCATCTGCTGACATTGGGGGATATCGAAGCCGTCAGCTTTGCCAATAATCATCGACTGGACTACGGAGAGCAGGGCAGCCGGGATACAGTGGCAGCATTGGAGCAGGAGGGTATTGTCTATGCCTATGATAAAAATGTAGGCATCTATGAAATCCCGGACAGTGCGGCAGCCCACGGCGGAGAGCGGAATCTGAAGATCGGCATTATCTCCGTCAATGAAGTGGAATGGGGCGCACAGGCGGAGAAACTGATTCAGAATAATATCGAAGTGTTGCAGGAACAGAACGTGGATCTGATCCTCGCCTGTTGTCACTGGGGTATCGAAAAAGACAATTATCCGGAAAATTATCAGCAGCAGCTTGGCAGAAAATGCATTGACTGGGGAGTGGATCTGGTCATCGGTCATCATCCCCATGTGTTACAGGGAATCGAGGAATACAAGGGCAGATATATTATCTACAGTCTGGCAAATTTCTGCTTCGGAGCCAACCGGAATCCAGAGGACAAGGACACCATGATCTTCCAGCAGACCTTTACTTTTGAGAACGGGGAAAAGGTGGAGGATCAGAACGCCCGGATCATTCCCTGTATGGTAAGTTCTGTCAAAACAAGGAATGATTTCCGACCGACGCCGGCAACGGGGGAGGATAAGCAGAGGATCCTGCAGCGTATGAACGAATACAGCAGTGCTTTTTGTGTGGCGTTTGATGAGGACGGCGGGATTATAGTGAATTGACCGATGGGAAAGGATAGGAATTGCCATGGAAAAAGCATTTAAGCTGGACTTTATCAATGACAAAACAGGAAGTCTGTATGTGAATTGCTGCGGGTGCTCTCAGACGGAAGCACTGCACAGCTTCGGACCGGCATCCAAGCCACACTACCTGATCCACTATGTCTTAAGCGGCAAGGGGCATTTCCGGTTCCATGACAAGGAATACCGGCTGGAAGCAGGGTACGGATTTTTGATCCAGCCCAACGAACTGGCTTTCTATCAGGCGGATGCGAAGGATCCCTGGAGTTATCTGTGGGTGGGATTCGCCGGGAGCCGCGCGGAAGAGTATTTACATAGCATGGGACTGTCAGACAGGCATCCTATTTTTTCCTGTGATAAATCAGAGGAGCTGTATTCGATTGTCCGTGATATGATGGAACACAATACCTTTGGAATCGCGGATGATCTGCGCCGGAACGGACTGCTGGGAGTATTCCTGTCTGTGATCGCGGACAGCGCCGGTGTGGTAGCCAGAGAGGAAGAGGATAAGGGGAACCAGTATGTGAAAAAAGCGGTATCTTTTATCCAGAGTAACTACTGTAACCCTATCAAGGTAACGGATGTGGCGGATTATGTGTGTATCAACCGCAGCTATTTATATACGTTGTTCCAGAATTATCTGGGAATGTCGCCTCAGCAGTTCCTCACCACCTTCCGTATCACCAAGGCGAGAGAGCTGCTGGAATCCACCAATTATCCGATTGAGAGTATTGCCCTGTCCTGTGGATATAGTGATGCGCTGGTATTTACCAAGGCGTTCCATGCCATGAAGGGCATGTCTCCGTCAAAATACCGCAAGGAAAGCCACAAAGAGAGCACAAAAGAACAGCTCCAGGAGGTCGAGGGTCTGATCGCCCGGCTATTGAAACCGTAAAGAACGACATTAAAAATGCCCATTCATATTCAAATGAATGGGCATTTTGGGTGCCTAGGTTTACACAGGAATTCTATTTATTTAAGTTATTCTCTACATATTCCAGGATATAGAAATTATCTTCCGGCATCTGGCATCCGACGATATACAGTCCGTTATCGTCGGAACAGCGGATGATACGACCTTCCAGCTCATTATGATTCGGCAGAGCAAAATCATGGATCGTGATAATGACTTCTGCATTTTTGCTTTGGGTGAATATCTTGTCTGTGGCCAGGAAGGCGAATCCGTTGGCACTGATATTTTCCATGGTAGCCGCATATTCCGTATCGGAATTTTTGAACTTAATAGTACAGGTATTATTCAGATCCATACGAGGGTATTTGCGTCTATTGTTGATCCTGGGTCTGGTAGTAATGGTAATCCTGAAAGCATGTTCACCGCTTTCGGGAGCAGGAGAAATGGTGGCTTTGTCCCAACAGTACAGGATATTACCTGCGGTGACCTGCAGCATACAGGAAGCAGACCCGTTAATCGTCAGCTTCTTCTGACAGGATACCAACAGTCCCTCCGGAATCTGCTCGATCAGTTCCCCAAGATAGTTGTCATCCTTCTGATCAACTAGCTGTAAGTCGATCTTCATGCCGGGCTTGACGTCTTCAATACCCATGAAACCACCGATACCCAGATCACACATCATGTTCTCCATGACATCTTCGATGGTATTGATATTGTCTGCTGTTTCCTGATACTTGCTGAGCATCCGTTCACTGGTCCGGCTGGAGTGTGTGATACAGGTTGTGATGGTATCCACGATGTTAGATACCTGTTCCATGTTGGATACCAGCTGGGTGTTGGAGTTCTCTACTTCTTTAATGGCATTATCTACAACCTGAATGTGATTGCCCAGCTGCACGGAATCAGAAGCGATCTGATTTACGTTATCTCCGGTCTGCGTTACTTTTTCCAGAGTGATCTGGATCAGCTTTAATGTCTCTTCAATGGAAGAGGTCATCTTTGCAGAGGTAGCATCCAGTCGGGAGAGAGCATCCCTGATCTGATCAGAGGAAGCGTGGGTCTCGGTGCTTAAGGTACGGATCTGATCCGCTACGACAGCGAAGCCCTTGCCGGCTTCTCCGGCTCTGGCAGCTTCGATGGAAGCATTTAATGCCAGCAGATTCGTCTGGTTTGTGATCTTCTCTATGGTGCCGGTCTCCTGTTTTACCATTTCGAATTCCTGACGGAAATTCTCCAGAACATTTTCCAGCTCGGTGGACAGCTGTGACATGGTAGCAGCTGTATTCACCAGACTCTTCAGGTCTTCCGCGCTGACGCCGGAATGGGATTGCGTTTTTTCGACGAGCGTGATCATTTCTCCGATCAAAGCTACCACATTTTCTACCTGGGCACGGATATCGGAGGTCATCTGTGTGGATGATGTGGTACGATCCTGCAGCATATTGTTGTTGTCAGTCAGCTCGTTCATACCCAGCATGACGATATCGGAGCCATGCTTATTCTCGGAAGCCAGCTCTCTTACGACAGTGATGCCATCGAGAATGATATTACTCGAAGACTTTACCTGTTCTACAGTAGTTACGACTCTGTGCAGGTCAGCCCTGATGCTGTCGGTCATGGCACCGTCGGATTCATTCAGATGACGGATGGACATGACATAGCAGATGTAGCAGAGGATGATACAGGACAATTGCAGCTGATAATTTTTCATATCGGAAGCGCTGTTGAAGCCCAGCATATAGCGATAGACGGCTGCACCGACGATGATCAGAGCATTGGCGATACCGCAGTTGATCATGAATTTCCGGTTCTTATATAGTACCAGCAGGCTCGTCACCGGCAGAATGTAAGTGAAAGCGATCGGGGAAGCAGTAGTACAGATGACAAAAGTGTAGAAGATGCCGTAACCGATGACCAGATCGTAGCGGTAGAGTTCCGTTGCCCAGCCCTTTACACGTAACAACACTTCGCCGAAGATCAGAGGCAGCCAGCACAATGCCAGAAAAATAAGGTAAGAAGTGGTGGGATATAATCCCCCGGACGCATCGGAGCCATAGTTGGCACTCAGTAAAACAGCAAAAACGATCCAGATCTTACGGGCTTTCCGATTAGCTTTTTCTTTGAAAACATTTTCGTCGTATGTCATGATACATATCCTCCTTTACAGTTCTCTCCGGTATGTTCAAAAAAATGAATCAAATGGTGGATCACTTCCCTGCTTTCCGGAAGCTCCGGGTAAAAAGCGCTGAACGCATGGGTCAGGCGGGGATCCTTCGGGTAGTTGATCAGTTTATGGGGCATCTGATGTCTGCGCAGAGCCTTTTCAAAATTCAGAGTATAACTCTGAAGATTATCGTTGTCACTGGTGATCAGGAGACTGGGTGGCAGACTGGTCACGATGTCCGGGTGCTCCGGAGATACATAGGGGGCAAAAGCACTTTTTTTATAATGCCGGCCGTAGAGATATCTGGGGAGGAAAAGTCCGATCTGATCCAGGCGGTTCGTATAGAACATTCCGCTGACCAGGCCAAGTGCCCGGACTGGCAGGTCAGAAGGGGTTACTCCGGCAGCCTGTGCCAGTGCAGTGCTTCGCTGCATGGCGATTCCATAAGTCAGCAGACAGGCACCGCCGCTGTCGCCGCAGGCATATATGTGGGAAATGTCACCGCCGTATTCCGTCAGATGATCCCGGATAAAATCCAGTGCCAGATGCAGATCAGCCAGCTGGTCATAGAAGAGACAGTCCGGTATCAGCCGGTACTCAATGCTGAATACCAGATACCCCGCCTCACAAAGGGAGGCACAAAAGGGACGGTTGAACTCCTTGTTCCCCATGAGGAGGCCTCCGCCATGTACGTTGACGATGACCGGGAGAATCTCTCCGTCCCGTCCCCTGGGACGGTAGACATCCAGACGATGTGCCGGAACATGCTTCTCGTCATAGAAAATATCCGATTGTAGGAAAACGTCTTCCGGAAGAGGATACTCTTTGCCTCTGGAAGCGCAGCTTTGCTCGAATGCCGCCCGCTGCTTATAGAACATTTGACATATAAAGCTTTTCATGTGTACTCCTGATTCTGACTGTATATGTTTCAATAAAAGAGAAATATTTGTCGAAAAAAAGCGATATGCAGTCTTTAAAAGAATACCACAGAAATGAATAGATTAAAATAGAAAATGCAACATTCTATTATGGAATGTTGCATTTTGTCTTGCACTACATATTTCGGCTGACCATGAGAAAACTTTAGTCTTTTTTATAAAAATCGTTATTCCGAACTATATATATCACTATAATGTTTTTACGCAACACATATCATAGCTGTATATCGCGGAATACGGCATCTTTGTCATCCTGTTCAATTCCCAGATAATGTTTTGTGATCTGAAAAGAAGAATGATTGTAAATCTCCATCAGCAATGCGGGCGGAGTTCCCATTTTCCATGCATGGTAGCCGAAGGTCTTCCGCAGGGAGTGACACCGGATCACATCTTCGATCCCGACGGCTTCGGCAGCTTTGCGGACAATGCGGTAGGCCTGATATCGGGAGAGTGGGGAATCAGCTTTTCTGGGGCTGGGGAAGAGGTAGTCTGTGTCGGTTACGAAAGACTGTGTTGTCCGGTAGGACTGTAATGTTTTCTGAAGTTCTCTGTTGAGCAGGATTCGGGTCTCTTTTCCTGTTTTCTTTTCTGTGATCAGAAGATGGGTGTAAAAGCGGCTGCATTCCGAGCAATAGACATTTCCCCAGGAGAGATGAAGAATGTCGTTGATACGGAGAGCAGTGTTCAGACCGATCAGGATGAGAGTGTAATTCCGGAAGTTAGGCTGTTTGGTAAGGTAGTACTCTTTGAAATCGTGTAAAAGTTGTTTACTGCGGATAGGTTGTGTCGTGCTCATAATAGCCTCCTTGAAAGTATTAATGAATAAGGAAAATGCAACATTCCATAATAAAATGTTGCATCAGTGCAAACCAGCAGGCAAGGAAGGCTGAATAAAAACAGGGAGGTTATCAATTATGCTGCGTCTGACCGTTAGTCCGGAAGAATACCTGATGATCAATGACAATATCAAGATCGTGTTCCTGGGAGGAACCAAGAATCATCTCCGCATCATGATCGATGCACCGAAAGAGGTGAACATCGTGCGGAGCACGGTATTAGAAAACCAGATCACAGATCCGGAGGAGAGAGCGAAGCTTCCGAAATATTATGCGGAAGAAGAGCACCCGGAGAAGTATCGCAAAAAATCCAACGTGATCATCACAAAGGGAAATGCGGACAAATAATTTCATACGGTAATAACCGGAGGAAGAGCGGCTCTGTCAGGGCCCGTCAGGGAAGCTCCTACTCCGGTTACTATAAAACTAAAAACAAGTATCTGGGAGAAAAGGATTTCTCGATAACAATACAGATACGCACACTGCCGCAAAAGGAATTGGGCAGTAATACAAGGAGGTAAATTATTATGGTAGTACAACACAATCTTACAGCTATGAACTCTAACAGAATGTTAGGCTTAACCACCGCTTCTCAGGCAAAGTCCACCGAGAAACTGTCTTCCGGATACAAGATCAACCGTGCAGCTGATGATGCAGCAGGCCTGTCCATCAGTGAAAAGATGAGAAAGCAGATCAGAGGTCTGACACAGGCATCCCTGAACGCACAGGATGGTATCAGTGCAGTACAGACCGCTGAAGGCGCCCTGACCGAAGTACAT
>ERZ827440.3615-NODE-3615-length-11515-cov-4.526614_pt1 | contig 11515 bp, 9 predicted proteins | sample MGYA00519774_ERZ827440 | MGnify/ENA primary metagenome ERZ827440 (study PRJEB31778, sample SAMEA3449302) | human gut metagenome | biome: human gut; feature: human-associated habitat; material: faeces | place: United Kingdom | collected 2010/2012 ... | reverse complement strand
GGCGGACCTTGTCCTGCTCATAGAACTCATAGGGCAGGGCGTAGATATAGCTCTTGGCGGGCATGGTCTGGTGGAAAGCGGTGTCGAACACACCCACCATGGGCACACCGGGCATGACCTTCTCGCAGGCCTTGATGCCGGTGATGTTGGCGGGATTGTGGAGGGGGGCCAGGGGGATGCACTCTTCCAGAGCGGCCATAACCTCGTCGGTAATGCGCACGGAGGAGGCGAACTTCTCGCCGCCGTGGACCACGCGGTGGCCCACCGCGTCGATCTCAGAGGCGCTCTTGATCACGCCGTGCCCGGCGTCCAGCAGGGCGTCCAGCACAGCCTGAATGGCCTCGGAGTGGGTGGGCATGGGGATCTCGAACTCATACTTGGCGTCCTTGGCGGGCACCTTGTGAGTCAGGCGGCCGTCGATGCCGATGCGCTCGCACAGCCCCTTGGCGAACACCTCACGGGTGGTGGGGTCCATGAGCTGATACTTGAGGGAGGAGCTGCCTGCGTTGATGACCAGAACTTTCATGAAATCTTCTCTCCTTACGTTAAACTATGGCTTGTGAGCCGGATATTCCCGTAGTAGAATAAGAGCACATACATATTTATTTTAGCCCCTTTTTTCCCAAAGGACAACCCATATTTTGCTTGAAAGAGAGAAAAATTTTACTCTTGCGTTTGGAGGTTCAGCCCATGGCCACAGCCGGAATCGTCGCAGAATACAACCCCTTCCACCGGGGACACGCCTGGCACATCGCCTGGACGCGGCAGACCTTGGGGGCGGACACGGCGGTGATATGCGTCATGAGCGGCCACTGGGTCCAGCGGGGGGAGTGCGCCCTCACGGACAAATGGAGCCGGGCGGCCCTGGCCCTCTCCGGCGGGGCGGATCTGGTGCTGGAGCTGCCCACCCCCTGGGCCATGGCCTCGGCGGAGGCTTTCGCCCGGGGGGCGGTGGGCCTGCTGGCCGCCACGGGGGTGGTGGACGTGCTCTCCTTCGGCAGTGAGACGGGGGAACTGGCGCCCCTGCGGGCGGCGGCGGCGGCTCTGGATGGTCCGGACTACCCGGAGCGGCTGCGGGCCGGGCTGGCCCGTGGGTTGTCCTTCCCGGCGGCCCGGCAGGCGGCGGTGGGGGCCGACTGCCTGGCCAGCCCAAACGACAACCTGGGGGTGGAGTATCTGCGGGCCCTGCCCCCTGGCATGGAGGCCCTGACCATCCCCCGGCGGGGGGCGGCCCACGACGGCCCGGCGGCCGGGGGCTTCGCCTCCGCCTCGGAGCTGCGGGCCCTCCTCCGGGCCGGACGGGCGGTGGAGGCGGACCCCTATCTCCCCGCCCCCTGGAGCGGGGAGACGGCGTCCATGGCGCACATCGACCGGGCGGTGCTGGCCCGTCTGCGCATGATGGACGAGGCGGACTGGGCCGCCCTCCCCGACGGCGGGGTGGCGGAGGGCCTGCCCGCCCGGCTGGCGCGTTCCGCCCGGACGGCGGACAGCCTGGAGGACTTTTATGCCCGGGCCAAGACCAAGCGCTACCCTCACGCCCGGCTGCGGCGGCTGGCCCTGGCCGCCTTCCTGGGGCTGCGGGCGGCGGAGCGGCCCCCGGTGGCGCCCTATGTACGGGTGCTGGGCCTCAGCGGCCGGGGGCGGGCGCTGCTGCGCCGCATGAAAGAGACCTGTGCCCTTCCGGTGGTGGTCAAGCCCGCCCAGGCCAGGGCTCTGGATGGGGACGCCCGCGCCCTCTTTGAGGCGGAGGCCCGCCGCACAGATCTGTTCGGCCTGTGCTTCCCCACAGCCCGGCCCTGCGGGCTGGAGTGGACTCGCAGCCCGGTGGTGAAGGAGCGTCAGGGCTGACGACGGCTCCGGCGCTGAAGCAGGAAGATCAAGAGGGCCGGAAGCGCCAGGAGAGTCAGGGGCAGAATGAGAAGGAAAAACGCGAAGGTGAACTGATAGGAGGTCAGTACGGCGTGAAGCCGGTCGGCCAGGGTGATGGAGAGGCGTGGATAGAGGGTGAAGGTGAGCTCCCCGTCGGGCAGGCTGTCGAAGTGGGCGGTGTAGCACCGCTCTTCCGCCTCACGAAGGGGGAGGAAGGTGAGCTGCTCGGCGGTGACAGTGACAGGGCAGCCCTCGTCCACCGTCAGGGCGGAACCGCCCGTACCGCCCAGACGGGTAGGGGCCGAGTTGGCGGAGGCCGGTGTGAGCAGCACCACCAGCAGCGCCAGCAGAACCAGCGGGCAGGCGAGCCGTTTCTTCATGGGAATCCCCCTCTCTGATAACAAATCGGATTGTTTGACCTGATTATAACAGAATATGGGGTGGAACATCATCACAGCCCGGTTACAAAAACGCGGCGGACGGCCTGAAGGCCGCCCGCCGCGTTGCTTTTTATTGGATGTGAACGTGGTTGTGGATGTGCTCCGAACAGTAGCAGTAATAGCCGTTGCACTTGGAGCAGTAACGAAATTCCTCGTTGGGGTAGTCGGTGTCGGTCTTGCCGCAGACAGCGCACTTGTGGATATAGCCCTTCTGCTGCTGGGCCTGCTTGGTGGCCTTCTTGAAGTTGACGGTCTGGCGGGAGGTCTGGTATTTGACCCGGCCGAAGAGCTGGAGGAAATTGTCCCAGAAGAAGATAAAGTAGTTCAGAATGGCAACCAGGGGGATGATGACGCCGGGGAGGGCGGCCAGGCCGGAGGTAAAGACGCCGAAGAGGCTGCTGAGGACGCTCCAGCCGAACAGGGCGGCGTCGATCCACGCCAGCCACTTGATCTTAATGGGGATGATGAAGAAAAGAAGCACCTGCATGTTTGGATACAGGGTGGCGAAGGCAAAGAACAGGGAGAGGTTCACGTAGGTCATGCTGGCGGTGGTGAGAAGCGGGAGCAGATGGGAGGGATAGAGAGGGGCGGTGACTGCGTAGAGCAGGAAACCGACCACCACGTTGAGCAGGACACCCAGGCCATAGAACACATTGAACTTAGCGGTACCCCACTCCCGCTCCAGCACTGAGCCGATCATATAGTAAAAGTAAAGAGAGACGGCCAAGAAGAAGAGGTTGCTGTCCAGTGGGACAAAGACAAAGGTGATGATGCGCCAGATCTGTCCGTGCAGAATGTAGTACGGCGAGAAGGCGAGCAGGGCGGACAGGGACACGCCGTAGCTGAACTGATCCATCAGCCAGACAAGCACATTGCCGACCACAATGACCAGCATCAGGTTGGGTATGCCGAACCGGGGGTGCTTGTAGCAGAACCGGTCCAGCCAGCGTTGAATTGCACTCAAGTGAAGTTACCTCCCGTTGGGCGGAATGCCCGCCCCGTTGTGACGTACAAAGTAGTGTACCAGACGGCCGGGAAAAATTCCCGAATAAATTGTAAACATTTCGCCGCCGTTATTTCAGCAGCTTGCGGATTTTTTCCTTCATGGCCGGGGTGAGCACCTTGGCCGCCGCCCGGTAGGGCAGGGAGGGGAGGGCCAGAAAGCGCTTTTCCACCTCGGCGAAGGGCAGGGCCGCGAAGGCGGCAAAGAAGGCGGCCCGGCGGGGGTTGGCCTTCAGGGGGGAGGCCAGCCGGGGGTTGCCCGCCACCGCCTCGGCCAGGGGGCGCTCCATCTGGCCGAACCGGGGGGAGAGGGCATCGAACACAGCCTGCCCCCGGGCGGAGTTCACCAGCACCATGGAGACGCCCTTGTCCCGCTCCACCGGCAGGGCCAGCTCCTCGTCCAGGCCCCAGTAGTCGGCCAGGGTGAAGTCGGCGGGGCGGCTGGTGGAGGTGTACCGGCACCGGGCGCAGGCGGGGCGCAGGAAGAGCTGCATCCCGAAGCCCCGGCCGTAGCCGGTACGGTTGAAGTCCTCGGTATAGACGCTCCCATCGGCAAACCGAACGGTAAACCAGGGGTGGGCCCAGCCATGGGACTTGTCCTTGAAGCGCACCGACACCACCCTGGAGCCACGGGCGGCCTCCAGGCCGTCCAGGTAAGCCCGGAAGACCGCCGGGGAGGGCACCCCGTGGCACACCAGATCACAGGTGAGCAGGTTGGGGTAGTCCTTCCCCAGATAGCGCTTGAGCCCGTCCACCTGGCAGGGCACGCCGGAGAAGAGCACCGCCGTCCCCTCCTCCAGCAGCGCCTTGACCTGGGAAAAGCTGCCGCCCAGGTCGCTCTGGACGTACTTGGAGCCCCGCATGGGGGCCAGCTCCTCCACTGTGCGGGCGCACACGTGGCGGGTGGTCATGCCCTTGTCCAGCGCCGCGCCGAACACCGCGCCCCCTTGCTCCAACACATGGCGGGCCAGCAGGGAGAAGAAGCCGCCCGAGGAACTGGCTGTCCGCTCGGCCTCGTCGCGGTTCCAGACCGCGTGGGCCGCCGCCGGGGCGGGGCCGGGCACCGGGGGGTGGAGGATGGGGCAGGTCTGCTCGCACCTGTGGCACAGGATACACCGCTCCCCAATGACAGGCCGCAGGAAGCCTTCATGGTCGGGCTCCATGGCAATGGCGTTCACCGGACAAACCGACGCACAGGCGGTGCAGCCGGTGCAGTCCTCCGCCCTGCACAGCACCGGACGGGGGGCGGCCTGGGGCTCCGGCTCCTCCGCGGGCAGGGGGGCGCCCTCGATGGCGGCCCCCAGATAGGACAGGGAGTCGGCCCGGGCGGCCGCCAGCTTCTTGTACACCGCGCCGTAGTCTATGGGGGCGTCCACCGGGGCGGTGGTGTCCAGGCCCAGGATGCGGTCGGCACAGCCCAGCCGGGAGAGCAGGCTGTAGATGCGGGAGAAGGTGGGCTCCGCCCGCTCCCTGGGGGACATGGAGGTGAAGAAGTCCTTCTGGAACTGGAGGGAGAAGGCCGCCCCGTGGAAGGAGTTGGTCACCACGGCGGAGGCGTGCCGGAACAGGCCCAAAAACTCGCGGGGTCCGGCGTCAAAGACCAGCTCGGCCGCCCCGTCGATCTTCCGCCGCGCCCCCGCGAGTTGCACGATGGGCCAACCGGTGCGCGCCGACAGGGCCAAAGCGTAGGGGACCGCCTCGCCGGGGTCGGAGACAAAGTAGCACAGGATATAGGGCCCCTGCCGTTTGGGGGCCGCAGCCAGCTCTCCCCAGTCCTCGCCGGTGAGGAGGAGGGTGGGATCCAGCACCACCCGGGCGTCCCGCCCGGCAGCCTCCCGCAGCAGAACCTGCCCCCGCTTTTCCCGCACGGACAGGGCGGAGAAGGGAGTCAGAAAACGGCGCAGCTCCTCCGCCTTGTCCTCCGGCAGCTCAGGCACTCCCAGGCTGGGGGCGTAGGCGATGCGGCGGCCCTCCCGGACGAAGCCCAGCAGGAAGGAGGGGTCAAACTGCTTGTCCTGGAAGATATAGGGGTTCCAGATCTGGTCGCTGCCCGCCACATACACGTCGTAGGCCGGCGGGTCGGCCCGGAGCTGCTCGAAGGCGGTGTACCGCCGGGGGGAGAGGGCCATCTCCTCGGCCACAAAGGCCTCGAAGCGCCGGAAGCGGCGCTGGAACGCCCCGTAGTGGAGGGCGGTGTGGGCGTCGGAGGCCATGCCGCGCACGCCGCCGCTCTTTTTGAAAAGCTGGTTGGTGCGGGTGGTGTGGGGCAGGCGGTAGTCGATGATCTCGCAGTCGTGCCCCAGGGACTGGATGGCCCGCATGGTGGCAAGTGCCTGGAGCTGTGCCCCGTAGTGGTGGGCGAAATGAAAGGTGATGAGTCCGGTGCGCATGGCGCTCACTCCTAGAAAATCTGAGATGAAATCAGTTCAGTATATCCCGGAACTGCGGGGCTTGTCAACGCCGGCTGTTAGACACTCTTGCCATTGTGTTTGAAATTCCAACAGGAACCGCAGTTTTGTCTATGGCGTTGCGGCGATGGATGCATTATGATACAATTATAAAAATCGTCCGTGGGAAAGGAGCGTGCAGATTCATGAGCTTGCCGGCCAGACTCAGGGCCTTCGGCATCTCCAAGGCCCTGGACTACCTGGAGCGGGACCCGGACGCCAACCTTCCCAAGCTGATGGACTGGTTGGATAAATACACGGGGGAGCGGCTGGCCTCACCCTACCGGGAGCTGTTTCACAGGGCCATGCGTGACCCCGGCAACAACTGGCACCGCCTCATCAAGAGCATGTATACCGATATCGACAGCCGGGTACTGAAAAAGATTTTTGAGAACTTTGTGATTCACGCCGGGCTGATGGACTGGCCCAGCCGCAACGCGGCGGGGAAACTGGGGAACGGCCGCGCCCCCTGGGCGGTGATCATCGACCCCTCCTTTCCCTGCGAGATGGGCTGCCGCGGCTGCGGCGCGTCCATCTACGGCGTGCGGCCCTATATGGAGTTCGACAGCCTGGACGAGGAGATTGAGGCCCGGAAGGGGCGGGGCTGTCATCTCTTTATCTTCAGCGGTGGCAACCCTCTGGCCCGGGAGCAGGAGACCATTGCCCTGTGCAACAAGCACACCGACTGCGTGTTCGCCGCTTTCACGCCGCCCCGGTTCATCACCGGCGAGCTGTGCGCGGATCTGTTGCGGGTGCGCAACCTGTTCCCCGCCATTCAGGTGGACGAGGACGGCGCCGACGCCACACGGGCCACGGCCCTGCTGCGGCGGTACAAGCTGCCCTTCGGCGTGGCCTGCCGCTGCACAGCGGAGAACGCAGAGCGGGTGGCCACCGAACTCTATTATGACCGGGTCATTGCCACCGGAGCCAAATTCTGCTGGTTTTTTACCTGCCCGGCCTACGGACCGGAGCAGCCGGCCAGCCTGGAGCAGCTGGAGGCCATTCACCGGCGTGTGCAGGAGTTCCGCAGGAGCAAGCCCCTTCTGACATTGGATTTCTGGGACGGACCCAGCCCCTCGGCGGCCGCCCCGCAAGGAGGAACAGCATGAGTATTGTAAAGGATCAGAACCTGGCCCCGGCCGGCCGCCGGAAGATCAACTGGGTGCGGGACTTCATGCCCGCCCTGGGCGGCATTGAGGCCCGCTTCGAGCAGGAGCAGCCCTTCGCCGGCCTGCGGGTGGCGGTGTCCGTCCACCTGGAGGCCAAGACCGCCAACCTGGGCTATGTGCTCGCCAAGGGCGGGGCGGAGGTGCGCCTCACCGGCTCCAACCCCCTGTCCACCCAGGACGACGTGGCCGCCGGACTGGCCGACATGGGCGTGGAGACCTTCGGCATTCACGGCGCCATGGGGGAGGAGTATGAGAACCTCCTCATCGAGACCCTCAAGTTCAAGCCCCACCTGATCGTGGACGACGGCGGCGATTTGATCCACCTGCTGGGCGGCAAGTGCGCCGACCTGGGCGAGCACCTCATCGGCGGCTGCGAGGAGACCACCACCGGCATCCTGCGCCTCAAGGCCCGGGAGCGGGAGGGCATCCTGCCCTGCCCCATGATGGCCGTCAACGACGCCAAGGCCAAGCACTACTATGACAATAAGTACGGCACCGGCCAGTCTGTTTGGGACGCCATCATGCACACCGCCAACCTGGTGGTGGCGGGCAAGACCGTGGTGGTGGCCGGGTACGGCTGGTGCGGCAAGGGGGTGGCCATGCGGGCCGCCGGCATGGGGGCCAGCGTCATCGTCACCGAGGTGGATCCCTTCAAGGCCCTGGACGCCACCATGAACGGCTTCCGGGTCATGCCCATGGACGAGGCCGCCAGGTACGGCGACATCTTCGTCACCGTCACCGGCTGCAAGGACGTCATCACCCCGAAGCACTTCGCGGTGATGAAGCACAACGCCATCCTCACCAACGCCGGCCACTTCGACTGCGAGGTGGACGTGGCGGGCCTGGCGGCCATGGCGGTCAAACGGGAGCTGCGCCGGGACAACATCGAGGGCTTCACCCTGCCCGACGGCCGGGTGCTCAACGTCATCGGCGAGGGGCGGCTGGTCAACCTGGCCGCCGGCAACGGCCACCCCGCCGAGATTATGGACATGTCCTTCTCCGTCCAGGCTCTGGCCCTGGAGTGGTTGGTCAAGCACCGGGACGGCCTGGAGAAGAAGGTCTATCAGGTGCCCGCCGAGATCGACGACGCCATCGGCCGGGTCAAGCTGGCCGCCATGGGCCTGTCCATCGACGCCCTCACCCCCGAGCAGGAGGAGTACCTCAACGGCTGGAAGGCGTGACGGCGTCCCCCTGCGTAAATCCGGCGGCTTGCACAACGGCGCCCCCGCCGGCGCTATACAAAGCCCCTGTTTTGTCTATTGCATATCGGGAAAAAAGTCGATAGAATAGCTACAGTCAATTGAATAGCCTTATCGAGAGTGGTGGAGGGAACGGCCCGATGAAACCCGGCAACCTGCAATGCAAGGTGCCAAATCCGGCGAGGAAATCGAAAGATGAGGATGGATGAGCACCACGCGCTCCGCCATCCGGCGGGGCGCGTTTTTCGTGCCCGAGTGAGAAAGGAAGGAACTACATTATGGCAAAGCGTCTGTTTACCTCGGAGTCCGTCACCGAGGGCCACCCCGACAAAGTCTGCGACCAGATCTCCGATGCCGTCCTGGACGACATTCTGGCCCACGATCCCAATGCCCACGTGGCCTGTGAGACCTTCACCACCACCGGTATTGTCACCGTGATGGGCGAGATCACCACCAAGCACTACACCGACATCCCCTCCATCGTCCGCCGCACCGTGGAGCGCATCGGCTACACCGACCCGGCCTACGGCTTCGACTACCGCTCCTGCGCGGTGATGACCGCCATCGACGAGCAGTCCCCCGACATCGCCATGGGCGTCAACGAGTCCTTTGAGCTCCAGGAGGGCGGCACCGACGAGGCCGACCGTATCGGCGCCGGCGACCAGGGCATGATGTTCGGCTACGCCTGCGACGAGACGGATGTGCTGATGCCCGCTCCCATCGACCTGGCCCACAAGCTGGCCCGCCAGCTCACCGACGTGCGCAAGAGCGGGAAGCTCTCCTGGCTGCGCCCCGACGGCAAGAGCCAGGTCACCGTGGAGTACGGCGACGACGGCAAGGTGCTCTCCTGCCCCGCCATCGTGGTGTCCACCCAACACGACCCCGACATCGCCCTGAAGGAGCTGCGGGAGGCCGTGGTGGAGGAGATCATCAAGCCCATTATCCCCGCCCAGTACATCACCAAGGACACCAAGTTCTATGTCAACCCCACCGGCCGCTTTGTGGTGGGCGGCCCCGTGGGCGACACCGGCCTGACCGGACGCAAGATCATCGTGGACACCTATGGCGGCTCCGCGGCCCACGGCGGCGGCTGCTTCTCCGGCAAGGACCCCACCAAGGTGGACCGCTCCGCCGCCTACATGGCCCGCTACATCGCCAAGAACCTGGTGGCCGCCGGCCTGTGCCGCAAGTGCCAGATTGAGTTGGCCTACGCCATCGGCGTGGCCCACCCCGTCTCCGTTCTGGTGGACACCTACGGCACCGGCGTGCTGGACGAGGAGAAGCTCTCCGCCATCGTCAACGATTGCTTCGACATGCGCCCGGCCAAGATCATCGAGCACCTGGATCTCCGCCGCCCCATCTACGAGCAGACTGCCGCCTATGGCCACTTCGGCCGCACCGACGTGGATCTGCCCTGGGAGCACACCGACATGGTGGAGAAGCTCAAGAGCTATCTGTAAGCGCCGGCCGTCCCTTTGCATCATCTGTACGCCCGCCGCAGATTCTGCCTGCGGCGGGCGCTTTTTGTGCAGCCGCAGGGCGCGCCCTGTGTGCGGAAGCGTTCTGCTGTTGACAAACGAGTGGGATCTGTTAAAATGAACAAGGTTCAGAATGGGGGGAGGCGTGTGCGCATGAATACCGTGGTCACCTCCCGGCAGGCGCTTCTGGCGGCCAGCCGGACGGTCGCCCGGCGGCAGGGGCTGGACGGGCTGAGCATCCGCGCGGTGGCGGCCGAGGCCCGGGTCTCCGTGGGCTCGGTCTACAACTATTTTTCCGGCAAGACGGAGCTGCTGGCCGCAACAGTGGAGGAGATCTGGATGCAGATTCTGTCCGCGCCGGAGGGGGAGGCGCCCCGGGACGGCTTTGCGGCCTACGTCCACTGGCTGTTCCACCGCATTCAGAGCGGGGCCGGGGAATACCCGGGCTTTTTCCAGGGACATGCGGCGGGTTTCCTGCCCGAGGGGCGGAGCGCGGGCCGGCGAACCATGGCGGAGGCCCTCGGGCGCGTCCGCCAGACGCTGCTGGAGGCGCTGGAGGCGGACTGTGCGGTGCGGCCGTCCGCCTTTGATGCTTCCTTTTCCAGGGAGCAGCTTGCCGCTTTCGTGCTGGACAGCCTGCTGGGGCAGATGAGCCGGGGCGCGGACAACTGTGAGGGGCTGGAGCAGGTGCTCCGCAGGCTGCTCTACCGCTGAGACGGGCGCGGGAACCCGCGCCCTGTTTTGTACATAAAATGAACAATGTTCATAATGAGGAGGAGCTTACCATGGTAAAAAAAGAAACATTGCTTTTGCTGGCGGGACTGGTGTGGGGGGCGGCAGGCTTCAACATCCTGCGCGCCGTGGGCTTCCCCGTGGCTGGCCCCGAGGTCATCACCTGCCCCACCTGCGGCCGCACCCAGTACCCCTGCACCGAGATCGCCAACGAGGTGGAAAAGCGGCTGCAGGGCTACAAAAAATCCATTAAGGTGGCCGTGATGGGCTGCGTGGTCAACGGCCCCGGCGAGGCCCGGGAGGCCGACATCGGCATTGCCGGCGGCAAGGGCGAAGCCGTGCTGTTCCTCCACGGCAAGCCGGTGAAAAAGCTCACCGGTGACAACATTCTGGACCAGTTCATGGACGAGATCTATAAACTGTAAACACTGTATTTTCTCTGCTGCCACGCCTGCGGACACAGGCGCGGCAGTTTGTGCTGTATAAAAAGGAGTATCACCCGTGACACCACTCGTTTCCCAGCTCTGGCCGCAGTTCATGGCGGACCCGGCGTTTGCGTCCTGCTTCGGGCAGGTGATCGTGGAACATGCCCGCATGCTGCGGCAGAGCCAGCAGGTCATTTTTACCCTGCGCAGCGCCGCCCCACTGGACAAGGGCCTGTGCGCCCGGCTGCTGGCTTCGCTGCAGCCCGATTATGAGGGCTTTGAACTGAAGATCGAGAACCGCTTCGGCTATGCCATGCTGGACGAAACGGCCCTGCGGGACCTGCTGGAGGAAATGAAGGCGGACGGTGTGCCCATCAACGGCTTTCTGGACCGGTGCAGCATCACCATCCTGGGGCAGAGCATCACCGTCGGGGTGCGCCACGGCACGAAGTTTTTGCAGGAGATGGGCTTTGAAAAGCTGCTGGCAGACTGCATCGCCCGCCACACCGGGGTGACGCCCAAAGTCAGCCTGATCAGCGCTGTAAGCGAGGCCGAGCAGCACCAGATGGAGGAAAAACTGGAGCGCAAGATCGCCCCGCCGGTGGTCAAGTTCGAGAAAAAGAATACCGCTCCGTCCATCAAGGTGGAGGGGCTGGACCTGACCGACAAGCCGGTGACCATCTTCCACGGCAAAATGTTCACCCCCAAAAACCTCACCCCCCTCAAGGATCTGGGCGGCGAGGGCGGCAAGTGC
>ERZ827440.3605-NODE-3605-length-11540-cov-3.559164_pt1 | contig 11540 bp, 8 predicted proteins | sample MGYA00519774_ERZ827440 | MGnify/ENA primary metagenome ERZ827440 (study PRJEB31778, sample SAMEA3449302) | human gut metagenome | biome: human gut; feature: human-associated habitat; material: faeces | place: United Kingdom | collected 2010/2012 ... | reverse complement strand
CCTTGGGATACTGCTCCTGGATCCTGGGCCAGAGTTCCACAAAGACCTGCGGCGGTGTCATGGGTGAAATTCCCACCCGGATCACATCATCTTCGTCATTCCCGGCTTTTTTCGCTCTCTCGATAGCTTCTTTACTGTAATTTACCATATATTTTGCATCCTGATAGAGGGATTCTCCCGCCGCCGTCACCACAAGACCTCTGTGGGTTCTGGCAAAAAGCTGTACTCCAAGATTATTTTCCAACGAATTGATCTGCTTGATCACCGCCGGTAGGGAAATATACAGTTTGTCCGCTGCCTTGCTGAAACTGCCTGCTTCCACCACACAAATGAAGGTATCCAACTGGGGATTGTACATCATTTCTGTTACCTCCTTCTATTGAAAAGGTCTCTTTCTTCCTACGACCAACATTATTGCATCATATAGTGTGATTGTAGCAGTCGGTAGTAGCTACCGGTCAATGTTTTTTATATTTTTTAAGAAAAAACGGTGAAGCCTGTTGACTCCACCGTCGTATTCTTACCCTTTATGTTATTTCAAACTCTATTTGCAAATCTGCCGATTTACAGGTGTTCCAGCAATCCGCTGATCCCCTGTTCCTCATAAATATCCTTGTAATACGCTACTTCTTCCTGAATCAGCTGATCGATGACCTGCATGCCAAGAAGTTCTACAGGCGCCTTGTCATCGGTCATGAGGTAATCTCCGGCCACGTAGGCACTGCTGTTGTCCGCTACCCGCTGCATCATGTTCTGCAGTCCCGCATCTGACAGATTCTCCACATGATCGGATAATACTTCTATCATATCACTGTGCTGGGAAGCAAACAGTTCGCGGTTGGTGGAGCCTGCCACGTCTACAGTATAGACATTGTCAAATACGTTGGCAATGGTGTCGGCAAGGTACTGATTGATATCCCCTTCCTTGTTGCCGTGCATGTTCATATTGACTACCATGACACCACCGTCCTTCAGATGATCTTTGACCATGGTAAAGAATTCCACGGAAGACATCTGGAAAGGAATGGTGATGTCCTGATAGGCATCCACCATGATGACATCATAGGTGGTATCCACCGCCTGCAAAAAAGCCCTGCCGTCATAGGTGGTCACCTTCACATCCTCCGGCAGGGAAAAATATTCTCTCGACAGCTCCGTGATCTTTTCGTCGATCTCCACGCCCTCGATATTCATATCGCCGAAATATTTCCGGCACTGGGTCGCATAGGTTCCGGTTCCCATACCAAGGATCAGTACATCCATGTCCTCTACCGGTTTATCCGGCACCATAAGGGGCGCCGCCATGGCATAGTCATAATACATGCCGGTAAGTCCCCCTTCTTTCATATAGAGGGATTGGACACCGAACAGCACGTTGGTGGACAGGACCACCTGTCTGTCCGTCTCCGATACCTGCAGATAATTATAGATGGACTCTCCTTCGTAGGTCAGATCCTTCTGCCAGAAAGCAAAGGAATCCGAATATCCCAGACCACAGCATAAAATAAAGATCAGTACCGATGCTGCAATCTTTTTCTTTCCCGTATGCTGGCAGATAAAGTAAATCACAGACAGCAGGATCAGAATTCCGGAAAAGATCAGAAATGTAATGGAGGTTCCCACCGCCGGGATCGTCACGAAAGTCGGTACGAAGGTTCCGATGATGCTTCCCACGGTATTGAATGCACCTAAAGTTCCCACGGTCTGTCCGCTGTCATCCAGACTATCCACGGAATATTTTACCAGAGAAGGGGTCACAGTTCCCAGTAAAAATAAGGGGAACACGAAGATCACCATGCAGGCTGCAAACGCCGCAATGATGAGGAAATTGTTGCTGACGGTAAAGATCAGCAGTGCGGAGATCCCAAGGATAATGTACTTGCCCACCACAGGGATCAGGGCAATCCAGATGGCCGCGATCAGGATCCTGCCGTAGAGTTTGTCCGGGTTCGGGGACTTGTCCGCACTTTTACCGCCGTAGATATTGCCCAGCGCCATGGCGATCATGATGGTGCCGATGACAATGGTCCATACGATCTGGGAAGAACTGAAATACGGTGCCAACAGTCTGCTGGCTCCCAGTTCCACCGCCATGACGGACATCCCGGCGAAGAACTCTGTGAGATACAAGAACAGCTTATTTTTCAAAATTCCTGAATGATTCATAAGTGTTGTAATCCTTTCCGCATTGACAGTGCGTCTATGCTACGTTATGATTTTATCAACGGTAGTAACTACCGGTCAATACTTTTTTGTAACTATTCAGAGCCATGCAAAACTGCGTTCTGCGAATGCTTGCATTCAGTCAGATAGGCAGTTTTATATGGCGAAGTAACCACATTAGCAAAAAGGAAGCCATTTTATGTATTCTATGAAAGAAGCCTGTGCCCTGACCGGCATGACCTATGAGAACTTAAAATTTTACTGCAAGGAGGGACTGGTACCCAACGTGAAGCGGGACAGCCGCAATTATCGTGTCTTCGATGACCACGATATCAAATGGATCCAGAGTCTCGGGTGCCTCAGAAACTGTGGTCTCTCCATCGCCGAAATGAAAGAATATCTGCATTTATGTCTGGAGGGCGAATCCTCCATTCCCGCCAGAAAAGACATCCTCTCCCGGAAAAAAGAAGCACTGTTAACCTCCATGCAGCAACTGCAGGAGGCCGTGGACTACATCGACTGGAAACAAGGATTCTATGATGACGTGTTATCCGGAAAGACCGCTTATTACAGCAATCTTATCCCTGAGACGACACCGGATGCTTCCGAAAGTACAGCTTCCTGAAACTGTTTGCGCAATCTAAAAAGCGGCCATGCGATTAAAGCATAGCCACCATGAAAACTCATCTCTGTTATTACCGGATCAAAAGCAACCATGCCATTCCATAATAGGTTACCACTGCCACCAGATCGTTTACCGTGGTGATCAGGGGACCGGATGCCACTGCAGGGTCTACCTTGATCTTATGGAAAAACATGGGGATCACCGTACCTACGGCACTGGAGATCGCCATTGCCACTAAGAGGGAGACTCCCACGCAGCCGGAGATTCCAAAGGCTCCCATCCAGGTATATCCTTTGAACAGATGCACATAGACACCGAGACAAAGTAATGCCATAATGCCCAGCAGTGCTCCGTTTAAGGAACCGGTCTTTACTTCCTTGACCACCAGCTGGAACTTCTGTTTTCCCGTCAGATTTTCATCCATCAACACACGGATCGTCACAGCCAGGGACTGCGTTCCCACATTTCCCGCCATATCGAGAATCAGCGACTGAAAGCACATGACAATTGTCAGTTCTGCGACCACGTGCTCGAACATCCCCACAACGGAGGACACGACCAGTCCCAGTCCGAGCAGCACGATCAGCCACGGCATACGCTTTTTGATACTGTCTTTTAACGGCTCTTCCAAATCTTCCTCCGCAGTCAGACCGGCGAGCATGGCATAATCCTCGCCCATCTCGTCATCGACCACCTCAACAATGTCCTGCGAGGTGATGACTCCGATGATCCGGTTCTCCTCGTCCAGAACTGGAATGGAATCTTCGGAATAATCCTTGATCCATTCGATGCAGTCCGCGATCTCCTCCGTGGCATAGACGAACGGGTAGGACACCACGATCAGATCCTCCAGATTCGTGTCCTCCCGCGCGATGATGAGATCATTCAGACTGATCGCACCGCAGAAGATACGGTTCTCATCTACAATGTAAAGTGTGGATATGTTGTCATTGTCTGCCGCCTGCCGGATCAACTCGCGCATAGCCTGCTTTACGGTCACATTAGACGGAATCTCCACATAGTTGGTGGACATCCGGTTTCCAATCTGCTCTTCATCAAAAGAATCGATGAGATCGATCTTATGCCGTACCTCCTCATCGAGCAGCTCCGTCAGCGTCTCGCGTTCTTTTTTGTCCATCTGGCGCAGCAGATCGGCAATTTCATCTGCGTCCATCTCCGAGACGACTGCTGCCTTTTTCTTCATATCCATCTCTTCCAGATAGGACGGAATCTCCTCCTCATCGATGTAGGAGAGAACCTCCGAGATCTCCTCCGCATTTAGAATGCGGTACAGGCGCTGCCGCTCGGTGGGATTCATGTCTTCGAGCGCCGCCGCAATATCATTCTCATGATAATCCAGAAGTCTGTCATGCATCACCTTCGGGGATGACATTCCGCGGACAATCGCCTCGATCTCTTTTTGATATTTCATCTGAACTTCCGTCACATCTTCCAGTTTCTTTTTTTCTGTCATCTGCTCTTTCATGCAAGCCACCATTTCCTTTCCGATGTTGTCACATTCCGCCGGGGCAAAATGTGCACGCAAATAACGAACGCCACACTATTTATGGCATTCTGATACAGACAGCGCACGGCTGTCTCCTTGTCTTCGGCATGATTTGATTACGTTGTCTGGAAATATTGCCTGTGAATACAGAGCATAAGAAAAAAAGATACCCTCAATAATCGTTCTTCGATCAAAAAATGGCAGGCAGACTGCCGCTCATTTTTCCCTCACAGACAATATGATTACTTCGTCCGCAACTGTCGTCAGTCATGCTGCCACCTCCATTCTTATTTTAATCCGTTGCTATCCTAACACATTTGTATCTGTTTTGCAACGCACTTTTTCTGCCAGCCAGGTGCGCACCAGCGGAAGCCAGCTCTGACACTGCTCCTGTACACCATATCCATCCACATTCATAGACTGCTCCGTACAGGTGGATAACCCGTGTCCGCCTGCCGGATACATGTGAAATTCCACCGGCACATTCACCTTGCGCATCGCTGCGATAAGCAGCAGGGAATTCTCGACCGGCACACAGTCATCGGTAAACGTGTGCCATAAAAATACCGGCGGCATGTGCTCTGTCACCTGCTTCTCCAGTGAGACTTTTTCCAGCATCTCCTCCGTCTTCTGTCCCTTTAACAGAGCTTCAAACGATCCCCTGTGTGCGTATTCGCCGGACGTGATAACCGGATAGCAGAGAATCAGTCCCGCCGGACGCAGAATCTCATTTGTCACTCCAGCTCTCTCAGAAATCCAGGATTCATGCCAGAATACGCCTAAACTTGCCGCGAGATGACCTCCCGCGGAGCATCCTTCTACATAAATCTGATCCTCCTTAACGCCCCATTCCGCAGCGTGTGCATGGATCAGCTTCATCGCCTCCGCCAGCTCTAAAAGCGCTGTCGGGAACACCGCCGGCGCGCAGGAATAACGCAGCACGGCAACATGGTATCCCATTGCGAGAAACTGCACTGCCATCGGCTCCGCCTCCCGGTCTGAGGTCCATTCGTATCCTCCGCCCGGACACAGCAGAATGAGCGGTCGCTCCTTGATCCGAAGCTCCCGGCTTTTTTCCTGAATGTAGATACAGAGTCTTGCCCCCGGCAGGGATCCCTCCACCTGTATTGCGATTGTTTCTGTCAGCATCTGTCTATTCTCCCCCGTGTTTTCTTAATATACAATCTGGTTCCGTCCGTTTTCTTTTCCGCGATAGAGCTTCTGATCCGCCGCACGGATGACCGCTTCCATATCCTTCTCTCCGCTATACTCCTCCAGTCCAAATGTCATGGTGACATGAATCCAATCACTCTGATAAGGAATGCCCATGCCGCGAATTCTCTTCAATATATCGTGAAGTACCTCATTCGCCTGATAGCCGTTTTTATTCTGAAATACAAACAGAAATTCCTCTCCGCCCCAGCGGCAGACTTTTCCTTCTTTTCCCATTACCTCCAGAAAGACTTTTGCCAGTTCTTTCAACACCATATCCCCGGCATCATGCCCGTAGGTATCGTTTGTCTTCTTGAAAAAATCAATGTCGCCGATTGCAACGGACACATATCCGATCTCTCCAGACGCATATTTTCCGACGATTTTCTCCAGATACGACCGCATGCTCCAGCGGTTGTACAGGCCGGTAAGCGGATCAATGGACGCCATGTGTTCCAGCTTCTCATTATATTTTACAAGCTTGTATTCCATCTCCTGCGAATCTTTGGTAAACACGATCATGATTGCCGTCAATTCCCCAAAAATAGCAAGCATATTGATAATCTGAAAGAGAACACCGGTGTCCGCAGAAATATTTGTCACCGGATCATACCTGTTCGTATAGGCATACAGAAAAATACGGTACGCACATGCCAGTGCTGCAGCGCCGATTTTCATTCCCATCGTTCCCGCGCTCACGGTAAAATTGAGAACCAGAAGCACAAACACAAAATGTTGTACACCGCAGTTCCAGCCGTACTCCCAGATAAAAATCAGAATCCATAACGCCATCAGCGCCTGCGAAAATATTGATGCAAACTTCGTATGATTCAGATAAGTTGTGTAAAAGGACACGAGATAACATCCTATGCACACCAGGCAGATCACCGCTGAGCGGATATCCTTAATCGCGCAGAATACAGCAAACAGGGTTAAAAAGTACAGACACAGCATCAATGCACTGATCCGCAGCGTAACCGCCGTCTTCTTTGTCTCGTTCTCACTCTGCACGTCCTTTAATATAAAATCCTTTATCTTTTGCACCATAGTACAGTCCCCTCCCCGGAAAACCGACCTTTCTCCATAGTTCTATCATATACATTTGAAGTCTTTTTTTCAAGGTCTTCCTTATACCTTAAGTACTATATATTGTATTCCGAAAAACATTGCATCCCCGGCGCAACGTCATTTCTTTTTCTGATTCTGATGTAAAACAGGATAACATGTAAAAAGGCGTACGATTTCTCGTACGCCATTACTGACCCAAAGGCGACTGACGGATTTGAACCGACGATCAGGGAGTTGCAGTCCCATGCCTTACCACTTGGCTAAGTCGCCCTATCTCTCTTATATGTCTATTATATGCAGATTCCCGTCATTTATGACAGATCCCTTCTGCCGGAAAGCGCCGCATCAGACACACAGAGATTTTAACAAAACCATTGTCTCCCGTCAAGTCATATTTTTAAAATAAACAACATCTGCCGCCTACGGCGTTCCAAAAACAAATGTCACATACATTGTTGCCTGATCGTAAGTTCCGTCTTCCTTCGGATCAAGCACTGTCTTCGTCAGCATATATTCCCCATCCGTCAGCGTGCTGTACAGCCACTCCCATTTGACATCCGTGACCACGCTGCTGTGCGCCGGAATGGAATAGACCCCCTCGTTAAACTTATAATTGGGAACCAGCGTCGACACGTCCACCCAGTCGCTCCCGATATATTTCTGCAGATGAAAATCGGTTCCGTACAAAATCTCCTCATCCGGCATGCGTGCGTTGACCTGACTGATGACATCTTCGTGGGCGTGGATAAATTCCGTATAATTTGAGATCGTAACCGATGCCTTTCCGCCTTCCACACGATTGACATACATTGCATAAGGTACTTCCCGGTCTGCTTCCTCCGTATCCCCGATCGGTACAACCTCCGTTTTATTTCCACCGCAGGCTGTCAGCATTCCCATGCAGATCATCACGATACAGCCTGTTATCCATAATTTTCTCATGAATTTTCCTCCGATAAAATCTTCCTTTTTATTATAACCGATAAATGCATTGTTTGTCTCGAAAGATTTTCTTATTTATTTTACTTGACAACTTTACTTGTCAAACATATAATTATTTTGACAAGTAAAGTTGTCAAATGCATGGCTCTTTGTGCCGCAGATGTCACAAAGCCGCCACAACCGCCGACGGACGGAAGCTCTGGCTCCCGGTTTCTTCGGCACACAACGTCTGCGGAATTGGAGGATTATATGAACGAAGAAATGACGCCGGATTACATGACCGGCACACCCAATACTGTCTGTGCGGATGCCAGACGACAGTTTTCCCGCATCGGTCTGATGTTTCTGGTCGGGACCGCGCTCATCTATGGAGTTCAGTTCGGCGCAAGCGCGATCGCAAACGCGATCAATCCGGATCTGCTTTCCAGCACGAGTTACGCGCTTTTAATCGTTATGATTCCTATGTATGTGATCGCCATGCCGGTCATGGCGCTTCTGATCAAGAGGATTCCGGCTGTGACTCTTCCCAAAAAGCACATGACCTTCGGTCAGTGGCTGATTGCTTTTCTCATGTGCTATGGTGCCATGTATGTGAGCAATTATACCGGTCTTATCCTGACACAGTTGATCAGTATCCTGAAGGGAAGCCCGGTAACCAATACCATGCTTGAAGTCGCTACCAGCTCCAATCTCTGGGTAAATCTGTTTATCATGGTGCTCTGCGCCCCGGTTGCCGAAGAGCTGATCTTCCGGAAGCTTCTCATTGACCGCCTTGCGCAGTATGGCGAGGGCGTAGCTGTGCTTTTCTCCGGCCTGATGTTCGGACTGTTTCACGGAAATCTGAATCAGTTCGTCTATGCTTTTGTTCTCGGTCTGTGCTTCGGCTTTATCTATGTCAAGACCGGCAACATCCGCTACACGATCGGGTTACACATGCTGGTGAACTTCCTCGGCTCTGTACTCGGTGTGGCGATCTTGAAATGGCTGGGAGATGATTTTCTCTCCATCGCTTCCGATCCTGCAGGCATGATGTCCTACATGACAGGAAACTTTGGAAAACTGATCGTTTACTTTATTTACATTTTCCTTTTGCTCGGCGTGGCGATTGCCGGTATTATTCTCTTTATCGTCAATCTGAAGAAAATCCGCTTCCTGCCTGGAATGAACACACTTCCAAAAGGAAAACGCTTTTCCACAACCGTGTTAAACGTTGGAATGGCTCTCTACATGATCGTCTGGATCGTGATTATCATTGTACAGCTCTTTCAATAATGAAAAAAGCTGCCGCAGGAATCCCGTTTTATCGGTTCTATTCCTGTGACAGCTTTTATTATGCAATATTTACTGCTCTTTCCCGCAGCTTCTATGCTCTTTTCAGCAGCTTCTATGCTCTCTCCGGCAGTTTCTCCATTTTTTGGCTTCGCTCTTTCTGCGGCTTTGCTCTTTCCCTCAGTATCTCTGCTCTTTCCCGCAGCTTCTCTAATTTTCCGCGGTCTGCCCATCCTGTGCATTTAAGATGCTCATAAATTCTTCCCCTGTGATGGTCTCCTTGTCATAGAGATATTTCGCAAGTTCATCCAGCTTTGCGCGGTTGTCCTTAAGGATCTTCGCCGCCTTCTCATGCTGCTTTTTTACCAGTTCCACTACTTTTCTGTCGATCTGTGCCTGCGTGTCTGCTGAGCACGCCAGGGATGCATCGCCGCCAAGGTACTGGTTGGTCACCGTCTCAAGCGCCACCATATCGAATTCATCACTCATACCGTAGCGCGTGATCATCGCTCTTGCCAGCTTGGTCGCCTGCTCAATATCGTTGGAAGCACCTGTTGTAACACAATCAAATACCACTTCCTCCGCAGCACGACCGCCTGTCAGCGTTGCGATCTTGTTCTCGATCTCTTCCTTATTCATAAGATAATGTGTGCCTTCCTCTACCTGCATCGTATAACCCAATGCACCGGAAGTTCTCGGAATAATCGTGATCTTCTGTACTGGAGCAGAATTTGTCTGCTTTGCCGCTACAAGGGCATGACCTATCTCATGATAAGCCACGGTCCATTTTTCCTTGTCTGTCAGAATCGCATTCTTCTTCTGGTAACCGGCAATGACGACTTCAATGCTCTCTTCCAGATCCGCCTGTGTCGCATAGGCTCTGCCATCACGCACCGCGCGCAGCGCAGCCTCATTTACAATATTCGCCAGCTCCGCTCCGGATGCCCCGGACGCCATTCTGGCAATCTTGTTAAAATCCACATTATCCGATACCTTGATCTTCTTCGCATGTACCTTAAGAATTGCCTCTCTGCCGCTTAGATCCGGCAGTTCTACCGGTACACGCCGGTCAAAACGTCCCGGACGCGTCAGTGCCGGGTCCAGAGACTCCGGTCGGTTCGTTGCCGCCAGGATAATCACTCCGGTGTTGCCCTCAAATCCATCCATCTCCGTCAGAAGCTGATTGAGTGTCTGCTCACGCTCATCATTTCCACCCATATTTCCGTCACGCTTTTTGCCGATGGCGTCAATCTCATCGATAAATACGATACATGGCGCTTTCTCTTTCGCCTGGCGGAACAGGTCACGCACCTTTGAAGCGCCCATGCCCACAAACATTTCCACAAATTCAGATCCCGACATCGAGAAAAACGGTACGTTCGCCTCTCCGGCGACAGCCTTCGCCAGCATCGTCTTACCGGTTCCCGGAGGGCCGACAAGCAGAATACCTTTTGGCATGGATGCACCAATCTCCCGGTACTTGTCCGGATTATGCAGATAATCCACTATCTCCGTCAGATTCTCCTTCGCTTCATCCTCGCCTGCCACGTCCGTGAACTTGATTCCCTCCGAAGACTTTACGTATACTTTGGCATTCGACTTGCCCATACCGAACATCATCGCGTTCCCGCCGCCGCCGGCTTTGTCCATCAGACGCTTGTACATAACCTGGCCGATTATCATGAAAATGGCGATCGGCACAATCCAGCCCAGCAATGCGCTTAAAAACGGAGACATCTGCTCTACAATCTGACTTGCAAACTCCGCTCCGGAATCATGAAGCCGCTGTACCAGATCCGGATCATTCATCGGACCCGTCTTGTAAATATTTCCATCCTTGTCCGTAAAGACAATCTCACTCTCATCGATCTCAACTTTTGCAATCTTTTTATCTTCCGTCATGGTCATAAACGTTCCATAGTCCACTTCCCTGACCTGACGCTCTGCCATCCACGGAATCGCCATAAAATTCAGCATCATCAACAGCAGAAAAACCATAACATAATAGAAGATCAGAGGTTTTTTCGGTGTTTTTACTTCATTCATACTGACTCCCCTTTCCTGTTTATTCTCTTATATATTGTGATAATTTTAACACGGTTTCTAAACAGTGTCATATTATATTTTTATAAACAAATCTAAAAAATTTGCGATCCGTTTTCCACACAATCCAGATGCAGAGTGATTTTTAAACAAAAAAAGATCCCGAAAAAATCTTCGAGATCTTTACAGAGGCGACTGACGGATTTGAACCGACGATCAGGGAGTTGCAGTCCCACGCCTTACCACTTGGCTAAGTCGCCATATTTAAGCACGGACAGAATAATGATGCCCGCTTTACAAAATTACTGATAAAAAAACTCCCCGAGTAGGACTCGAACCTACGACAGCGCGGTTAACAGCCGCGTGCTCTACCGACTGAGCTATCGAGGAATACTAACTGAAAGATACAAAATGACACAAAATGACGTAGCTAGTACGTCATTTACTATATAACAGAATTGTTATAATTGCAATACTTTTTTAAATTGTACCTTCAAAACTTCACACAGAATCCATCCATCAAACCTGCAAACATTATTCGTTATATTTGGTCAAGCCCTCGATCGATTAGTAACAGTCAGCTCCACACGTTACCGTGCTTCCACCTCTGCCCTATCTACCTTGTAGTCTTCAAGGGATCTTACTCACTTATGTGAGGGATATCTCATCTTGAGGGGGGCTTCACGCTTAGATGCCTTCAGCGTTTATCCC
>ERZ827440.3600-NODE-3600-length-11551-cov-2.877871_pt1 | contig 11551 bp, 9 predicted proteins | sample MGYA00519774_ERZ827440 | MGnify/ENA primary metagenome ERZ827440 (study PRJEB31778, sample SAMEA3449302) | human gut metagenome | biome: human gut; feature: human-associated habitat; material: faeces | place: United Kingdom | collected 2010/2012 ... | reverse complement strand
GGACCATGATGGAGTTCCTCGACCTGCAGCTGCAGGACGCGAAGGATCAGGTTGCCGCGACAAAGCAGGCGCTGCTGGACAGCGGTGTGTCCCAGGAGGATGTGGCTGCAGGCGGTAAGACGCTGTCGAAGGCTGTGCCCGGCGACGATCAGCTGAAGCTCCTCATGGCCTACATGTCGGCCTTGCAGTATTACGCCTTCGTCATGAAGCACCGCGATTACAAGTATGTCATGTCCAGTCTGAACCAGGCCAAGCCCCTGGTGCTGATGGACATCAACCAGTTGGATGTGAACCTGACTTCGGCGGCGACGTCCGGAGCCGTACTCCGACAGGAGACCGAACGGGACGGGGCTCGGGAGCAGTAGATATCCGGGACGGCCTGTTGGGCCGGCCGTCCGCCCCGCTCCGGTCTGCTGGTGTCCGGTATCCGGGCGGCGTGCCTGTACGTTCGCCCGGGCGGTTTTGCGATTGCTGATGTTATGATAGATATCAAAGCCAAGATACACGATAAGTTTTCGGTGGAGTTCAAGGTGGGCTTCGTGGCGGATGGGGAGCGCGGTAACGATTTTGCCATCAATACGTGGATATTCCTCCCGAACAGCCTCGACATCAATCCGGCCACGTACGGGAAGGAGGATTTCTACCGCGACGTGAAATCCAACGTGCGCTTCATCACGCCCATTTTTCCACTGGGAGAGATAGCCGGGGGGGCCGCGGTGCCGCTGGAACATATCCGCCGGGCGCTTTCCGGTCTGGCTGCCGACCCTTCGCGCGAACATGTGGCGGATTACGAGTACCATATCAAGATGTTCTCCGCCATCGTCAAGAGTGCCATGCGCGAGGCGGTGTATGCCGTAGAGGAGTGCGGGACGGCTTCCGTCGCGGAGGAGTTGTGCCGGAAATTCGTAGCCGACGCGAGGAGGACGGTGGACGCTTACCGGGAGGCCGCGCGTATCATCGATGTACCTCAGGTCGGTGTCGACCTAAAGCACCTGTACGATTTCGGCGACGAATACATGAGTCGCCTGACAGAGAGCTTTTCGTTTCGGCTTTTGCAGTCTCTCGGACGGTTCCGCGGCGACGAGGGGGCAGGTACCGCTTCGGCAGCCGTGGAGGAGCTTATCCGCGAGGAGGCGGATTACAAGAGGGCACGGGGATATGCGGCGGTCGCTCCGGACGACCCGCAGGGGAACCGTCGGCTCGTGTATCGCCACAACGTGCTGAAGAAGTACATCAGCAGCGACCTCTATATCAAACTCGACAAGAAACAGGACGGGAAGACCGTCCGTCAGATTTATTACAGCATCGCCGCCGGTATCGCCATGGTGTTCGCTACGGTCGTGGCCTTCGCATTCCAGCGCCGGTTCGGTAACTTTTCCGGTCCCCTTTTCGTGGCACTCGTCGTGAGCTATATGCTCAAGGACAGAATCAAGGAGCTCGCCCGCTACTATTTCGCGCACCGGCTCGGACGCAAATATTTCGACCACAAGGCCGACATCAACATCAAGGAACAGCCGATAGGGTGGCTCAAGGAGGGGATGGATTTCATCAGCGACGGGAAGGTGCCCCCGGAAGTGATGGAGATGCGCGGCCGGACGCCGCTGCTCGAGGCGGAGAACCGGATATTTGACGAGAAGATAATCCTCTACCGCAAGCTGGTCTATATCGACGGGCAGGAGCTCGCCAAGTATGACGAATACAGGCTTTCGGGCATCAACGACATCCTACGGCTCCATTTCGGCCGTTTCACGCTGAAAATGGACGACCCGCAGACTCCGCTGCGCCGCCTGCGCGACGACGGCAGCGTGGAGGTCATCTACACCGACAGGATATACTACATCAATTTCGTCATGCAGTTTCGTTACGGTGCCGGCTCCGAGTACAAGCGTTTCCGCCTGGTGGTGACGCGCAACGGCATTCTTTCCATCGAAGAGATGAACTGACGTTTATTTTGTTCGTGAATGTGATTGTTCTATATTTGTGAGGCTAAAAATTTTTAATTAAAACAATGACCGATATGGAACTGAAAGATATCCTTGCGATTTCCGGCCAGCCGGGACTTTTCCGTTACGTGGCCCGCAGCAGCAATGGTGTCATCGTGGAATCGCTGGCCGACGGCAGGCGAATGAACTCTTCGGGAACGGCCAAGATAAGCGCATTGGCCGAGATAGCCATCTACACCGAAACCGAAGAGCTGCCCCTTTGGCAGGTGTTTGAGAAATTCTACGCCTATACGGACGGAAAGCCGACGATAGATGCCAAATTGGATGCGGTGCTGTTGAAAAAGACTTTCGGCGAGGTTGTGCCCGATTACGACCGCGACCGGGTGCATGTGTCCGACATGAAGAAGGTCGTGTCGTGGTTCAATCTGCTCGTAGGGGCGGGCATGACCGATTTCCGCCTCGAAAAGGAGGACGGTACGGAGACAGACGGAGAGAAAGACGAAGCTGCTGCCGAATAGGACAAGCGGGGTGGAAAGGGCTGGGCAAAAGCCTTTCCGTAACGATTTGCAGTGCGCGGGCCGGAGCCTGCGCATTCTTTTTATGGGACGCTCCGGGCAGGACGCCCGGACATGCGGTTGCGGGATGTCTGTGACCGCTTTTTCGGCACTTCGTTTTTTGCGTCCTGTACCGTGTTCTTCATGCCATGTTCTGTCGGCTGTGCCGGGCGGGAGCAGGGGCGCTCTTTTCTGTTCCGGATGCGGGCGGTGTCGTAGGCCGTCTGGTCGTAACCACCGGTCGGTATGCCGGGGCGTTGATGCGATTTTGGCCGTATGCGGTGGCTCCCGCCCTGTCCGGACGGTGACGGAATAGGATGCGGACGGATAACATCGTTGCAGGTAATTGCTTATCTTGCGGCGAAATAGGATTGGATGTATGGAGACGGAGATGATAAGGGTTGCCGGGGCGCAGCCGGGTGGCGAATGGCGGTTTTCGGTGCTGGACAGGGCATGTCTGAATATGGTGATAAAGGGAATGTGGCTTTTTCACGGAAGGCTCGATGCCGCAGCCATGAAAGAGTCGTTCGCCCGGCTGCTCGGATATTATCCGCACCTGTGCGGCAGGGTAATGAGAGGGGAGGCTGTGGCGTGCGACAATTCGGGCGTACCTTTTGCGGTGGATGAAGCACCGCGTTGCAGGCTGGAGCAGGCAGTGCTCATGCCGGATGCTCCGAAACGTTTCGGGGCACATTTCGACCTGTCGGGTTTCAAACGGGGAAGGCAGGCGCCGTTGAGCGTGAGGCTTACACGGCTGGCCGACGGTACCGTGCTGAGCCTCCATGGTGCGCATGGCTGCATGGACGGCGATGCGTTCTATACGTTGGTGGAGAATTGGGGCAGGCTGCACCGCGGCGAACCGGTGGTGCAGCCCGTTGCGGACCAATCCTTGTTGCCGCAGCCCGCAACCCTGTCTGCGGAGGAGCTTCTTCGCAGTGTGAAGGCGGCCGGATGGTATCCTGTCGGGTGGCGGCAGCTCTTCCAGACCGTCTGGGCTGCCGCGACGGGTATCGGCCGGCGCAGGTCGCTGCCCCTGCACATCGGTGCCGGTGATTTGGAACAGTTGAGGCAGGCTTTCAACGACAGGCATGGCGTGCGGTACGGGATACACGTTATTCTGTCCGCCCTTGTCGCAAAGATGTGTATCCGCCTAGAAGGACTCGCTCCGGAAACGGCCTGTTCCCACATAACAGTGACCGACCTGCGTGGACGCATACCCGGCTTGCCGGCGGGTTTCGCCGGCAATGCCGTTTGTAATCTGACGGCGGGGCCTTTCCCGGCCGGCAGCACCCTTTTCGAGGTCGCTGCCTCCGTCGATGCCATGCTGAGGAAGATGTTCGGTGACGACGGTGCCGGACTCGGGGAGTTTACGGCGCTGTACTTTGCGGCGATTGCCGGCAGGGTGCCTTATCTTCCCATAAACCTTTCCGGCATGAACAGCCGCCGGCCCACGGTATTTTACGTGAATGATTTTCTGAAGCTGCCCCTGTATGGGGCGGAGTTCGGGACGGGGGCTCCGTATGCCGTCCTGCCGCATGACCTTCCCGACCAGGTGAAGATATGGCCCTCTCCTCCCGACCGTCCCGGTGCCGACCTCTATTTTACGGGGCATTTGGCCCGGTTGGTCGATTCGTCCGACACGGCCGGTTTGCTGGCTGACATGCTGCGGGAGTATGGAGTGACTCTGACCGTGTGAAACGGGAGCGGCTGTTTCCTGCGGTAGGGCGTTTCGGTCATCCGGCAGTGATATAGGCGTTTACCACCGATTTCAGGTGACTTTTCAGGCTTTCTTCCGGCCGGAGGCCCGCTTTCTTCCTGAGTCTGCTGCGTATCGAGGTTACGGTCGAAGGTGATACGTGTCGGATTTCGCAGATTTCCGACACGGTCTTATCCTTTACTATCAGCAGTGCGACTTCCGCTTCCGCATCGGTAAGCTCCGGATGCCGTTTCCTTATCGCTTCCCTGACCATCTCTTCCGAGTGGATGACATGTTTGACCTGCGACACGAGCGTATCGCGCACCTTGGCGTCGAGTTCGTCCATCAGTTTGGCGGCCTCTCTGGTGCCGTGGGCGCCTATCAGCTTGAAGCGCTCCGCTTCGATATTCATTATCCGCAGGAATTCGCTCTTTTCGCGGGTGATTTCTATCTTTTCGCGCTCGAGCCTGCGGGAGAGGATGACGATACTCTTCAGTGCTATCGGAGCTCCTGTGTAGATGAGCATCAGGATAGGCATGCAGAGAAAGAGTTTTTCGTCGCCGATGAGGATGGCGCTGACCGAATAGGAGCAGATGATGATGAGGGTGATTATCACCGGTGCCGCCCTTATTCCGGTCAGCGAGGCCATGATTATCGGCAGGGCGCAGATGCACATTCCCAACAGTACGGTGAACGAGGCGTCCGGCCCGTTGACGATTCCCTCGTAGACGATGGAAACGGCCAGGTTGAGCGTTACGATAAGCATATTGGCGAAGAGGGCGATGTCTGAATCTGTCTTTCCGGCGGCATAGACTGCGAAAACCGCCCCCATCATCAGCAGGGCTGCGGTATTGGCCGCCAACAGGAACCATTTCGCATCGAGCGTGTAGAGTACGATATCGTATGTCAGTCCGGCTGCGAAGAATATCGATGAATAGATGAATATCGCCGTAAGCAGTTGATTGATGCTTGTTTTGTCGTCCCCGTTTTTTTTCTTTTCCCTGTTCATGGCCGGTTATAGGTATCGCTTTGTGCAGCAGTCGGTATTTGTAAGTATGCAAATTTTATGCTATCCGGTGTATTTCAGTATCTGTAAGTATTATTAATCGTGTGTTTCTTTTTGAAACGGTTCGATTTTTTCTTTCCTTTGCAACGGAAACAGATTTCTTTCAAGACAAGACATACCACTGCGACCCGAATAAATGGCAAAAAGAGAATTTGTATAATGGGGGTTATACAAATGTTGTGGGGACGGACCGTAATCGATACGGTCCGTTTTTTTCTCTGAAAAGAGGCACCGTCCGGTCTCAGTCCCGGTTGGGGTGCCGGCGTACGGGAGGTATTCTTCCGGCCGGGATAGGGTGGTAATGGACGGTTCGCCGTATCGGATAAGGGTGCGTGGCAAGGGTTCGAGCGGTTTCCGCCGGAAGAACGAACGGCGGAAACAATTGTGTGTTTGCCGACGGGTAAAGAATTGGTACAGTTATTGGTGATGGTAACGAACAAATCGGCGGACTGCTGTTTTGTCAGAAAACCAAAAGTCATACGGAATATGGATACCAGAAAAAGGATTTACAAATTTCTCTCGACCGAGCGGTGGAACGATTCGGCGATATTCTTCATGCGTATCTTCGCAGGGGTGCTCATGCTGATTCACGGCATAGGAAAAATCAACAATTACGAGATGCTCTTCACGACCTTTCCCGACCCGCTGGGGATAGGGAGCGAAGCCTCCCTCGTATTGATAATCGGTGCGGAGACCATATGTTCGCTGTTGCTCATCGTAGGGCTGTTCGTACGTCCTGCGGCGTTGATACTCGCCGTGGGTATGTTCGTGGCTTCATTCCTGGCCGTGCCGGGCGAACCGTTCGCGGCACACGAGCTTTCGTTCGTCTATATGGGAATATACGTGATGCTGGTCATCAGCGGCGGTATGCGTTATTCGCTCGACAGGGTCTTTTTCAGGGTACAGTAGAAAGGGGCGGTCATGGAGAATTACGGACATGAAACGAGGGTGGTGAAGCTGCCCGACGATTACGAGGGGCCCGTTACGGCGACGGTCGTTTCGCTGAGGGCGGAGCCTCCCTCCGCTTCGGCGGTGCTCTATGTACACGGTTATCTGGATTATTACTTCCAGTACCATATGGGGAGGCATTTCGCAGGGCATGGCAGGAATTTCTATGCCCTCGACCTGCGGAAATACGGGCGTTCGTGGATGCCGCACCAACACTTTAACTACTGCCGCCGCATGGAGGAGTATTTCCCGGAGATGGATGCGGCGATAGACGTTATATTGGCCGACGGCAATACCGACATCACCTTGATAGGCCATTCGACCGGCGGACTGCTGTCGGCGCTTTACTGTGCGGAAGGTGCACGGCGGGGATTCATCAACCGGTTGATTCTCAATTCGCCTTTTCTCGAATTCAATACGGGATGGTTCGTGCGCAGGGCGGTCATTCCTGTAGCAGGGGCCCTGAGTCTCCTGTTTCCCTACGCGAAAGTGAGGAATGTGCTCTCTCCTAATTATTTCAAGTCGGTACATGCTTCCCGTTACGGGGAGTGGGAATTTGATACGCGGTGGAAGCCGGAACAGGCGCCGCCCCTCTATCTGGCATGGCTTCGGGCCGTGCGTCTGGCCCAGCGTAGCGTACACAGGGGATTGGGGCTGCCCATTCCCGTATTGGTAATGTTTTCCGATAGATCGACCTATCATAAGCGGTGGCACGAGGAGGCGCTCGCTTCCGATACCATCCTGAATGTCGGGCATATTGCGCGGTACGGTGCGAAGCTCGGCGACAATGTGACGCTGGAGGAGATACCCGGCGGACTTCACGACCTTGTGCTGTCGCAGCCGGATGTCAGGGAGAAGGTGCTTACTGCCATGGAGTATTTCATCGGCAAGACGCAGAAGGCCTGAGGAACGGCCGCCCGCGGCGTATCGTGGAGGGAGCGGTTCCGATGTCGGTCGTGCGGGCATTTTCCGGACGGAGCCGGTGAGTTGCCGGGGGACCGTTCGCGGGAACGGGCCTGCGGTTGGTTTGCTTCAAGGAAGCGTGCGGAGCGGAGGCGTTGTTTGTGCGGGATACGTCGCACGGCGGGAAGCGGGAGTGCCGCTGCGAAAGGCGATGCGAGAGGAGCACGGAGTGCCGGAAATGTGTCCGCCATGTACTCCTGTTCCGGAGTCACGGTCGTGTATGTTGACGGCCTGTTTGCTGGTGGCGGTCGAGCGCGGATATGAGGCCGAGTAGGAGCTTTGGCCGAGGAGCGTTTTCAGAAGATAAAAGCGACTGTCCGGATATTCCGGACAGTCGCTTTAGATATTGGGCCGTGTCGGCCTCAGGCGTCTATCTTGGCGTAGCGTGCGTTCTTTTCGATGAATTCGCGGCGCGGCGGCACGTCGTCGCCCATCAGCATCGAGAAGATGCGGTCTGCTTCGGCGGCGTTCTCGATGGTTACCTGACGCAGGATGCGCGTTTCGGGATTCATGGTGGTCTCCCAAAGCTGTTCTTCGTTCATTTCACCCAGACCTTTGTAGCGCTGGGTGTGTACGCCCTTGGTGCCGAAATCGGCGATGGCCTGTTCGCGTTCCTCTTCCGTCCAGCAATAACGTTTCTGCGTCCCCTTGCGTACCTGGTAAAGCGGAGGAGTGGCGATATAGATATGACCCAGTTCGATGAGGTCTTTCATTTTGCGGAAGAAGAAGGTGAGCATCAGCGTGGCGATGTGGCTTCCGTCCACATCGGCATCGGTCATGATGATGATTTTGCCGTAACGCAGTTTCTCGAGGTTCAGCGCCTTACTGTCCTCTTCGGTGCCTATCGACACGCCGAGGGCAGTGAACATGTTCTTGATCTCCTCGTTCTCCCACATCTTGTGCTCCTGTGCCTTTTCGATGTTCAGGATTTTACCGCGGAGCGGCATGATGGCCTGGAAAAGCCGGTCGCGACCCTGTTTGGCCGTGCCGCCTGCGGAATCTCCCTCGACGAAGAAAATCTCCGTCTTTTCGCGGTCGCGCGAGGAGCAGTCGGCCAGCTTGCCCGGCAGGCCGGAGCCGGAAAGCACCGTCTTGCGCTGCACCAGTTCGCGGGCATGGCGTGCGGCGTTACGGGCCGTGGCGGCCAGTATCACCTTGTTCACGATGGCACGGGCATCTTTCGGATTCTCTTCGAGGTAATTGTTGAGCGCCTGGGAGATGGCCTGGTCCACCGCTCCGGCCACTTCGCTGTTGCCCAGCTTGGTTTTCGTCTGACCCTCGAACTGCGGTTCGGAAACCTTTACGGAGACCACCGCGGTGAGTCCCTCGCGGAAGTCGTCGCCGTTGATGTCGAACTTCAGCTTGGAGAGCAGTCCGGAGTCGTCGGCGTATTTCTTGAGCGTGCGCGTCAGCGCCCGGCGGAAACCGGTCAGGTGCGTGCCGCCCTCGATGGTGTTGATGTTGTTCACGTAGGAGTGGACGTTTTCCGAAAAGCTGTCGTTGTACTGCATGGCCACCTCCACGGGAATGCCGTCCTTTTCGGTGTCGATGTAGATGATGTCTTCGGTCAGCGGCGTGCCCCGGTTCTCGTCGAGGTACTTGACGAACTCCTTGAGCCCTTCGACCGAGTAGAACACTTCGCCGCGGAAGTTCCCGTTTTCGTCCCGTTCGCGCCGGTCGGTGATGCTGAGCCGGATGCCCTTGTTGAGGTAGGCCAGCTCACGGAGCCTGGCCGACAGGACGTCGTAACTGTATTCGGTGGTAGTGAAGATGGAGGCGTCGGGCAGGAAGGTGATTTTCGTCCCCGTGTTCCCGCAGGTGCCGATGATTTCGATTTCGGAGGTCGGGGCGCCGATGCTGTAGGTCTGGCGGTGTATCTTGCCGTCGCGGCGCACTTCCACCTCGAACTGTGTGGAGAGGGCGTTCACGCACGACATGCCCACGCCGTGCAGTCCGCCCGACACCTTGTAGCTGTCTTTCGAGAATTTACCGCCCGCGTGCAGCACGGTGAGCACCACCTCCAGAGCCGATTTGCCCTCTTTCTCGTGAAAATCGACCGGGATACCCCTCCCGTTGTCCTCCACGGTGATGGAGTTGTTTTCGTTTATCGTGACCTCTATGTCGGTACAGTAACCGGCCAGTGCCTCGTCTATCGAGTTGTCCACTATTTCGTATACCAGATGGTGCAGACCCCGCACGCCGATGTCGCCGATGTACATGGCCGGACGTTTGCGCACTGCCTCCAGTCCTTCGAGCACCTGTATGCTCGATGCGGAATACTCTTCGTGGTTTACCGGTTTGCCGTTTTCCAATTCGCTCATATTTCGTTTCCCTGAATTAAGTCGTTCCTTTCGGTTAAGCGCCCAATACGGAGCTGATGTCTATCTCTTCGACCTTCCCTTTGTTAAAACGTATCGTACGTGCCGGGAATTGCTCGATGTTGGCGATGTTGTGCGTGGACATGACGATGGAGCACCCCCCTGCGACGATACGCCGGAACACCTCCATGATGTCTTCCGCCGCCCACGGGTCGAGATTGCCCGTCGGTTCGTCGGCCAGTATCACGCGCGGATTGTTGACCAGTGCGCGTGCCACGGCCAGACGCTGCTGCTGGCCGCCGGAGAGTTCGAAAGGCATCTTGAACGCCTTGTTCTCCAGACCCACGACGGAGAGCACCTCCTCGATGCGTTTGCGCATGTCGGTTTCGTTCTTCCACCCGGTGGCCTTCATGACGTAGTGCAGGTTGCCGAATACGTCCCTGTCCGAGAGGAGCTGGTAGTCCTGAAAGACGATGCCGATGCTGCGCCGCAGGCGGGAGATGTCGCGCCGCTTCATACGGCGCAGGTCGAACCCTACGATGCGCCCCTCGCCCTCGACGAGCGGTACTTCGGCGTAAAGCGTCTTGATGAGCGAGCTTTTGCCGCTGCCCACCTTGCCGATGAAATAGACCATCTCGCCTTCGCATACCGTGAGATTCACGCCCGAAACGACCATCTCTCCCCGTTTTTTCGGGTTGGACGAACCAGGTTTCGCCGAATGGAATACGGCCACGTTCCGCAGTTCTATCACAGGATTCTTCTCCATGCTGGCTGTACTGAAAAAATCAAACAAAGATAGCGAATCTTCCTCAGAAATCCTAATCCGTCCCTTGCTAAAAACCGTTTTGGCCTCCCTTCCCGGTATCGTTTCTGCGGGCCGGTACCGTCGCGTATCCGCGAAAAAGGGTATCTTTGCAGCGGTCGTCCGGCCGCATCTCCCCGCCGTCCGTCCGGTTGCTGTACGGTGCGGTCGGGAACGGTTTCGGGCGGGCGGCGGAAGAAAAATGTGATTCGTTATGATACTCGCTTGTTTTGTCCTGTTCGTGGCGCTGACGCTCTACTGCGAATATTCGCTTCTGAGACATATGGGACATACGGGCCGCCGGAGCCCGGCCGGTGTGGCGTATATCGTGCTCACCGTCCTGCTGTGGCTTGCCGTGGCCGGTGGTGTGGCATATGCGTTCGCCGGGGGCGATACCGCCGGATGGTTCATGCGCGCCTTCGGCATCGTGCTCGTCCTCTTTCTGTTCAACGGGCTGGCGAAGCTGTTGTTCGTCCTGTTCGGTTATATAGGGCGCCGTACGGGGCGTGGCAGGGCGATGGGGATAACGGCGGCAGTCTGCTGTACGTTGCTCGGCGCCGTACTGCTCTACGGATTGACGGTCGGGCGGAGCCGTATCCGCGTGGAACGGGTGGAGGTGGCTTCGTCCCGCCTTCCGGCCGGATTCGACGGGTTCCGCGTGGCGATGTTTTCCGACGTACATACGGGACTGCTGCTCGGCCGCGACCGGGTGCTTCGCAGGATGGTGGATATCATCAATGCGCTCGATGCCGATGTGGTGGTCAATTGCGGCGATATCGTCAATTACGACTATCGCGAGCTTGACGGCCGTGGTCGTCGAGCCGGTCGTGGCGACCGATTGCAGCTTGAGCGTAGAGAGTGTACCGTATGCGTCGGGGTAGAAACTGAAGAGCTTCACCCAAGTTTGCGTTACCTGCGTTGCGCGCGAAATGCCGCTTGCATTGAAGGCATTGTCCGCCGCGTTGCCGAAGACCGTGCCGTCAGACACACCCTCCGTCAGCAGTTCGCCGCACTGGTTCAGAAAATACACGCCTGTGTAGTCTGCGACCTGCTCCATGTCCGAAAACGCGTCCGCCTGAATGCTGTCGGAATAGGCCGCGTGCCCGCCCTGATGCGCCTGCGCTGCCATTACGCCGCCAAGTGCGATGAGCCCCGCCTCTGCCTGACGCAGCGCCCGCGCGCCGCTGGTGTCCAGACGCGAGAAATTGTCGTTGACCTCCGCAAGGCAGACCGGGTCCTCCGGCAGCCACGTGCAAAGGCC
>ERZ827440.3598-NODE-3598-length-11553-cov-2.777874_pt1 | contig 11553 bp, 8 predicted proteins | sample MGYA00519774_ERZ827440 | MGnify/ENA primary metagenome ERZ827440 (study PRJEB31778, sample SAMEA3449302) | human gut metagenome | biome: human gut; feature: human-associated habitat; material: faeces | place: United Kingdom | collected 2010/2012 ... | reverse complement strand
ATATATTCGCTCTCTTGGCATATTGTCCAAAGGGCGTTCATGCGATCAAACTGTGAATGGACGTTTTCTATTTCCAGTCCAAAATTTCGTACAATATCATACTGTGTGTATTTTAGTCCGTCAGAAAAGCCAAGCATTACACCGTCAAAGCCGTTCTCTTTTATAAGTCTTATACGCTCCTCAAAGGGTATTTTAAAGGTGAAGTCTGCAAACATACAGCGTTTCAATCTGTTTTCCTCCTTTCAAAAACAGCTTTCCTGTTTTTCTTAACTATAAAACAGCACTTCTGATTTGTCAACATATTTTTCAGATATTCTGAATTTTATATTGTATTTTCAAAATTTCTGTGCTACTATTGCCTTATAAACAAGGAGGCAATCATGGGAGACGACACAATTAAAAAAAATATTTCTAAAAACATTGCAAAATATAGGGAATCCGCCGGTCTCAGTCAAAAGGAATTGGCCAATAAGCTCGGTGTTGTTCCCTCCAGAATTTCTAATTGGGAAACTGGAGCGAACTGTCCTACAATAGATATTCTTTTTGAAGTATGCGAAGTGTTAGGAGTCTCCATTAATGATATATATGGCGTGTATCCTGATTCAAAGTTTGTATTAAAATATGGTGAACAAGAATTGCTAAAAAAATACCGTACTCTGGATTCGCATGGAAAAAAGATAGTCGATTTTGTACTTACGGAAGAAGCCGATCGCTGCTCCTGTGAATCTACCTGTACTCTCAGTGTTGAAGAACAGTGTGCGGCGGTTGCCAGAGATATTCGAAAGTATATTGGTCAGATTGATGTGCATGATCCTGATGCCGGTCGGAAGTTGGAAGCTCTTATTCGCGGCGATCATCCGGAGAGTAAACAGATAGGGTAACACCCTTCCCGGCAAGGTATTGGCTAGATTAAAATGGTCACTTTTGTTGTTCCGTGATGATCTAAGTTAATAATTACTATATGTTCAGGTACTAAATAAATAGCATATACGTCTGGATACGGTAGATACAAATATATCTTCGTCATCATAAACACCCCTCGCTCCCTGCCGGAGGAGGGTGCCGCACTATTTTAGCAAAAAATGTTTTCATTTTGGATATAAAAACAGCCCCAGTGTTGGAGCACCGGAGCTGATCCGATCTTACCGGGAAACCCGAATAAAATCACCCTAGACAAGTGCATTTTATCATTTTCCCGGGGATTTTGCAAGTCACCGGGCATTTTTATGCCCATTTTTAGGAGGATGATACTATGGCAACAGCTTACAAATTGCCGAGTGGAACATGGTGTATCAAGCCATACAGCCATTCAGAGCCGATGTACAATGCGGACGGTTCCCCCGTCCTGCAGAAAAACGGTAAGCAGAAAATGAAACGAATCTATAAGACGATTACCGGCGCTACCAAAAAAGAGGTGGATTTTGAAGCAGCGCAGTTCATGTTGCAGAAGGAAGAAGAGCTTGCGAATCAGCCGAAGCAAAAGAAAGCGGACTATACTCTCCTGCCTCTCACAGAACTGATAGATAAATATATCGAGTCCCGGCTGGTACTGAACAGGTCTCTTACTACCATCCAAGACTACTGGTGCATCCAGCGGAACGGTTTTCAGGATCTGATGCAGATTTGTGTTAAAGATATGGACAAGGAGCTCCTGCAGGAATCCGTCAATATGGAGTCTCAGCGTCCATGGGCGTGACGCTCTCTCCCAAACGTCTACAGAACGAATGGAGTTTGCTTGCATCAGTAATCCGTAAATATACAAGTTCTTTAGATGATGTTCTGCGGAACATTGAGCTTCCAGAGGTTCCCGAGCGTGTGCCCGATCTGATTCCGGCAGAAGTTCTGCTCCCGGCCATTAAAGATACTGAGTTGGAATTGCCTGTATTGCTGGCCGCATGGCTCAGCTTTTCCATGTCGGAGATCCGTGGCCTCACAAAATCAAAATCAATCTCCGGAGATCACATCCGCATTGCAGAGGTCGTGGTGGTTGTAGGTGGTAAAGATCACCGCAAAGAAATTGCAAAAAATAAATACCGTAACCGTACTCACAGGATCCCGCCTTATATCAAGTCCCTGATCGATAAAGTTCCCGGGGACAGGCTCGTTACCCTGACCGAGGCCCAGATCTATCACAGGTGGATCAAGTTTCAGGACGAGCACCGGTTTAAGCATATGACCTTTCATGATCTCCGCCATCTGAACGCATCTGTCATGGCCGCTCTGCGTATCCCGGACAAATATGCTCAGGAACGCGGAGGCTGGAAGTCTGACAAGATCATGAAAAAAGTATACACCCAGACCTTCTCCGAAATCCGTACTGCGGTTGATAATAAAATTGATGGATATTTTGATAATATTGCAAATCCTATCTCGGAAAATATGCCGTGGGAAAAATACAGAGCCTGGCTTATCCTTTTTGGCAAAGAAGATGGCAAGAAAAGTCAGAAAGAGTTTATGAAATTTATTGAAGAACACCGAATTGCTACATAATCATCCATGTTGCATTTCATGTTGCATTTCATGTTGCATTCATGGTGCATTGCGTTGCAAAACCTATGTAAATAGTGTATTTTTATCGCGTATAGTACATTTCGAACGTTATTGCAACTCCAGTGTTTATCAGCATTTCCTGTATTTTCGGCGTTTCCATTAAAAATGCTTTGCGGGTTCGATCCCCGTCTCGCGCTTGAAAAAAGAACGATACCAAATCGGTATCGTTCTTTTTTTCGAGCGTTGGTCTGGCTCGAAAGTTCGATGTCTACGCTCCGCTCCGGTCCGCGCAGTCCGAGGTCCCCCGGACCTCGTGCGCCGTCTCGCGCTTGTTAAGACCCGCATTTCCGTTTTCATGGTGCATAAGATATAAGCAAAAAGACGACTGCACTTTCTTGCAGCCGCCTTCTTACTGATTGTTTGTCTATTGTTCGATTTTATCCGCATATTTGATGCGGTAGATCCGACGCAGGGAATCGTTCACGCGGTCCTCGGAGATGGTTCCGTTCTGGACAGCCTCCAGTACGCCGTTGTATGCGGTCTCGAAGTTCTCCGGCGCATAGATCATGTCGCAGCCGGCACGCAGTGCCAGTACTGCGGCTTCATCGGCACCGTAGTAGTTCGTGATTGCTGCCTGATTCATGGCACCGGATACGATCACACCGCGGAAATTCAGTTCATTTCGTAAAATATCCGTTACCACCGCACCGGACAGGGAGCAGGGAGTATTGTCTCCCGTCAGGGATGGTGCTGCCATATTGCTGACGGTGATCATTTTGGTCTCACCGGAATCAATACAGCTCTGGAATACCGCAAATTCATTGGCTCTGAAATCTTCCGCACTTCTATCCGTAGAAGCCATGCCATTCTTCGTGCTCTGGGTCGTACTGCCGATACCGGGAAAATGTCCGATGGCAGCTGTTACTTTCTGTTCCTGCAATCCTGTCTGCATGCCGGTCACAAAAGATGCTACCGTTGCCGCATCCGTGCCGTAGGAGCTGCTGCCTGCCGCATTTCCATCCACTACTTTCAGATCTGCCGCAGGAGCAAAATCAAGATTGAAACCTAGCTCTGCCAGGTAACTACCCACTGTGGTTCCGGCCGTATAGGCGTTGTTGGCATCTCCGGATGCGCCGATAGTCTCCGGGGAATCGGTCTTCGTCCCCAAACCTGCCGCTGCCACAGCATCGGTTCCGGATCCCTCTCCGTCGATTGCAATAAACATTGGATAGCTGGTATACAGCTTCGTATTGTCGATCATCTGCTTTAACTGGTCTGCGGACTGAATATTTTTCGCCGCATAGACGATACCGCCTACCGGATATTTGGATAATGCATCCTTGGTTCCGTCTCCTGCCTGCACTGCAGCAGATACACCGGTGATGGATTCCGGCGTAGTGATAAACAGTCCTGCTACCTTGTCCTCCAGGGGCATGTTCTGAATGATGGCTTCGTCTATGATCTTATCCAGCTTCTGTTCATTTGTCAGTTCCGGTACGGTCTCCACCGGTTCCGTAGGCGCCGTGATGGTCTCCTCGGAAGCTATGATATCATCCAGCCTGTTCTGCTGTTCCTGCCGATCGTGGTTCATGCCGGTGATCTTACTTACAGCAAAAGCAATTCCCGCTGCCAGCACCAGGATCATAATTCCTACGACTGTATATGCAATGATCTGGCTTCTCTGCCGTCTCTTATGTCTTTCTTCCCGTCTGTTCTGCTGACTTTCCTGTCTCTGTTCGTTTGTATCCATTTTCATAACTCCTCTATCTGTACTACTTTCCTATTGTACATGATATCGGTAGGTTTTTCCACTGGAAAATTGTACAACAAAAGAAAAGCATCGAAGATGCGATTTTGCGAATGAGGCTCTGAATAGTTGTTCCATCTGAATAGTTGTTCCATCTGAATAATTGTACAACAATAAGAGAGCGTACCGATCATTCTTTCAATCAGTACGCCCTCTCAGACTACAGGCTCCAATGGCTTGCCCTCTCTTTCTTAAATTTGATCTTCCATTTTGTCTTTTGTTCTCTTTCCACTTTTCTTTTGTACGTATGTACTGTAATGTGAGATAATTCTTATCTTCTGTTGTTCATTACTTTTTCTTCTGTGTACTTGATGTTCTCTATATAAATTGGTTCTCTTTGGTAGTTCTATTCAGTTGTACATCATGGAAGACTGTGGTAGGACTTTACTTGTTAGGTGGACTATACCTCTCTTTCTATAGATTCTTTTGTACTTCTCTCCCAACCTTCTTTGTTGGGTTGTTCCGTTTCTCTTTTGTTAAGTTTAATATAATACAAGGCTGTGCATTTGTCAACACATTTCTTGAAATATTTTAATTTATTTTCAATATTTTTACTGTATTGGTATATTTTTACAATTTTCGACTTTTTTCTATATATTATCTGTCTTTTTTGGGGGAGGAAAAGAAAAGGGCAAAGGGCGCGCCGCTGCCGAGATCGTGTAACGAGCCATGCCATCCGTAAGGATTCCCTTTGGGAATCCTTACGGATGACGGCTGTCGCCGTATAAAAACAAAAAGACAATCACCCACTGGTGAGCAAGCTCCCCATTGGGTGATTGTCTTTTTGTTTTTGCATGGCTCGTTACACGGCAAACTGGCTATTATACAGGTTCGCGTAGAATCCGCCCTGTGCCAGGAGGGTTTCATGGTTGCCCTGTTCGATGATATTGCCGTCTTTCATTACCAGGATGACATCAGCGCTCTGGATGGTGGAGAGTCTGTGGGCTACGATAAAGCTGGTGCGGCCTTCCATCATCGTGGCAAATGCATTCTGGATCTTGATCTCGGTACGGGTATCGATGGAGGAGGTTGCCTCATCGAGGATCAGCATGGGAGGCAGGCACAGCATTACTCTGGTAATGCATAAGAGCTGTTTCTGTCCCTGGGACAGGCTGCCTCCGTCCTCGGTGACCACGGTGTCATACCCCTTTGGCAGGCGTTTAATGAAGCCGTGGGCATGGGAAGCCTTCGCCGCCCGGATGATCTCCTCTTCTGTGGCATCCGGCTTACCCATGCAGATATTGTCACGGATGGTGCCGGAACGCAGCCAGGTCTCCTGTAATACCATACCGTAATTGGTACGGAGGCTTCCTCTGGTGATGTCCCGGATATCGGTGCCGTCCACTTTAATGGAGCCGGAGTTCACATCATAGAATCGCATCAGCAGATTGATGACGGTGGTCTTACCGCATCCGGTAGGACCTACGATAGCAACTCTCTGACCGGGTTTTACCTGCAGGTTAAAGTTCTGGATCAGCTTCTTCTCCGGTACATACTGGAAATATACATTTTTCAGATCTACGTTGCCCTGAGCCTCTTCTAATACTCTTGCATCCGCGGCATCGGGCACCTGGGGTTCCTCGTCGATCAGTTCGAAGATACGTCCGGCACAGACAAAAGCGTTCTGCAATTCCGTTACCACGCCGGAGATCTCGTTGAAGGGCTTGGTGTACTGGTTCGCATAGCTTAAAAAGCAGGACAGACGGCCTACGCTGATACCGCCCTTGATGGCTACGAGCGCACCGAACACACCGACACCGGCATATACCAGACTATTAACAAAACGGGTCGCCGGGTTCGTAATGGAGGAGAAAAAGATAGCTTTCAGAGAGCATTTCTGCAATCTGCCGTTGATCTCTCCAAACTTGCTCTTCACCGCTTCTCCTCTGGAAAAGGTATTTACAATCTTCTGGTTGTCAATCATTTCCTCAATCAGGGAGGTCTGCTCGCCTCTGGTCTCGGACTGCTCCTTGAACATGGAGTAGGTCTTGGTTGCAATGAATTTTGCCACCAGGAAGGATACCGGAGTGATACATACTACTACCAGTGTGATGGGCACATTGGTCACCAGCATGAATCCCAACGTACACAGGATCGTCAGTGCACCGGTGAATAACTGGGTAAATCCCATCAGCAGACCGTCCGCGAAAGTATCCACGTCCGCAATGACACGGCTCACGATATCACCGTAAGCATGGGCATCCAGATATTTTAAGGGCAGGATCTCCAGCTTCGCAAAAGCGTCCGTACGGATATCCCGGATCACATGGTAGGTAATATAGTTGTTGCAGGTGTTCATGATCCACTGGCCTACTGCTGTGATGATCATTGCGATGGCAATTTTTTTCATAATGGCAAAGATACCGGCCATATCTACCTGTCCCTTGCCGATGATCAGATCCACCGCATTACCGGTGAGGATAGGGATATATAAGGTCAGTAATACAGTCAGACCTGCTAACAACAGGGAGAGTACCAGTGCCGGTGTATATTTGCGGATATATTTCAACACCCGCTTCATCGTCTCTTTGTTATTTTTCTTCTGCATTACCGAACACCTCCTCTCTGTTCAGGGTACTGGGAATAATAGATCTCCTGATATACGGTGCAATCCTTTAACAACTCATCATGGGTTCCCATACCAGCGATCTCTCCATCATCCAGAACGATGATCTTGTCCGCATGGCGGATCGTGGAGGCACGCTGGGATACGATAAAGGTTGTGGTCTTATCTTCCAAAGTACGGATTGCTGCACGGAGTTTTGCATCCGTTGCATAGTCCAGTGCGGAGGCACTGTCATCCAGGATCAGGATCTCGGGATTTCTGACCAAGGCTCTTGCAATTGTCAGACGCTGTCTCTGTCCACCGGAGAAGTTTTTACCGTTCTGTGCCACAGTTGCATCTAACTTTCCGGGCTTACCGTCTACCACTTCCGATGCCTGTGCCAGTTCCAGTGCTTTCCACATCTCCTCTTCGGTAGCATCCGGCTTGCCCCACTGGAGGTTGCTGCGGATCGTTCCCTTGAACAGAACTGCCTTCTGCGGTACGACACCGATGCGTCCACGCAATTCCTCATCACTCATGGTCCGGATATCTCTGCCTTCCAACAGGATCTCACCTTCTGTCGCCGGATAGAAACCGGGAATCAGATTCACCAGGGAGGTCTTACCGGAACCGGTACCTCCAATGATACCTACGGTATCGCCACGGTTTACGGTGAAGTTCATATCCTGCAAAGTAGGTGCTCCGGCTCCCTGATAAGTCAGGGATACATGTTTGAAGTCTAAGAAAGGTGCGCTCTTATCTACCTTATCCGCCAGTTTCTGATCCTGCGCTCCCACATATGCAACATCTGCGCCGATATCGAAAACGGAAGCTACACGTTCTGCACATGCCAACGCCTTGGTCATGGTCACGATCAGGTTTGCCAGCTTCACCAGCTCTACCAGGATCTGGTTCATGTAGTTGATGATCGCTACCACCTCACCCTGGCTTAAGTTACCGATATTGACCTGTACGGCACCGGTATAGATCAGAGCAATGATGGCTCCGTTTACAATGATATAGGTCACAGGATTCATGCAGGCGCTGATCTTGCCCACGAAGATCTGCATGGCCGACAATGCTTCGTTATTCTCCCGGAAGCGGTCCGCCTCCTTTGCTTCCTGATGAAACGCACGGATGACACGGACACCGGTCAGGTTCTCTCTGGTAATGCCCAGCACCTGATCCAGTTTGGACTGCACCTTTTTGTACATGGGGATCGTGGATAAAATAATACCGAATACCACAACGGACAATAATGGAATTGCCACCACGAAGATCAGTGCACATTTCACATCAATGGTAAATGCCATGATCATGGCACCGAATACGATGATCGGGGAACGTAAGAACAGACGTAAGGTCATATTGATGCCGGACTGCACCTGGTTCACATCACTGGTCATACGGGTGATCATGGTGGAAGTTCCCGCCTTATCAATATCCGTAAAGCTCAGATCCTCAATATGATCAAACAATGCCTGACGCAGCTGGGTAGAAAATCCCACTGCCGCCTTGGCTGCGAAAAACTGTGCCGTAATGGACGAAGCCAGTCCCACTACGCCAAGGAGTAACAGGAGCAGTCCCATTTTCCCGATATAACCCATGTTCCGGTTGGAAATACCATAGTCAATAATATTTGCCATTACCAGAGGAACCAACAGTTCAAAAAATGCTTCCAGCAGCTTGAACAACGGTGCCAGGATAGACTCTTTCTTGTAATCCTTTAGGTACATTATTAATCGCTTCATAAAGTCCTCATTTCTATGCATTTTCTATGTTTTACTATTTCCCGTTTTCCTTGAATTTAACACTTCTGCTGTTCCGTAGCAGACCGCCAGCGAATACCCCGCTTCCAAAATCTGTTCCCGGAAACATATCTTCTTTTCCTTCCATCTACGCTCGTCGGAAAAGTCTTCTCCCACGACGCTGCCGATCCCCTGTCCGGTATATTTGCCGTAGGCTTCTTTTCTGCTCCACAAGCGGTAGAACAGCTCGGTCCGTTTCTCCACGCCCGTCTCCTGCAGCAGTTTCCACTCTTCCTTTGCGAAAAAACGCTCTGCCGTACGATCTTTGAAGGGAACCCATTTTTGAATATCCACTCCCACTTCTCCGTCGCTGACCCCACAGACCACATAGTCTCCGGAATGGGACAGATTAAATTTCTTCGGAAAATTTACAATCTGCGGTTTGCCCTGTTCTCCATATTCATAGGAAAAAGAGAAGGGGGGCGTCTGCTCTCTGAGCATCCGCGCCTGCAGCACTGCAAGCAGTTCATCCTCTTCCAGGAACAGGATATCGGTATTCTCAATGCCTTCTGTCAGATCCATTGCTATCTTTTGCAACAGCATTCCGGCGCCGAGACTGGCTGCTTTCGCTCCGGTCCCCTTTAACCGTTCTGTCTTGTTCCGCCGCACCGGATCCACGCACTCTGACGCTTCCTGCAAGAAGCTCTGTCTTGTCTCTTCCTGTGCAGGATGCAGATGCAATACATAAATTCCTACAGCCATGTCCTTCTCCCGGCAGATCGCCATATCCATCCAACACAAAGGCTGCCGCATGAAAATTCCTGCGACAGCCTTATGATTATTCTTCCGGTTTTGCGGTGATCGCCAGATGCAGTTCGTCTAACTGCTTCTGTTCTACCGTACCCGGTGCTCCCATCATAATATCCATTGCGTTCTTGTTCATCGGGAAAGGAATGATCTCACGAATGCTTTCCTCACCACAGATCAGCATGATCATACGGTCTACGCCGGGAGCGATTCCTGCATGAGGGGGTGCTCCGTAGCAGAATGCATTGTACATGGCAGGGAACTTAGCCTTCACATCGGCTTCACCTAAGCCCACCAGTTCGAATGCCTTGATCATGATCTCCGGATCATGGTTTCTCACCGCACCGGAGGACAGCTCTACACCGTTGCAGACCAGATCGTACTGGTATGCCAGGATCTCTAAGGGATCCTGATTGTTCAGTGCGTCCATACCACCCTGGGGCATGGAGAACGGGTTATGACAGAATTCCAGCTCTCCGGACTCCTCGCCGATCTCATACATCGGGAAATCCACGATCCAGCAGAACTCATAGCAATCCTTCTTCATATGTTTCTCGCTGGCTGCACCCAACAGCTTTCTGTAGACACCTGCTGTCTTCTGTGCTTCCAGCTTCTTGCCTGCGGCAAGACCGACAAAGTCACCGTTCTTAAGACCTAATGCCTTGATGACTTCTTCCTTGCGGTCCTGTAAGAACTTGGAGATACCGCCTACGAACTCTCCGTTCTCATCTACGCGGAACCAGAAGCCCTTACGTGCAGTCTGTACCTCTACCTCTGCACAGATCGCGTCGATCTGCTTACGGGTAGCGGTGAAATCATCTACTACGATAGCCTTTACCGTCTGACCTTCAAAAGCAGCAAAGCCGCAGCCCTGCATTACTTCCGTAGCATCGGTCAGTACCAGATCAATACGCAGATCCGGCTTATCGGAACCGTACTTGTCCATAGCCTCCAGATAGGGGATGCGTACGAAAGGCGCCTTGGAAGCTTCTTTATAAATGCCGTACTTTTCAAATACGGGAGGCAGCACCTGCTCTACGATGGAGAATACATCTTCCTGGGAAGCGAATGCCATCTCCATATCCAGCTGATAGAATTCTCCGGGAGAACGGTCTGCTCTCGCATCCTCATCACGGAAGCAGGGAGCGATCTGGAAATAACGATCAAAACCGGATGCCATCAGGATCTGCTTGAACTGCTGGGGTGCCTGGGGCAGGGCATAGAACTTGCCGGGATGATTTCTGGCGGGAACCAGATAATCTCTCGCACCTTCCGGAGAGGAACAGGTCAGGATAGGAGTCGTGATCTCCATGAAATTCAAAGCATACATTCTCTGACGCAGTTCTGCCACGATCTGGCTTCTCATCACGATATTTTTCTTCATGTTCGGATTTCTCAGATCCAGGTAACGGTATTTCAGACGTGCATTCTCGTCTGCATCCTTGGACTGATTAATCTCGAAAGGAAGTGCATTGTAAATACACTTTCCCAGAATCTCGATCTTATCGGGTACTACCTCGATCTCACCGGTAGGCAGATTAGCATTTTTGCTGGAACGCTCTCTTACCACACCTTCCACGGAGATGGTGGATTCCTTGTTGATGCCATCCATGACATTCATCATTTCCTCGGTCTCTACTACCAGCTGAGTGGTTCCGTAGAAATCACGCAGAATGACAAAACCGAGATTTTTGCTGACTTTTCTCATGTTCTCGAACCAGCCGACCAGTGTGACTCTCTCACCGACGTTGCCGATCCGAAGTTCATTACAGTTATGTGTTCTGGACTGAATCATTGCTTTTGCTCCTTCGTCTGTTACTTTTATCTCTTTAATTCTTCCTTATAGAATTCCACGAATTCTTCGTAGCCTTCCTTATTCAGCTGTTCCTTCTGGAACTTCTTGTTCTTGTTCATGCGGGCTACCAGTACCTGGGTACCGTCCTTACGGGCTTCCTGCGCCTGTGCGATTACTTCACACAGTCTTTCGCCGCTGACACCCTTCTCGATCAGGTATGCTACCTGCTTCGGTCTCGTGGGCACCTTGAAGCCTCTCTCCATGAGCAGCATGATGATACGTTCGAAGCCGATGGAGAATCCGCACGCGGGCACATCATTGCCGGTAAATTTGCCGACCATCTTGTCGTAACGTCCGCCGC